>ASRL01000249.1_pt1 | contig 9979 bp, 10 predicted proteins | sample 692978 | NCBI WGS metagenome assembly ASRL01 (sample SAMN02169241, study PRJNA158439) | bioreactor metagenome | isolation source: day 67 sample from continuous culture bioreactor inoculated with sediment... | place: Germany: Bremen | reverse complement strand
GGATTAAGCTAAGCGCCTGTTTACTGGGGTGCTGATTTAAGGGCGCTTACACACTACAGTCAAAAAACGCACAAATCAAAGATATGCTACTGACACAGCGCATTCATATATGAGATATTTTTAAGCATTACTGCTCAAACTAACAATGCCTTATTCATGGAACTGACAATTATCATTGAACAGTAGATGTAGACTAGCATTCGCACTGCAGACAAATTTTCACCCTGACACTTTAGGCTCATAGCACTAAACTGCCTTTGCTAGGGCACCTTAGTCACTGCAACGCTCAGCTCAGCACTTGCCTTGCTCGTTATCAACGCTGTTTCACGCTGCTGCGGCACAGCTGTGCATTCACGCCTAGAGCCTATCTGGCTGCGCTGCGCCTGTTCAGACATTATCGAGGGATGGTAACCGCTATTGAGTCGCTACCTGTCACGCAAGTGATGCGCAGAGAAGTATGCTCACTTAACTTAGCCAGAGCGACTGCCAAGGTAAACGTATAGAAGCCATCAATAATCGCGACTTTGCACATTGTGTTTTATATCAACAGATTAAAAACACACACTCAAGTCTTTTGTTCATCTATGCCTGCTGTTACCCGAACTTAGCCTACAACTTGATGCTTTTAAAAGACTTTATATTAATGGCAGTTTAAAACTGCATACAAAACAACATTAAACAATGTATTGTTTTTATTATTAAATCCAGCCTACATGCATTAAGACTGACACAGATCAATGAAACATCATTCTACCAGCAACATAGTGTAAAGATTTTTTAGCAACGTATTTTCAACTGACTGTAAGAGCACCTGCATGCAACATGCTTACTGTGCTTTCATTAGTTCGCTGTCGCAGCACTTTTAGCCAGATGGCTTTCAACGTTGTACTCAATCTTAATCACATACCAATGCATATCACCGCTTGGAGTTTGCACGGACACTTCATCATCAAGCACTTTGCCTAAGCAAGCTTTGGCCATCGGCGACTTGAGTGATATGTAATCTTTATTGCCAAAAATCTCTTCATCACCAACGATGCGAAATCTGACAGTTTTACCCTCTTCATCCTCAAGCTCGCACCATGCACCAAAATAGACTTTGCCTTCCTGCACAGGGTTGTACTCAACCATTTCTGCGATTTCAAACAGCTTGGTTAAATGTCTGATACGCCTGTCAATTTCACGCAGTTTGCGCTTATTGTATTGGTAGTCTGCGTTCTCAGAACGATCACCAAGACTGGCAGCCCAAGATACAATTTCAGTAATTTCAGGCCGATGCTTGCGAGTCAAATACTCCAGCTCATCTTTAAGTTTTTTATAGCCTTCGGCGGTCAAAAGCTTTCGAGTCATGGACACTGCCCTCGTAGTAAATGTCATTCTTAACAATTAAAAACAACTAAGCCGCTTACTGGATCAACAGATAAGCGGCTTAGTATGCGACAGCAACGCTAAATTTATTTTTTTTGATCAATCAATAAAGCGTGCTGGGTATCTTCTGTTGCATCAATAAAGATTGATTCACTACTCCACTGCGCCTGATTGGCATCACCACTACTGGAAATACTGGCTTGCAGCTTTAAGCGGGCAATGCTCGATAGCTTCAAGTCCGGCAGCAGTGAATCGGCATCAGTTAAAGCAATCTGCGCTGGCAAATCTGCAACAGTTAAGCGCTTAGCCGCCAATGGAATTGGCGAGCCTGCTTCTGGGCGGACAAAAACAAACACAGTGTCAGTTGCTGCCACTTGAGCGGCTAATTCATCGCTGATGGTTATTTCAACTTGCAATTGATAGTCATTAACGCTTTCTAGTTCAATTGTTGATGCATCAGTTTTTGGGCTGCTACTAAGCTCTGACTGCGGACTCTCGGCTAAGCCATTACGCGCACGCTCAATACCCGTTTGAATGATGTCATAGGATGGGTCTTCTGGATCAAGCCCTGTTGAAAGCTGTGTCCAAGCATCAATGGCATCTTGGAAGCGTTTGTCTTCAAATGCAGCCATCCCGACTAGACCTAAGGCTGTTGATTCATTAGGGTCTCGAGCCAATGCCTCGTCAACTAATGATTGTATGTTAGCCGTCCACTGGTTGCCATCAGCAAAGTATAAGGCCTGCGCCCATTGGCCGAGCAAATCCGGCTGACGCCCTACTAACTCAATGGTTTTCTCATAGGCGTGGGCAGCATCTTTAGGCCGTTGCTCACTCATATAGGTACGCGCTAAAAAGTACCATGCGTCAACTGCATCAGGCTGCACCCGCACAGTATCCTCCAGGCGTTTGATCATATCCTCAACAGTTTTAGGCTGTTCAGCAAGGCTAAGCGTCAAGGCAACTTTATCACTTGCACCCCAGTGAAAATATAAGCCCAAGCCAGCAATAGGGACCAGCAATGCGGCAATCAAAGGCAGAGCATTACCAAGACTGACACTTTGCTTGGGGCGCCCAACATCAGTGTCATCCAGCAGCTCGCGGTCTGCTTCGAGTCGCCCTTCAGCAAGCTGCTCGGCTGACAAAGCACCACTGGCATGCTGTTCTTCTAATTCAGCAATATGCTCCTCATAGAGGGCAATATTGAGTGCTGTGCGGTCTTCTTCGGCTTGATCTTTACGACCGCGAAGTATGGGCCAAAGCAATAAGAACAATGCTGCAAGCATTAGCAGCACCGCATAAATCCAAAACTGTGTCATAACGAATGGGTATCCTACTAATCTTACTTAAGAATTTCTGACAAGCGATTTTTTTCATCGCTAGACAGCTTTTGCTCGTCTTGTTTTGTGCGTGCCGAACGGCGACGGCGTACAATAATCAACGCCACCATCGCAAAACCAATCGCTAAGAGCGCAGCAGGGCCATACCAAAGAATCAGCGTGCTTTTATTCACAGGCGGCTTATAACGGACAAAGTCACCGTAGCGATCAACGAGGAACTCAACTATTTCATCACTGCTTTGACCTTCGCCAAGTTTCCTAAAAATCTCATCACGCATATCCATTGCAATTGGCGCATCAGAGTCAGCAATATTTTGGTTCTGACATTTTGGACAGCGCAGCTCTTCAACCAGGGTACGGTAGCGTTCACGCTCCGCTTGGCTTGAAAACTCATAGGTATCAATCGAGGCCTGCGCCGAACCAAGGCATGCAAGCGTTAAACCGAGGGCATAAATAAAGCGTTTCATTCGTCAACTAACTCCTGATAAATAGGCGCCAATTTTTCGCGCCATATCCGCTTACTCACTGCACCAACAAACTTATGGCGAATAATGCCGTGTTTATCGATTATAAAAGTCTCTGGCGCGCCATACACACCAAGGTCAAAGCCTAAAGTGCCCTTAGGGTCGCTGATATTGAGCTGGTACGGGTTTAAAAAGTCTTTTAGCCAGCGTCGCGCATCAGGCTTGTTATCCTTGTAGTTCACACCGTAGATAACAACGCCTTGCTCGGCTAAATCATTCAGAACCGGATGCTCATCTTTGCACGAAGGACACCAAGTCGCCCAGACATTGACCAGCGCAGGACGCCCGAGCAAATCCGCTCGGGTAATGACCGCATCGTCATCGATAACCGAACCCGTAGTGAACTCAGGGAACGGTTTACCAATTAAAGCCGAAGGTAATTCTCTTGGGTCGTTATTGATGCCAAACAGTGCCATCAAGGTAAATAACACCACACCTACAAATACACCCAGTACACCAAGCAAACGAGCTCTAGACATGTGCAACTTTCCCCTTTTCAGCTAAGTTCAGGGCATCCTTCACTTTTTTGGTAACCTTCACGCGGTAGCGACGATCCATAGCCGAGAGAACACCACCTAATCCAGTTAACAGGGCACCCAGCCAAATCCAGCGCACAAACGGCTTAATATGCACACGTATCGCCCATGCCCCATCCTCCAGCGGCTCACCCATCGCCACATATAAGTCACGGGTAAAGCCCGCATCAATACCTGCCTCGGTCATCGGCATTTGCTGAACCACGTACAAGCGCTTTTCTGGATGTAATAGAGCGATTTCACGCTCATTTTCAAAGACTCGAATACTGCCTTTGTCAGAGATAAAGTTTGGCCCTTCGTAGTGTTCAGCGCCTTCGAAAAGGAAGCGATACCCGCCCATTTCTAATGCGTCACCCGGCGCCATTTTCAGGTCACGCTCATCGCTGTATTGACTGGATAACACCACACCCACAGCCATAAACACCATGCCGATGTGTCCTAACTGCATACCCCAGTAACTGCGAGTCAGCGAGCGCATGCCAGCAAACAAACCTTTATGCCGTGTTTTATCAAGAATATCGCGCACTCCAGCCAGCAGCACCCAAGCACACACAAAGAACAAGGCAAGCACAGCAATATTAAAGTCACGGTACAGCAAGCTACCAACCACACTTAATGCCGCACTGAGTAACAATACTGGGCCGATCATTTTAATCAGCCACTGGCCTGGCGTATTTTTCCAGCGTGTAATCACACCTACACCCATTGCCAGCATCAAGACTCCCATTAAGGGCACAAACAGCGCATTAAAGTACGGGGGACCAACAGATAATTTAGCACCGGTTAATGAGTCGAGTATCAGTGGATACAAGGTACCCAGCAGTACCATGGCAGTAGCGACCACTAAAACAATATTATTGATCAGCAGCAGCGTTTCTTTCGACCAGAAGCCGAATCCCACCTTGCTTTTCACCGCTGGTGCGCGTATCACAAACAAGATCAAAGATGAACTAACCACGATCAACAAGAATATTAAGAGAAAGACACCGCGCTCTGGATCAGCAGCAAAGGCATGCACTGAAGTCAGCACACCTGAACGCACCAAGAATGCGCCTAACAAGCTCAATGAAAAGGCTGCAATCGCCAGCAACACAGTCCAGTTTTTAAATACACCACGCTTTTCTGTCACAGCCAGTGAGTGAATCAGTGCAGTACCAACCAACCATGGCATAAAGGATGCGTTTTCAACCGGATCCCAGAACCACCAGCCACCCCAGCCAAGCTCGTAGTATGCCCACCAAGAGCCAAGCGCAATACCTATGCCTAAAAACGCCCAAGCTACCAGTGTCCATGGACGGGACCAACGTGCCCACGCTGCATCCAACTTACCACCGATCAAAGCGGCAATGGCAAAAGCAAAAGCTACAGAGAAACCAACATAGCCCATATACAACATTGGCGGATGCACGACCAAGCCAAAGTCTTGCAGCAGCGGATTGAGGTCACGACCATCCATTGGCATTTGCGGCAATAGGCGCTCGAACGGATTGGAGGTCATAATCAAAAACAGCAAAAAGCCAACACTGATCATTCCCATAATGGCAAGCACACGGGCGAGCATTTCTTCTGGCAACTGCCGTGAAAAAACCGCCACAGCAAAGGTCCAGCCTGCCAAGATCAATGTCCACAGCAGCAATGAACCTTCGTGCGCACCCCACACCGCACTGAACTTGTAGAACCAAGGCAGAGCGCTATTGGAGTTGTTTGCTGTATAAGCAACCGAGAAATCATCAGTCATAAATGACCAAGTTAAACAGCCGAAAGCGAACAGTAAAAACAGAAATTGCCCCCATGCTGCCGGCTGCCCCAAGCTCATCCACTTATGATCGCCGCGCCAAGCACCGACCAGTGGAAAAATCGACTGCACAAGTGCAAAACACAAAGCTAGGATCATTGCTAACTGACCCAACTCCGGCACAAACAACGCCGCGTTACTCATTTTCCTGCTTCCTTTTGGCCATCTTCATAATGTTGTAGCATGCCGGTTTTTTCTAGGGCACTACTGACTTCAGGTGGCATATAGTTTTCATCATGCTTAGCCAACACCTCATCAGCAATCAAAACACCAACTTCATTTAAGCGACCTAAAGCAACGATACCCTGCCCCTCGCGAAACAAGTCCGGCAATATGCCACGGTATTGAATGCCTGTATCTGCATCTCCATCAGTCACAATGAAGTCAACTGTCAGCGAGTCATCACTGCGCGTTAGCGAGCCTTCTTTAACCAAACCGCCGGCGCGAATGCGCGTACCTTCTGGCGCTTCACCATTAGCAATTTGCGTTGGCGTATAAAAGAGGTTGATATTCTGTTGTAGCGCCAACAAACCAAGTCCGACAGTCGCCACTACACCCAGTAAAATTGCCCCAATAATCATTAAACGTTTTTTACGAATCGGATTCACTGTTGAGCCTCCCGGCGCAAACGGCGCGCCTCATTCTTTAAATAACGTTGACGGGTCAGCAAAGGTAACACCACATTCAACAGTAAAATTGCACCACTGATGCCATAGGATGACCACACATAAATGCCGTGATTGCCCATCGCTAAGAACTCAGAAAACGAATTGAAATTCATGCACTTCTCCCGATCTGTCGTGCCACTTCAGCTTGCGCCCAGCGTGTCCGCGACTCACGTCGCAATACTTCAGTACGCATCCGCATCAGTAATACAGCTGCGAAAAAACAATAGAAGCCAATCGTCATAATTAACAGTGGCATCCACATTTCCATCGGCATAGCCGGCTTTTCAGTTATTTTAAACGTAGCCGGCTGATGCAAGGTGTTCCACCAGTCTACCGAGTACTTGATGATGGGAATATTAACAACCCCAACAATGGCTAAAATTGCACAGGCTTTTGCTGCACTGTCGCGGTTGCTGATGGCATGGCCAAGCGCAATAATCCCAAAATAGAGAAACAACAAAATCAGCATTGCAGTCAGGCGTGCATCCCACACCCACCAAGCACCCCAGGTCGGCTTGCCCCATACTGCACCAGTGAGCAGCGCAATAACGGTCATCCAAGCACCGATGGGGGCAGCTTGCTGCAGCGCCACATCAGCAATTTTCATTTTCCAAACAAGACCAACCACCCCGGCCACGGCCAGCGAGATATAGGTTGATTGCGCTAAAAAAGCAGCGGGGACATGAATATAAATAATTCGAAAACTATTACCTTGCTGGTAATCAGGCGGCGCATAGGCGAGCCCCAAAACAGCGCCAACCAACATTAATAGCGCAGCACTGATGCTCAACCAAGGCAACCAGCGTCCACTGATTTCGTAAAACCACTTGGGCGAGCCTAGCTTGTGAAACCACGTCCAATTCATCGAAATACTCACAGTTATTCAATATCAGTTATACGGTACATGACAGAGCTGTCGTTTAAACACAGTGCATTGTCACATATAAAATTTACTTCCTGAGCCTCTTATTCACCTACGCTGATGCGCAAACCAGCAGCAATTGCAAAAGGAGCTAAAGTCACTGTCAACATGGTTAAACTGGCCATCCATAACAAATAACCCATGGTTGGCAAGCCTTGCAGCGCAGCCTGAATCACGCCACTGCCTAAAATAAGCACGGGAATGTACAGCGGCAAAATCAATAATGCCAATAAAATCCCCCCGCGCTTTAAACCAACCGTCAACGCTGCGCCCACTGCTCCAAGCAAACTTAGCACCGGCGTACCCAGCATCAACGACAATAACAAAGTCGGGATCCGATCTATCGGCATCCCCAACATCAAGGCCAATAGAGGTGACAACATCACCAATGCCAACCCGCAATACAACCAGTGCGCTAGCACCTTAGCAAGCACTAAAACCACTAAAGGATGTGGCGAAACGACCCACTGCTCTAACGAGCCATCCTCAAAATCACTGCGAAACAAGCCATCTAATGACAACAGCACCGCTAGTAATGCAGCCACCCATAACAACCCCGGTGATAAGGTTTGTAATAACTGTGTCTCTGGTCCAACTGCCAGCGGAAACAAAGCAATTACAATCGCAAAAAACACTAATGGATTGACCAACTCTGCTGGGCGACGAAACATCAGTCGCGTTTCACGCAGCAACATCAGAGTAAAGACATTACTCATAAGTTCGCCTGCCCTAAATCAAGTTCTCGAAAAGTTCTGGGTACGTTTTGTAAATGATGGTGCGTGGTCAAAATAACCATGCCACCGTTGTCACAATGCTGCGCTAAATGCAGCTCTAATTGGGTCACTGCTTGTTTATCCAGCGCAGTAAAGGGCTCATCCAGAATCCATAGAGCCGGAGCATCCAAGTATAAACGCGCTAAACCGACTCGTCGCTGCTGGCCAGCCGACAAGGTGTGGCAAGGCACATCTTCAAAACCGGCCAAACCCACTGCCGCCAATGCCTGCCAGATTTGCTCACGACTTGCACCATGGTGCAACGCCGATAACCACATTAAGTTTTCTTCTGCAGTCAATAAACCTTTAATACCCGCGGCATGCCCAAGCCACAATAAATTAGTGGCCAACTCATTGCGCTGCTGATGGATACTAACCCCTTTAATTAGCACATCACCTTGCGTGGGCCGCATCAACCCAGACATCAAGCGCAACAAACTGGTTTTACCACTGCCATTGGGACCACTAACCTGTAGCATATCCTTTGGCTTGACACTGACATGCAGATGCTCAAATAACAGCCGCCAATCACGCTCGCAGGCTAAATCAACAGTTTCAAGATAAGCATCGGTCACAAACACATCGCCTTGTGAGAAAATTTCAAGTCAATTTTGCTGAGCAACTATACTGCCCCGCAGATACTATAATGCGAAGCGATTATACACAGCTGTGCAGCCAGCGCGGCAGGCATTTACAAAGCATTTACAATAGGTTGCAAACGAAATGGCCAGTGAAATACCCTCTTCCCGCCCTTCCCCTAGCATCCCTAGCGTGCCACGACCTGCTGCACAAGCCATTAATGCTGTATTACAACTGCAAAGTAACCTACCAACGCAACTCAATATTGGCGACTCAGCGCAAGCACAAGTGCTTGCTTTACGCGAAGCGCAGCACGCATTTCAGGTTTTGCTACGCTTATCACTGGCCAATGGCCAACAGCACACCATTGAAGTGCAAAGCAAGCAACCCTTAGCACCTGGCAATATTCTTAATGTCACAGCGTTATCAACACAGCAACTGGCTTTTAGCTTACTGCCTACAGCTCAAGCCGCGGTTGCTACACGCATCGACACCGCTCTCTTAGCGCCTGGCACTTTGCTCGAAGCTAAAGTTGTGCACGTCACACCCAATGCGCAGGGCGGTTTTAGAATCACAGTTAGCATCAACAATAGCGCGTTAGCTGGGCAGCAGCTGCAAATTGACAGCCCTAAATCACTCGCTCTCAATAGCCAACTTAATGCCCGTATCGACAGCGCTCAGCAGTTAACTTTTCAACCGTTAAATACGCGCCTTGAACCCTTGGCCATCAACCAAGAATTACAAAAACAATTTAGCCAGCAGGGCTCTTTAAGCCAGCTTTTGCAAGGCCTGAACACTCTATCGCCAAGCAGTATCTCACCAAGCATAGAAAAAACTTTGCAACAATTGCTCAGCAGTATGCCTGAGTTCAGCCAACTGCTTGATCCAAAAAAACTGGCACAAAGCTTAGCCAACAGCGGTGCACAACTGGAAAACCGCTTGCTCAGCGGCGCTTTAGAGAACGCCAATCAAGATGTAAAGGCCAATTTACTGCGCTTAATTGCGCAAATCATGCCCATGCTACCCAGCAGTAATTCCGCTCTAGCTGCATCACAAAGCGTATTGTTATCGCAAGCCTTACCCGGCTTGTTGCGTGATCAGTTACTGGGAGGCAGCCAAGTTCAGCTGCGAGAGCAAGCATTGCGCTTTCCTTTACCTACACGCGTACTGCAAGCAATGGATAACCCTAATGATTTAGGCTCACTGTTGCGTTTAGCTGCTGCCGCCGTATCACGCTTGCAAACCCATCAACTCGCTAGCCTTGGGCAAACCCATACAAACAGCGAAGGTACGCAAGTAACAGTGTGGCAAGTGGAAATCCCTACCCGTGATCAACACAACATTGTCCCGTTGCAAATCAAATTTCAGCATGAAGAGCCGGCACAAAAAAAATCAGGCGAGCCGCCAACCCCTGTGTGGAAAATCGATTTAAGTTTTGATTTAGAGCCGCTCGGCCCTCTACATATCCAGGCCAGCC
>ASRL01000246.1_pt1 | contig 10144 bp, 7 predicted proteins | sample 692978 | NCBI WGS metagenome assembly ASRL01 (sample SAMN02169241, study PRJNA158439) | bioreactor metagenome | isolation source: day 67 sample from continuous culture bioreactor inoculated with sediment... | place: Germany: Bremen | reverse complement strand
CAGAATACGGTTTGGCATCAGTATGCCCGCCGATACTGATTTTATTGGGTACAGCACGCACGGTATCAGCCATCAAATAAAGGATATCTTCAAAGTAAGGCTGCAAACGCGCGCTACCTAAATCAAACATAGGCCGGTTTTCGGTATCAGTGATCTGGATGCGCAAGCCATCACGCGAGACATCCATGACAATCTGGTCTTTATACAGTTGAAAGCTTTCACTGTCGTTAATTTTACGCTGCAGCTCAATCAACAACACATCTAAACGCTCAAGCTCAATTTTTTCTAGCGCTTCATCGAGCGCTTCCTCACTGCTCGAGTCGAGCGGCTGCTCACCAGGAGTGATGTCTTCTGTGACCTCTGGGTTCAACGTTCTGTCAGGTGCTGGGGTCGGCGTACCACCCAAATCAATCACATACGGACTGGCGCTTTGCGAAAAGCCTATGGGGTCCTGAAAATAACCTGAGATCGCTTTTTTTTGCTCTGGTGTTGCCGATGACATCAACCACATCACCAAGAAAAACGCCATCATAGCAACAGCAAAATCAGCAAAGGCAATCTTCCAAGCGCCCCCATGATGACCGGCAGCAACTTTTTTAACGCGCTTGACAATAATTGGCTGATTGGTATCCATCGACTTTAACCGCCCCGTACCGCTTGCTCTAATTCAGCAAAGGTTGGTCTGTGTCCACTGTATAAAACTTTACGGCCAAACTCGGCGGCCAAGCTCGGCGGCATACCCGACGCAGAAGCAACCAAAGTGGCTTTAATGGCTTCATACAAATTCAGTTCTTCTTTTGCATCATGCGCCAAACTGGTTGCCAAGGGGCCAAAAAAGCCATACGCAGCTAAAATACCTAAAAAAGTACCCACCAGAGCAGCACCCACATGCTGACCCAAGGCTGCCTGCTCAGCTTCACCGAGCATGCCCATGGTCACTACAATACCCAGTACCGCCGCAACAATACCAAAGCCTGGTAAACCATCAGAAACACTGGTCACTGCATGCGCAGGATGATCAAGATCTTCCTTAAGGCTGGTCAACTCCATATCAAACAAGCCTTCAAACTCATGCGGCGCCATATTACCGGTGGTCATGATGCGCAAATAATCACAGACAAACTCGATCATGCGTTGATCTTTTAAGATTGCAGGGTATTTACTAAAAATCGGACTCGCAGTAGGGTCTTCAATGTCGGCTTCAATCGCCATCATGCCTTCACGACGGCTCTTATTCAAAACCTCATAAAGCATTTTCAGAACATCGAGATACAGCTCTTTAGTAAAACGTGTACCGAACATGCTCACTGACTTCTTAAACACCTGCATAAAGGCACTGCTTGGGTTAGCTTGCAAAAAAGCCCCCAACGCAGCACCTCCAATAATCAACACTTCAAAGGGTTGAATAATGGCTGCTATTTTTCCGCCAGAAAAAACATAACCCGCTGTAACGCAAGCAAAAACAACAATAATTCCAATGATTTTTATCATGATATACGCCGCACCCATTGCAAACCGCGTAAAGAATAACAGCCTTTGTAAATATTGGTTACTATACTGCGACTAATAACCTCAGGGCGCAGTCTAAGGTTGACACTCTATGACCAATACAACACCGCAAAATAATACTTTAGAGCAGTGGATTATACAGCTAGACAATACACGTCTGCCTGTTTATAAAGCGCACCGTGAACGTGCCTTACAAGCGCTGCAAAGCCCCAACAAGTCCTTAGGTGATATTGCACAAGTCATTAGCCAAGCACCTACTATTGCTTTAATTATTATGCGAGAAGCCAACCGTGCTAGCAGCTCATTGGCTGAGCCAGTGCAAACCTTAGACAATGCTTTGTCACGTTTAGGCCTGCAACGTTGCGCTGCGCTATTAAAAGATCTGCAAGATGATCAAGAAACCGAGATACCTATAGCATTACGGCAAGTATGGTTAATCGGCCAACATCTTAACGTCCAAGCCATGGGGTTATTCGGCAAGCGCATGGCGCGTTTATGGCAAGAAATACATTGGGGTAGCCTACTGTTTTTGTCACCGGCTTGGCCGCTATTGACTCGCCATCCAGAGTTTTTCAGCGAATGGGAGCGTCGTGTTTTAGGCGATAACGAATCTGCCAACGCAGTAGAGCACGAGTTGATTGGAATGCCGCTCATCACGCTATGCCTCGGCTTAGCAGAGCACTGGAAACTACCCAACTGGGTCATTGATGGCTATCGATTACTCAAAGATAATCCAGAACAACTGGCGCAAGCACTTTATATTGCTCGACAAACAGAACAACCGCTACTGCAACAACAAATGCTTGATCAAATGCCAGCGCTCAATAGCTGGCTAAATCGCCCTGCCAACACCATCGTGTTTACTTGCGGTTTGGTTATGGCTGCACACAATTCCTGGGGTAGCGAGCAATGCGTGCGCTGGCAACGTCTGATCAGTCTGTACTTAAATAAAGAACTGGCCAGCGTGCAACAAAACACCCATCGCTTAGCGGTTAAACATGCACAGATGCAGCGACACCCAGACCTCTGGCAACCTGCGCAAGCACTATTGTGGCCATGGGATACGCAACGCTTACGTAAACCTCCAACCCAAAGCAATCCCCTTCCACCCAGCAAAGAAGACTTGGCCCGGTGGCGCAGCCACTGTACAGAGCTGCTGCGCGACCCTTCGGCTTTTAATACTCTGGTACAGATGACACAGCATATCGGTCTTGCTTTGCAGGCTTGCGGCATGCAGCGAATCTGCGTGATGATGCTTGACCAAAATGCTGAGCATGCAAAAGTCAGCTACTTATATGGTATTCAAGCACAGCAGCTGCCGCATATTTTTCCACTTAAGCAAACGCCAGTTAATCAACATCTGCTGGAGAAACCCACATTTTTGCGGCTCGATGACAGCAATGCAGCACGCTTTAACCCGCAATTACCACCTGAGCTGGTCGCTGTGTTCGGCAAAACACACTGGCTAATGGCCTCTGTTTCGAACAGCCAACGAGTCGTTATGTTGCTAGCCGCAGACCAAGCAACAGCAAGCCTGCATCCAACCACTGTCCAAGGCTTTAAAAAAACCTTGGAATGTATTGAGCGGGCATTAGTACTCTTTAGCTCGCGCAAGCGTTAACATACGCCAGTATGCGCAATCACTATCGACTGTAAGGGCTGGGCAAGCAGCTGCAATAGTTATAACGACCGATTAACATGTTTGCGCTTTCGTATAAATGTACGATATGCATTTTTTCGCCACACTCACATCAGTTAAAGGGCCCGATACATGGATATCAAGCAGCGTCTATTTATTTTTATGCAGTATGTGCTGCCTCATCACACACTGTCACGCTTGATTGGCCGCTTAGCTGAGTGTGAAGCGCCATGGTTTAAAAACCGCTTAATCGCTTGGTTTATTAAGCGCTACCAAGTGGACATGAGCGAAGCGCTGCAGGAAGATCCAAGCGCCTATCAGCATTTTAACGATTTCTTTACCCGAGCACTTAAAGAGGGTATGCGTCCGTTTGATAGCGACCCCAAAGCAGTGCTATGCCCAGCCGATGGTGCTATCAGCCAGCTTGGCAAGATTGAGCACGGCCGTATTTTTCAAGCAAAAGGCCACAGCTTTAGTCTATTAGAGCTGCTTGGTGGTGATGCCGAGCGCGCAGCACCTTTTATGGGCGGTAGTTTTTCTACAGTGTACTTATCACCTAAGGACTATCACCGTGTGCACATGCCGCTAACCGGTATTTTACGCGAGATGGTGTACATTCCAGGGCGCTTATTCTCAGTCAATCAAACCACCGCCGAAAATGTGCCTGAGCTTTTTGCACGCAATGAACGCGTTGCTTGCATTTTTGATACAGAACAGGGACCGATGGCTGTTGTGCTTGTTGGCGCCATGGTTGTTGCTAGCATCGAGACGGTATGGGCCGGCTTAATTACTCCACCGCTACGTCAATTGCGCAGCTATGATTACAGCCAAGCGGCTCGACAACCTATCACCTTAGAAAAGGGTGCGGAAATGGGACGTTTTAAATTAGGCTCTACCGCGATAGTCTTATTTGGCCAAGATCACGTGACGTGGGATGCGCATTTAAAGCAAGCAAGTACAGTAAAAGTAGGTCAGCGCTTGGCTGTAGAAATTCAGCGATAAGGATGTACAATAAATGCGCAACAGTACATTGTCATCCAACCAGACAAACGAGTTTGTAATTACGCTTGGTAGCTTAAGCAGGTCAATTTAATGGATATTCACAGCCCAAAATTGCGCTTAAAAGTGACCATTCCTGCGCAGACATCACTCACATTCTGCAAGCCAAATGTGCGTGATTTAAAAGCATGGATCCAAGATCTGCCTAAAGCAAACACGGGTGAAACAGCACGCTTACTGTACCAAGCACTCATAGAGCTAAACAATTTCAAAACACCTGCTGGCAATCGCATACAGCTACTCGAACTCTTACGCCCAGAAGTGATGTTTATTAACTCACAACTGGAAAAACATTTTTTAAATAACTCAATTATGCTCAGCGAGCGCCCACAAAAAGTCGCCAACCTATGCCAAGCGCTGCAAAACCATTTAACGATGGGCTATAAACTCGTCATTACGGATGTATTTCAACAGCGCAACGCCACCTTAGCGCTAGCATTGCAGCGCACAGCACACAGCATGTTTGTTTCGCTGGTGCGCGCGTATCAGCTGTACTATCCAGCACCCCCTTTATTCTGGCTAGAGCTGCATCAGGTGTACTGGCTTGCTCGTAAGAATAATATCCACACCCAGCTTATTAACGATACCTTGCTCGGTAATATTTCTGAGCAAAGCATTGAAGCCGCGTACAGTTGCGTACTGCTATTGAGTTGCTCGCGTATTAATCAAATGCGCCAAGGCGATATTGCTATCTTAGCGCGCACCCTACCAAGCTGGTGTCAGCTTGCAACCTTGCAAAAAGTAGAATTGGACTGCAGTTTATTTGTTGTCAACTTAAACAGTGACTCACCGCCTCGTTACAAAGAACTGATCGAGCAAGAGCCATCACCATCGCGCCTAGGCTTTAATACGCAAGAACTTGCAGATGCTCTGATTAAACACCAACAGTCGCCTGAGCATAAAGACACTACCCCCCGCATCGACATTCCTGAGGACATGTCCAGCACATTGTTAGCGCAACTGTGCAGCGCATGGGGCAATATTGCTAAACGTGATTTTCAACGCACCAGCAGTAAAGGCAGTTTAGAGCTGTGTATTGGTATGAGCGCCGTGCATTATTATTTAGCGGACCAAGAGCTCTTTACGCAAACCTTAAAATCTCAACAAGCCGCAGAGGTCGAATACAATACCGATAACAGGCCGCCTGATATTTGGGCAAGCGCCATTGATGCTGAAGTCGTAGTTGAGCCAGACCCCTTGCAGGTGGATTTGATTGAGTATGAAAAAACACCGATAAACGAAGACGATACAAACGGCCATCAAAGCCCTGTGCAATCGACGGTGTCATACCCCGTTCACACTCTTTCTATTGTCAATCACAGTCCTGGCGGTTATTGCCTAGCGTGGCGTGATACAGTTCCAGCGCAATTACAAACAGGTGAAATTATTGCGCTACGTGAAAACCAAGACAGACCTTGGTCCACAGCGGTAACACGCTGGATTCGTCAAGTAGGCAGTGCTAGCGCACAAATGGGTGTTGAGCTTATTGCACCGAATGCTCAGCCATGCGGCCTACAGCTGTTGCGCAGCAGCGATAAATCAAGCCAATTTTTACGCGCCTTATTGGTGCCAGAAATACCGGCATTATCACGCCCTGCCAGCGTCATTGGTCCACGTATTCCTTTTCAAGAGGGCCATAAAGTAGCCATTAATCAACACGGATCGCAACAACGGGCCATTCTCAGAAAGCGATTAATGCATACAGGCAGTATCAATCAGTTTGAGTACAGTTTATTAACTCCCCCACAACCTGTCGAGCAGCCTCCAGCATCAACATTAAAGAACTCGAGCAAGAATGATGACTTTGACTCACTCTGGAAGTCATTGTAACTTCGCTCCAATTTACTTCTGCTTTAACGATGTGCAGCCTGCACTTTGATGGTATTTATGGGTATTGATAGAAAAACTATTCGCTTGCTGGTTTTAGAAGACTCAAAAAATGAAGCTGAGCGCATCATTAGCTTATTTCGCAACTCTGGCTATGCAACACGCGCGCATCGCATCACCTCTTTAGACAATCTTAATGAAGCGCTTAATAGCACTTGGGATTTGTGCATAGCAGCACACCACAGTGACAATATCGCGCCTTTAACTGCCCTGCAAAGCATTCAGCGTATGGCGCGCGATATCTCTTTTATTCAGCTCACCGAAGACAACTCTTCAGAGTCCTTAACTGAAAGCTTAGCGCTTGGCGCCCAAGATGCTGTGCCACACGGTGAAGATGAACGCCTGATATTAGTCGCCAAACGTGAGCTTGCTAGTCTTGAAGATCGTCGCGCACGGCGCGCTGCTGAAATCGCCTTACACGAGACAGAAAAACGCTGCAAGTTACTGCTGGAAAGCTCTATGGATGCCATTGCCTACGTGCATGACGGCATGCATATTTATGCAAACGGCCCTTACCTGCAACTGTTTGGTTATGCCGATGCAGATGAAATGGAAGGCATGCCGATGATCGACTTAATTGATGGTCCAGATCAAAACCACTTTAAAGACTTTCTAAAAAACTACCGCAGTGAAGAAGGTAACGCTGAGCTAGCATTTACTGGGATAACAGCCGCAGCACAAAGATTTCAAGCCAAAATGTTCTTCTCGCCAGCACAATATGATGGCGAGCCCTGTGTGCAGGTGGTAATTCGTATCACCAATGGCAAAGCTGAGCTTGAAGAGAAGCTTCGTGAAATCAGCAGCCAAGACTTGGTAACGGGTCTATATAACCGTCAGCACTTTTTAGAGCGCCTCGACACTGCCGCCGAACGCGCGGTGAATGCTGGGCAACCGGCCAGCGTGGCGTATATTAAAATTGACCACTATATGGCCCTTCAAGCTGACCTTGGCCTTGCAGGTATTGATATATTACTGGCAGATTTAGCCAACACTTTGCGCCAGCACCTCACCTCAAACTCGCAGATAGCGCGCTTCGCTGATAATGCATTTAGTGTTTTAAGAAGCGATGTAACACCTGAGCAATTTAAACCTGAGCTGCTCAACCTCATCAAAAAAGTTGAGCTACAACTGTTTGATATCAATGGCCGCACAGCACAAACCACTTTATCCATCGGCGTGGCTGGTCTTAGCGAGAAAACCTCAAAAGCTGCCGATGTCTTAAAGCGCGCCCATCATTGTGCCGATCAACTCACACAAGGTAATGCGCTCAAGCTGCATAACCCTGCCGATGATCTTGCTGCCGCAGCAAATCGCGGCGACCTTGTAGCCATGGCGCAACAAGCACTAGCAAACAATACTTTTAAACTGCTCTTTCAACCCATTATCAGCTTGCGTGGTGATGAAGACGAACTGTATGAAGTTTTATTAAGGCTGGTGAACCCGCAAGGTGAAGAGGTACCACCCTCCGACTTTCTAAATGCTGCTGTGTCCGCCGGTTTAGCAGATAAAATTGATCGCTGGGTACTGCTCAACTCTATTAAATTATTGACTGAGCATCGAAGCAAAGGCCATCAAACTCGATTTTTTATTCATTTATCCAGCGCCAGCTTGCAAGACCAAAGCTTATTGCCTTGGTTAAGTACAGTCCTTAAAGCATCACGTCTGCCTGCTGATTCAATCATTTTACAAATCCGCGAAACAGATGCTGTCGCCTACTTAAAACAAGCAAAACAGCTCTCCGAAGGCCTGCATGCGCTGCACTGTCAAGTGGCTTTAGGGCAATTTGGCTGTACGCTTAATCCATACAACACACTTAAACACATGCATATTGATTTTGTGAAAATTGATGGCTCGTTTATTAAAGAGCTTTCTACTGCAGAGGATCAAGAAACCCTGAAACAAATGCTTGCCGCATTACATGCCCAAGCCAAGCACAGCATCGTGCCCTTTGTCGAAAGTGCCAGCATCTTATCCATACTGTGGCAGGCCGGTGTAAACTATATTCAAGGCCACTATTTACAAGGGCCTAGCCAAGCCATGAATTATAACTTTACCAGTGGTGAAGACTCGCTTTAGTAACTGCGTAAGCGATACTCCAACCCAGCCAACAGCAACACCTCTTCAGTGCATATTGTGCTAATTAAAGTCAGAGCACAGCAGACAAACAGCGCCCATTCATCACAACAGTTTGCGCGCTGCTTTATCCATACGGTTGGAGCGGGTATCATGCACAGCTCAACCCCAAATATTTTCTTAAGCAGCGCGCAGGCTGAGCAATCCATGTCGATGGTTCGTATTGGTTCCTACACATTAGCTAACAATCTGATCCTAGCACCGATGGCTGGCGTCACTGATCGCCCGCAACGTCAATTGTGTGCACGCTTTGGTGCAGGGCTAACTGTGTCAGAAATGCTCACCAGCGATACCCGTTTATGGGCGAGCCGCAAATCCAGCTTACGCTTATTAACCGACAGCGACCCAGAGCCACGCTCGATGCAAATTGCGGGTGCAGAACCGCAGATGCTGGCCCACGCAGCGCAGCAATGCGTCGCTTTAGGCGCACATATTATTGATATCAATATGGGCTGCCCAGCCAAGAAAGTTTGCAACAAAGCAGCAGGCTCTGCACTACTCAAAGATGAGCGTTTGGTTGCGCAAATCCTGCAGGCCGTGCGCGCTGCAGTGGATGTGCCTGTCACCTTAAAAATTCGCACTGGCTGGGATCATGCCAATAAAAACGGCGTGAATATTGCCAGAATTGCTGAGCAATCAGGCATCAATGCCCTTGCGGTACATGGCCGCACTCGCGCAGATCGCTACAATGGTGACGCTGAATACGATACTATTGCACTGATTAAGAATGCTATCTCAATTCCTGTATTTGCAAACGGTGATATTGATAGCCCGCTTAAAGCTCGACAGGTACTGGATTACACCGGCGCAGACGGCTTACTCATTGGTCGCGCAGCACAAGGACGGCCTTGGATTTTCCAAGAAATCAACCATTTCCTCGCAACTGGCGAACAACTGCCAGCAATCAGTTTAAGCGCATTGGAAATGATTTTACTTGAGCACATTGAACTCCTGCATGCGTTCTATGGCCAGCCAATGGGTGTGCGTATCGCCCGAAAGCACACACATTGGTATTTAACATCACTACCTGGGGCACAAAAATTTCGTACAACGTTTAACCAGCTTGACGACGAAGAAGCACAGAAAGATCAGATCCAGATTTTTTTCAATACTCTTCGTGCACTAGGCTTAAAAGACGCTGCATGATTCTAATGATAAAACGTTCAGTTATGAGATATTTGCCGTGACCAAAAATACAACGCTGCTCACAACCCTCAATAATAGCGAACACTTAACGTTACGTGCGTGTGTTGAAAAAACCTTGCAAGACTATTTTGCTCATTTAGATGGCGCGCATGTGAATGACGTGTACAACTTAGTACTCAGCGAGGTTGAGGCACCTTTATTTGCCTCAGTCATGCAACATGTGCAGGGCAATCAAACACGCGCTTCAGAGATGCTCGGTTTAAACCGCGGCACACTGCGCAAAAAACTTAAACAATACAATCTTCTTTAAACTATACCCCTGCCAACCTCTTGTGCGAGGCTTGAGCAGTTTGCCGTTTACAGCTAGGAAATCTAATGACTGACCACTCTTCAAAAACGCCTATTCGCCGCGCTTTAATCAGTGTTTCTGATAAAACAGGTATTGTTGAATTTGCCCAAGCGCTGCACGCCTTAGGTGTAGAGATTCTATCCACTGGCGGCACTTTCAAGTTATTAAAAGACAATGCCATTCCTGCCATTGAAGTGGCGGACTACACCGGCTTCGCAGAAATGATGGACGGTCGCGTCAAGACCCTGCACCCGAAAATTCACGGTGGTATTTTAGGTCGTCGCGATATAGATGCAGCGGTAATGACTGAGCACGGTATCAAGCCGATTGATCTGGTTGCAGTTAACCTCTATCCCTTTGCGGCCACTGTCGCCAAACCCGGTTGCAGCCTGCCTGATGCGATTGAAAACATCGATATCGGC
>ASRL01000244.1_pt1 | contig 10189 bp, 5 predicted proteins | sample 692978 | NCBI WGS metagenome assembly ASRL01 (sample SAMN02169241, study PRJNA158439) | bioreactor metagenome | isolation source: day 67 sample from continuous culture bioreactor inoculated with sediment... | place: Germany: Bremen | reverse complement strand
ACACCCACTGACAAGCCGGCTTGCTCGCGCAGATCATAGAGGCTGCCCAGCGCTTCTAAGCGACCACGGGCTAGGATCACCACTTTATCGATATAGGACTCAACACCCGGTAGCACATGCGAGCAAATAATGATGCTGGTGCCAGCCTCTCGTAAGCGACCGATCAGTTCATACAGTGCTTGCGTAGCAATAGGGTCTAAACCAACAGTTGGCTCATCCAAAATAAGTAACTTGGGATCACCTAATAGCGCTTGTGCAATTCCCAAACGTTGGCGCATACCTTTAGAATAGGTTTTTACCCTTTTGTGACTGGCGGCGCTCAAGCCTACCTGTTCCAGTAAGGTATCAACCTGGTGGTTCGAAGCCCCTTTCAAGCGGGCAAAATAATGCAAGGTTTCCGCACCGGTAAGCTGCGGATAAAACATAATATTTTCCGGTAAAAAGCCAATTTGCTGACGGATTTTTGCATCTTGTGGGCAGCCACCTAAAACTTTAACTTGCCCGGCGGACTCTTCTATTAAGCCAAGAATCAGGCGCACAGTCGTGGTCTTACCTGCCCCGTTATGGCCAAATAAGCCCAGCACTTGACCCGCGCCAAGCTGCCAACTGTTGTCATCTAAAACCAGCATCTTGCCATATTTTTGCTGAACATTTTTCAACTCTACAACTGTCATATTCTATTCCTTAGCCGTCTATCAGGGCTTGCTGCACGGGGCGCATTAAGGGGTAGCTATCCTGTACACCGGGATACTTCACCACCGGGAAGGCGCGCTGGACTAAACGCAGCAACTCAATGCTGGGGCTGTGCATCAGTAAACGCACCTGCGGATAGGTCCAAAGCAGGCGGTCAACGTTATCGTTTGGCTCATAAGGAATGTCTCCAATGCCATCTGCATTACGATCCCAGCCTAAATAGTCACTCCAGTAATTGCCTATACCGTTGTGCGACCATTCCTGATGACGCAAAGCAACATATTTCACTTGTTGCTCGTTATTATAAAAAGCATTGTTGTAAATTTCGTTATCTTCAGAACCTGCGGTAAGGTGCACACCCAGCGCGCTATCACCAAAGCTGTTTTCTGAAATCACATTAAACAGTGAGTTAAAAATAAACAGACCTTTACCTTCAGCGCCGCTGATATGTCCTTCACTGTCACCGGCACCAGGCTGCACCGAGGTGACATGGTTATTTTTAATTTCAGAGTAGGTGATGTAGTTCAGCAAAACGCCATAGTTCTGATCAAAGTCTGAATAATTGTTATACACATTAAGCTGTCTGCTCTGCATTAATGCATAGCCAGTACGGGTTCTTTCAGTTTTATTGTTCATCACTTCACTGCGATTTGAGAACATAAAGTGAATGCCGTAACGCAAGTCTCTTAAATGATTGCCATCAAGAATATTATCATTGGCCGCTTCAATATAAATACCATCGCGCACATGCCAAACTTCATTGCTCTCAACGTTGGCAAACTGTGTGGCAAACATATGAATACCATTGCCTCGATCCGATGACCTCAGATCTTCATAACCCTGTACTTTATTATCGTAAATATGAGCATGACTGACAGCATCCATCCAAATACCAAAGCCTGGGCCATGCAAGGTGTTATTCAAGATTTGCGCTTTATTCGCCGTGCGCTCTAAAAAGATACCGGATTCCATTTCGGTTAAATTAGCGCCCCAGTTTTTTAACGTACAGTTCTCCACAGTAACGTCTGGTGCTCGCACATTCAGTGCGTTTTTTGCACCTTGCGCGTCAAACACCGCGCCGGGCTCACACTCAAGACGAATCGGCACATCCACCACGTAGTTGCCCTGGTAGTGCCCTTTGGGTAAGCGCCAATGGCTGCCAGATACGTGCTCTAAAGGAAGATTAACAACGGAGATAAGTGTTTTATCTGCATGAGGCGCAGCTTGAATGGGGAATAACTGCAACTCACGGTATATTTGTGGAAGATTTAATATGTCACTTTTTTTATCTTCAGCAGTCGCAATAGACGCTGTTAACAAAAGGCTGCCTACTATTAAACCGTTAAAGATAGTTCGAAAACACATAACTTTACCTTATAAGTAGTCTGCACCCATCGCATTAGACATGCACACTTCTGAATGGGTTATTCGTTATTTAAAGTAGCGAACTTTAGATAATTTAATAATAGTGCGCTGTATTCTCCAAGACTCTTTAAAAACCTCCGAATAACAGAGTCTGCATCATTGCAGATCGTTATCCAGAGGTTATCAAGCAATACATGAAGCTGATTAGACCACCTACTATTGTATTTAATCTAACCAGCTTCACTCAAGGGGCCATCTTATGCTTTGGGACGAACCAGCATACGACCCGCCATTTCCATATGCAGCGCGTGGCAGAACCATGTGCAGTAGTAGTAATGCGAACCTGGCTTGCTGGCGATAAAGGTAATGGATGAGGTTTGACGTGGGCTGATTTCCATACTCACGCCATGGTTGACCACACAGAAACCGTGACTTAGATCTTCGATCTGGTCGAGGTTGGTGACTGTCACAGTCACTTCATCACCTTCATTCACACTAAACTCAGACAAACCAAACGCAGGCGCAATAGAGGTCATGTACACACGAACCTTATTGCCGTCACGAATGACTTTGTTTTCGCTTTCTAGATTAACGCCATCTGCCTTGGCTTGCGCAAGAGCACCCGCAAAGAATGGGTCATCACGGTCCCAAACACGCTTAGTTTGGATTTGATCGCGTCGAATAATAACAATGTCATGCGGCTCAGCAAATGCTGGACCATCATGCACCAGCTTCATCTCTTCACCAGAAATATCAAACAACTGATCGTTTTCGGCACGTAATGGACCAGTAGGCAAGAAACGGTCTTTAGAGAATTTGCTCAATACCACGAGCCATTTGCCGTCTGCATCGCGCGTTTCTGCTAACGAGGCTTTCAAGTGGCCTGGCTGGTAGTGAACATCAACTTTTTGGCGAATATAGTTAACATCCTCACCATTATAGTGACGAATCGCGTCTTCAATATTCCACTTAACCACTTGGCTATCAATAAACAGTGACGAGTATGCGTTGCCACGACCATCAAAGGTGGTGTGCAGCGGGCCTAAACCTAATTCTGGCTCAGCAACAACAACTTCACGCTCATCTGCAAACTTATCGTTAAATAAATCATCAAGACGATCAATGGCGATAACAGTTACGGTCGGTGACAGCTTACCGTTGGCAAAGAAGTACTTACCATCCGGTGAGGTGTGCGCACCGTGTGGGTTTTTCGGAACGGGTACATAGCGTGTAAAGGTTGTGTTTTTACCGTTTTTCTTACGGCCATCGAGGACAGGAACCTTAGAGTCAGCCAAGGTGATAAAGCGACCTGCTTTCACTTCTTCTTCAATACGTGGAATATTGAAAATAGTCAGCCAGTCACGCTCATTACGCATTTGTCCAGCCAAGTCAAAGGCCATTTCTGAGTTATAGCATGTCGCTACAGCGTACTTACCTGAAAAACATGTTGATGTGTTATCTAGGTTACCATCAACAATCACTTGCCAAGCCACTTCCATGGTCTCAGCGTCCAACGCACTGTACATGGTAAAATGTTCGGCCTCATCCAGCTTATCGATCAATTTTCCGTCATTTGGATATGGTGCAATAAACTCACCACAGGCGAACACCAGCTTAGTCGAAGGCACACGCTGCAAGTGCAAACCGTGAATGGCTTGTACGTGCGGGATGGTGGTTACCTTGTCACACTTCATCACATCCAGGCGAATACGGGCGACACGGGTATTAGCTTTATCTTGAATAAAAGCATAACGACCATCATAGCGACCATCGGTCATTGAAGCTTGCGGGTGGTGCGTGTCACCATTTTCTAAGTGTGCACTCTCACCTAAGATCGCCTTACTTTCATTGGTATGGCCCCAGCCTGTGGCTGAACAGCGATTAAACACTGGAATACGCATCAGTTCGCGCATGGATGGAAGACCGACAATTCTTACTTCGCCAGACTGTCCACCACTCCAGACACCGTAGTACTCGTCCAACTCGGCAGGTCCAACATGCGCTTTTAACGCACTTTTATCAGTTGCAGCCAAAGTTTCACGGCTCATCATCGATGTGCCCACGGTCGCAGCACCTGCTGCTAAGGTTGCGCCAGTTACCGCTGTCGCACCAAGAAAGCCACGACGGCTTAGACCGGTCTTCTCAACTTCAGTTATTTTCTTGTCACTCATGGCAGAGCTCTCCTCAATGAAACCCTTACTTTTCAATTCTAAGTTAGGGTGAAACATCCAGCTGGACGGCTGGGATAATTTGTCCATCTTGCGAACTTTGTGGCGCTGTTTTTGTGCGTTCACGACGTTTTTTCTTCGCCACAAGTGGCGGGCAACGATCATTATTGAAGTACGTCACTTGGCAATCTAAGCAGTGGTGGCACTCATTGGCGTTGATCGTCCCATCGGGATGAATAGCCTGAACTTCACATTCAACTGCACACAGCTGACACGGCGTACCACATTCTTTGCGACGCTTGAGCCAATCAAACAAACGCAGTTTGGTTGGCACCGCCAAGGCAGCACCCAGCGGGCAGATGTAGCGGCAATACACTTTGCGCGTAAAGATGTTGATCACGAGCAGAATCACTGCGTACAGCACAAACCACCACTGACGATCAAAATGCAAGGTGATCGCAGTCTTAAAAGGCTCAACTTCAGCAAACTTTTCTGCTGTGCCGAGTGACTCAAGCGAGAGCCCGAACAGCACTAGTAAAATGACATACTTCAAGGCCCACAGGCGCTCATGCACGGCCCAAGGCAGCTCGTACTGTTTGACTTTGAACTTGCGCGCAATTTCGTTGATCAGTTCTTGCAGCGCACCAAAGGGGCATAGCCAGCCACAGAACACACCGCGCCCCCATAGCAAGATACTAACCGCGGTAAAGCTCCATAAAACAAACAGGATTGGGTCAATCAGGAAAGTCTCCCAACGGAAATCTGTCACAGCCGCATGTATAAACGCCAACACGTTTACAATGGAGAGCTGACCCAGTGCGTACCAACCAATAAAGAACACAGTAAATGTCAGGTAAGACACACGGATCTTCTTCAACAAGCCTGGACGGCGCGCTAACCAATCCTGCATAAACAGAATCACGGTTAATATAACGAGTGCAATACCAATCACACCTATTTGGAAGTCTTTCTGATACCACACGCTCAACCACAGCGGACGATTGGCTTCATCAATAGCCGCTTGCTCAGACTTAGTTAGGGCTGGGCGGTCAATGTAGTGCTCAGGTAACTGGTAATCCAAATCAAAGATGGTGAAAATACTGTCTACCGGCCCTGTTTGACGGCGTACCAGCAATTCAAAACCCATGCTGCTGCCCGGATCGACCGAATACTGTTCGCGTGCGATAAACACACCCATTTCAGTAAAATGCGGCATACCTGGGGCATACACATCACTTAAGCGATAGAAGTCTAGATCACGGAAACTGATTACTTCACCAAACTGGCGCATCTGAATACGGTCAAAAATACCGCCACGCACATAGCCCGAGCCTTTAAAGGAATACTCACCATTGGCCACGACCATAAAGATATGATCACCAGGCTCAATATTGGCCATAATCTCGTTGTATTGGCGGTCACCTAACACCGTGCGACCAATGGTCGGAACAGTTAGATCACCAACATAAAGATCAATAAAAGCATCCTCAAGACGCTCTGCTGGCACCGAATCAACACCTTCTGCTTCTGTACCAACGAATGCTTCGTCAACTTGCGCATAAGTAAGCAACATACGGCGAATCGAACCATCACCGGTTAAGGTCGTCCAGTCGGAGGGCTGATAGGCATCTTGTCGAATCGTGGCGGGCTTTGATCTAACTTCGCTGTGCGCCTCAACCAACCCTAAAGAGACTGCGACTTGGTGGGCAGCACGCATCACGACTTCGTTTACCACCATCACGGTTACCGTAGCACCACTGACCGCATCAATAGTCACGGCTGTTTCATCTTTGGTGCGGCCAATCACAACGCGCTGATCGACATGAATACCTTGGTATTCTGCCGCAAAATCATGCAGTTTTTGCTCTGGAATACCAATCAGCAAAATGGGCTCATCATGATGCAGTACATAAGCATCTAAGATGTTACCTTGCGGATCGAGGATCACCTGCATGTTAATCGGCTTGCCCGAATACGCAGGAATATTGACCACGTTGATGCTTTCGAAGGCATAGCCCAACAGCTCATCGCCTTGCTGCAAAGCACGGACAATAAACTCGCCTTCAACAAAAGGCATGTTATCGACCTGTGGCAGAACCGCTTCAATGCGTTGCAGCTCAAGAGGGCTCAACGGCTTACCGGTATTGGCTTGGGTGATACCCGCCTGCAAAAGCAGAGCAAGCCCCAACATGCAAAGACTTGCATATTTAACCAAAGTTCTTCTGAAGAACGCGCTAAAAACACTGGACATGCTGAATGTTTCCTTTTTGGTAGAATTCAGCCCTGACTCAAACAAATAGCTAGGACTTACTTTAACTATATAGCGCCCCTATGCTGACAGCCCAAGCAGCGCTTAGACAGATGACATACTGTCGCACTGTGTTTTTAAAGCACTGAAAGACCATACTTTGCTGTCAGATTGAGTCAGTCACATGCGTCAAAGTAAGCTCTAGCGCCAGCAGGTGACTGCCTGTATTAAGCACCCCGATCAAAAACAGTGACAACTGCAAACAACTTTATAATCCAGCGCGCGCAAACTAAGCTGCCATTTACAGCAGAATCGTTCTCTTGCAGGCAGCTATTGATACTACGCTGCTAAAACTTAGACCCAGCTTATGCACGACTTAAATGGCCTATACCCATTAGTATGCTTGTGCATGATTCACTACCTTTGCTAAAGTTTGCTTTCGAATTTTCAGGGCTGAGCTTTTATACGCCCTTAACTTTACCGATTTACTTTGTTGTTAAAACTTGGAGACGCTCAATGAAAGCCCCCGTACGTGTTGCTGTCACAGGCGCAGCTGGTCAGATTGGCTATGCTTTATTATTCCGTATTGCCAGCGGCGAAATGCTGGGTAAGGATCAGCCTGTTGTTTTGCAACTGCTGGACTTGCCACAGGCACAAGATGCGTTAAAAGGCGTCATGATGGAGCTGCAAGACTGCGCATTCCCTCTCTTGGCCGGCATGATTGCTTCAGATAACCCAGAAGTAGCGTTCAAAGATGCTCAGGTTGCTATTCTAGTTGGTGCTCGTCCACGTTCAAAAGGTATGGAGCGTGCTGACCTATTAGCCGCTAACGCAGAAATCTTCACCGTTCAAGGCCGTGCACTAAACGCAGCTGCTGACCGTGACGTTAAAGTATTGGTTGTTGGTAACCCAGCAAACACCAATGCTTATATCGCAATGAAGTCTGCACCAGACCTAAACCCTAACAACTTCACCGCTATGTTGCGCTTAGACCACAACCGTGCGTTAAGCCAAGTGGCTGAAAAAACCGGTAAAGATGTTAAAGACATCGAAAAACTATGCGTTTGGGGCAACCACAGCCCAACCATGTACGCTGACTACCGCTTTGCCACCATCAACGGTGAAAGCGTAAAAGACATGATCAACGATCAAGAGTGGAATGCTAACGTGTTCCTGCCAACCGTTGGTAAGCGTGGCGCAGCTATTATTGAAGCACGTGGCCTATCCTCTGCTGCCTCTGCTGCCAATGCTGCGATCGACCACATCCACGACTGGTGGCTAGGTACTGACGGCAAGTGGACCACTATGGGTATTCCTTCTGATGGTTCTTACGGTATTCCGAAAGACACCATGTTCGGCTTCCCAGTGACCTGTGCTAACGGTAAGTACGAAATTGTCCAAGGTCTAGAAATTGATGCATTCAGCCAAGAGCGCATCAACATCACCTTGGATGAGCTTGAGCAAGAAAAACAAGGCGTTGCACACCTGCTGTGATCGCTGCGTAACAACTAGAGTCATTATGACTTTGCACAATTAAAAGCAACTTTAATTGTGCATAAAAATAAAGGCTGTACTTTTTACTGGCTAATTAACAGTGGAAGTACAGCTTTTTTTATATATAGACTGATTTAGTACCCCATCTTCCTCGCTTCCCCGCCCACGTCTACGCCGAATTCGTTGGCCAACACCTTGAACAAAAATTGAATCTGCCCTTCAAGCTGATAGACTTACGCCTACTTTTGCGCACAGCACTGTATTGCCTTAGGCCGTTAACCAGCTAGCTTGCCTTAAGTGCGCGCGTGACTCTCAGCCAAGTTGCATAACATTTGCCTCGGCTCAGTTTTAACCTTCGACACACTGAAACCCAGACCGACACACCTCGGTCTGACTTAAGCCTGACCGCAATCCGCAGTCAGCAGCACGGATTATTTATGTTTAAAAATATGCGACATGAGTGGTTTTTCAATATACGTGGTGACCTGCTTTCAGGTCTTGTTGTTGCCCTGGCACTGATTCCTGAAGCCATTGCATTTTCCATTATTGCCGGCGTTGACCCTAAAGTTGGTCTGTATGCATCTTTCTGTATTGCCGTGATTATCGCTTTTGTCGGTGGCCGCCCTGGAATGATCTCAGCCGCAACCGGTGCAATGGCATTGCTGATGGTAACGTTGGTCAAGCAGCACGGTTTGGAATACTTGCTGGCTGCGACCTTATTAACCGGCGTTTTGCAAATTGTCGCAGGCTACCTAAAGCTCGGCAGCCTGATGCGTTTTGTTTCAAAATCAGTGGTGACTGGCTTTGTTAACGCTCTGGCTATCTTGATTTTTATGGCACAACTGCCAGAACTGACCAATGTCACCTGGCATGTGTACGCGATGACAGCAGCAGGCTTGGGTATTATCTACCTGTTCCCATTACTGCCTAAAATCGGTAAAAGCATTCCTTCTCCATTGGTTTGTATTGTGCTGTTAACTGGCGTTGCGATGTACTTAGGCATGGACATTCGCACAGTAGGCGACATGGGTGAGTTGCCTGATACACTGCCAATCTTCTTATGGCCTGAAGTGCCACTGAATTTAGAAACCTTACAAATCATCCTGCCCTATGCTGTTGCTCTAGCGATTGTAGGCCTGCTGGAGTCATTAATGACGGCAACCATTATTGATGATTTGACCGACACCTCAAGTAATCGCAATCGTGAGTGTAAAGGCCAAGGTATCGCCAATATCGGTTCTGGCTTACTCGGTGGTATGGCGGGCTGTGCGATGATCGGTCAATCGGTGATCAACATTAAATCCGGTGGTCGTGGCCGCTTATCAACATTCATCGCCGGTTTTTTCTTATTGATTATGGTAGTTTTCTTAAGTGATTGGATCAGCCAAATTCCTATGGCGGCTTTAGTTGCTGTAATGATCATGGTGTCCATCGGAACCTTCTCTTGGAGCTCGGTGCGCGACCTTAAGAAATTTCCCCTCTCAACTAATATCGTTATGATCGCTACTGTTGGCGTGGTCTTGGCGACACATAACCTAGCGCTAGGCGTATTAGCCGGCGTGCTGTTGTCGACCTTGTTCTTCGCCAATAAAATTGCACGCTTGATGATCATTAAACTCGAACACGCAGACGCCAGCGCGCCGCTGCACTACCAAGTGATCGGCCAAGTATTCTTCGCCTCGGCAGAGAAGTTTATTGCCTCATTTGATTTTTCATATGCTGCAGAAAAAGTTGTGATCGATTTAACCCGTGCACATTTTTGGGATATTTCTGCCGTTTCAGCGCTGGACAACGTGGTGATTAAGTATCAGCGTCAGGGTGCTGAAGTGGAGATCATTGGTATGAATGAAGCCAGCAAAACAGTGATTGATAAGTTTGCCGTGCACACTGACCCTAAAGCCCTGGAAAAACTACTGAGTGACCACTGAGGACTAAACTATGCAACATATTCTAGCCTGCATTGATGAATCAACCTGGTCGACCAGCGTGCAAGACGCTGCGATCTGGGCCGGTGGGCAGCTCAAGAGCCCGTTAATGTTTTTGCACAGTATCGAAAAGCAGCCCCAGCCCGACAGCCAAGATTTATCCGGAGCGATCGGCCTTGGTGCGCGCTCTAAACTGATGACGGAAATTGCCACGCTCGACCAACTGCGCGCCAAAGTATCCCTGCAGCTGGGTAAAGAGCTGCTCGAAGCAGCCAAAACAAAAGCGCTTGAAGCTG
>ASRL01000243.1_pt1 | contig 10296 bp, 9 predicted proteins | sample 692978 | NCBI WGS metagenome assembly ASRL01 (sample SAMN02169241, study PRJNA158439) | bioreactor metagenome | isolation source: day 67 sample from continuous culture bioreactor inoculated with sediment... | place: Germany: Bremen | reverse complement strand
GGCTACGCTAGGGATCAGTCGCCGTAAAGGGGCCAGCAGCGGCTGAGTGGCTTTGACCGTGAATTGGCACAGTGGATTATAAAAGTCGGCGCGTACCAGCTGCAGTACAAAGCGCAGCACGACGATCAGCAAATAAAGCTGGCCTAATGTTTGAATAATATAGATAAGTGATTCAGTAAGTCCTGACATGCAGCCCCCTTATGAGCTCAATTGTTGAGCAAGCTCTTGCGAGCGTGATGCGGCGCTGCGTACAGCGGTATCCACTAATTGGTTAAAGCCACCTTGTTGAAACGCATCAATTGCGGCTTCTGTTGTGCCATTTGGAGAGGTGACCTGTAGTCGTAGTTGTGTCGCATCTAACGCACTCTGGCAGGCCATGCTTGCAGCGCCTTGCGCAGTATACTTAGCAAGTTGTGCGGCAATATCTTCAGGTAAACCCAGCTTTACTCCGGCTTGAGTGATGGCCTCAATCAGTAAGAAAAAGTATGCAGGCCCGCTACCGGATACAGCCGTTACGGCATCAATCAATTCTTCTGTGTCCAGCCACACCACTAGGCCTACTGCAGATAATAAAAGCTCTGCTTGTTCACGCTGCTGTGCAGTAACATGCTCTGTTGCGTACAGGCCGCTGACACCTTGTTGTATTAATGCCGGTGTATTGGGCATGCAGCGGATAATCTTGTTAACACCTAACCAGCGGCTTAAACTTAAGCTGGTGATGCCCGCTGCGATGGAAATGAGCAATTGCTGTTCAGTAAGATGCGGCGCGAGTTGCTCACACACTTGGCGCATTATTTGTGGCTTAACTGCAAGTACAATGATGTCAGCGTCTTTAACAGCTAAGCTGTTGTCAGTGAAGGTCTTGATTGCGTATGCATTTTGCAGTGCTTCAAGTTGAGCTACGCCTGGATCGCTGGCGCGAATGTGTTCAGCGTTGACACCCTGCTTGCATAAACCGCCAATTAAGCTGGCTGCCATATTGCCAGCCCCTATAAATGTAATCTGTGTGTTGCCCACGTGGTCAGGCTCCTCTATCGCTGATGCAGTTATGAAAAATATAGATGCAGGATACATAGCGCGGAAATAGTGTACGCAATGATTCATTGCAGTTACAGATTGTGCTCTGCTCAGCAAATTTACGCAAAAACTGCCATAGTCACGAGAGCTTAACAAACCAATGCGCGATTTTAGTTTGGCAAATGCTTAAATAATCAATAAAGCTGCAAGCGACTTCACAGCTTGTAACGGCAAGTTTTGCATTATTGTCTGCTATCGTAGACAGTATTTATATCGAAATAAACCGTACAATAATACAGCGGCATATTAACTGTTGGTTTGTGATTGGGGAATTGCATGGATATTACTGAACTGCTGGCATTTAGCGCCAAACAAGGTGCGTCTGATTTGCATTTATCATCCGGTTTGCCGCCTATGATACGTGTCGATGGTGATGTACGCCGAATTAATTTGCCCGCCATGGAGCATAAGCAAGTTCATGCGCTGATTTACGATATTATGAATGATAAGCAGCGCAAAGATTATGAGGAGTTTTTAGAAACTGACTTCTCTTTTGAAGTGCCTGGTGTGGCGCGTTTTCGGGTCAACGCATTTAACCAGAACCGTGGTGCAGCGGCAGTGTTTCGTACCATTCCTTCCAAGGTGCTTTCGATGGAAGATCTTGGTTTAGGTGAAGTGTTTCGTAATATCGCCGATGTGCCGCGCGGCTTAGTGCTGGTAACAGGGCCAACTGGTTCAGGGAAATCAACCACGCTGGCAGCACTGATGGACTATTTAAATAGCACTAAATATCAGCATATTCTCACTGTTGAGGATCCTATTGAGTTCGTGCATGAGTCAAAAAAATGCCTGATTAACCAGCGTGAAGTTCACCGTGACACCCATGGTTTTAATGAAGCGTTGCGCTCTGCTTTACGTGAAGATCCGGATATCATCTTGGTCGGTGAGATGCGAGACTTAGAAACCATACGCTTAGCACTGACCGCTGCAGAAACCGGTCACTTAGTTTTTGGCACCTTGCACACCACCTCGGCTGCAAAAACCATTGACCGTATTGTGGACGTGTTTCCAGGTGAAGAAAAATCCATGGTGCGCTCCATGTTGTCGGAGTCGTTACAGGCGGTGGTCTCGCAAACCCTGCTGAAGAAGGTTGGTGGTGGTCGTGTTGCTGCGCATGAGATCATGTTGGGTACTCCTGCTATTCGTAACCTGATCCGTGAGGATAAAGTTGCACAAATGTATTCAGCGATCCAGACCGGTGGGGCGTTAGGCATGCAGACGCTAGACAGTTGCTTAAAAGGCCTGTTGGCGAAAGGCTTAATCAACCGCGACAGTGCACGTGAAAAAGCGAAATCTCCAGAGAACTTTTAAGCCTTCGCGACTCACCTCTAAGGTGAAAGAGGATATGCCATGGAATTTGAAAAGCTTTTACGCTTAATGGTTGAAAAAGGTGCGTCTGACTTGTTTATTACAACAGGTGTTGCGCCTTCAATGAAAATCAACGGTAAAATCATGCCAGTCACTAAGACACCTTTGTCGCCAGAGATGGCGCGTGAAATGGTGTTGGGTGCGATGAACGAACAGCAGCGTCGTGACTTTGCTAAGCAGCTGGAGTGTAACTTTGCTATTAGTGCACGCGGTATTGGTCGTTTTCGAGTCAGTGCTTTTTATCAGCGTAACTTGATTGGTATGGTGTTGCGCCGTATTGAAACAACGATTCCGAGCCTCGAAGACTTAAAACTGCCAGAGATTTTGAAAAAACTGTCCATGACCAAACGTGGGTTGGTGTTGTTTGTCGGCGCCACAGGAACGGGTAAGTCGACTTCGTTGGCTGCAATGGTGGGGCATCGCAATAGAAACAGTTCTGGGCATATCATTTCGATTGAAGATCCGATTGAGTTTATTCACCAGCACAATAAATGCATTGTCACTCAGCGCGAAGTGGGGATCGATACTGAATCATTTGAAGTGGCTTTGAAAAACACACTGCGCCAAGCGCCTGATGTGATTTTAATTGGTGAGGTGCGTACTCGTGAAACTATGGATTACGCAGTAACTTTTGCCGAAACTGGCCACTTATGTCTAGCTACGTTGCACGCTAATAATGCTAACCAAGCACTGGATCGCATTATTAACTTCTTTCCGGCTGATCGTCACGAGCAGGTTTGGATGGATTTATCGCTTAACTTGCGTGCTATTGTTGCCCAGCAGTTGGTGCCAACGCCTGATGGTAAAGGCCGACGAGCTGTTATTGAAGTATTAATCAATACGCCACTTGCGGCAGATTTAATCCGCAAAGGTGATGTGCACGGCTTAAAACCTTTAATGAAACGCTCGACAGAGCTGGGCATGCAAACCTTCGATCAAGCGCTGTACGCGCTGTATACGCAAGGTGAAATAACCTATGAAAATGCTTTGGCGCATGCGGACTCAGCTAACGATTTGCGCTTAATGATTAAATTGGGATCAGAAGTAGCTGCTGATCATTTGAGCAGTATGCCGACTGGATTATCGTTAGAAATTTCTGATGAAAATATAGATCGGCGTATGCGTTAACTTAAAAAGGAGTTGGGTAGATGGGTAAACAAATACGAGTGTGGGATGCACCGTTACGTATATTCCACTGGCTACTTGTCGTCAGTGTGGTGGTCGCTTTATATACGGGTTGGCTCGGAGGGAGCTGGATGGCCTGGCATGAACGCTCGGGCCTCGTGATCATCGGCTTGCTGAGCTTTCGTATCGCTTGGATGCTATTGGGCTCAACCTACGCACGGCTATCGACGTTACTGTGCTCACTGTTGGCACTACCGCGTTACTTTCGCGGAGAGTGGCGCCAGTTAGGTCATAACCCATTGGGTGTATTGTCTGTTTTTGGGATGCTCGGCATACTTACATGGCAAGCCGTCAGTGGCTTGTTTACTTCGGACGATATTGCCTTTACTGGGCCTCTGTACAGTTTTGTTAGTCGTAGCTTAAGCAGTGATTTAACGCGTCTGCATAAACTGGGTATGTGGTTTATTATCGGTTTCATTGTTGTGCATATACTGGCGATTGCTGCCCATTTTGTGCTTAAGAAGCATAACTTGGTCAAGCCCATGCTGACGGGTAAAACTGAGCAAGAATACCCAGAACAAAAGCCAGCCAAAGGGGGACATTGGCTTGCTTTTATATTTGCTGTAGCAATTGCTTTGGGTGGTGTGTATTTGGCATCTGGCGAGTGGATAAGCAAGCCTCCGCAGGCACCTGCTGTAACGCCTGCTTGGTAAACAAGTAACACATTACCGCAATAAAAAAGGTCGCCAATAGGCGACCTTTTTATTTCATATAATCGAGTAACTAAGCGTAAAGCTTAGTCCATGCGATATTTGTCGTGGCAACCTTTACAGCCGTCACCCGCTGCTGCAAATGCTTTAGCAACCAACGCTTTATCACCCGTTGCTGCTGCTTCTGCGAGTTCGTTTGCCGCTTTGTTAAAGGCTACACCAACTTTGACAACACCTTCACCGTCAGTAAACATTTCAGGCTTAACGGCTGTTTTTGTGTCGCCAATGTTTTTCTCAGTACCTGGGCCGTACAGAGCACCCATGCCTGAGTTGGCTGTTGCTGCAATGCTGTTTGCTGCGGCTTGTACTTGTGCTGGATCCCAAGCAATACTTTCATCAATAGCCATAGCTTTGATTTTTTCCATGTTCCAGCTCATAAAAGCGTAACCGGCTTTACGAAAGTGGATTTGATCTTCCGGATCAATTTGTGCACTTGCGCTGAAGCTAGCTGTTAAAAATAGTGCAGCTAAGCTGCCAATCATTAGTTTTTTCATCAATGTATCTCCTTTTATAGCAACATTGCCCTAGTTATCTTCTAGGTTGTTGCGGGGTGGTGCAGTAAACGTTTGCATCGCCAAGACAATTCGTTAGCGAGCTATTATCATCATGCTCAGGGTGCAAAACATGAGTGATGACTTATAATGACATCCACTGGGCTATTAAGCCTAGGACTAATAATAGCGTAAATAATGTTTTAAAAAATTATATACAATAAAAAAGACCTCTACTGTAGCAGAAAATGTTGCAAGGTGTTGGTGATACAAACAATTATAACGCTGATTCTGGCTCGCTATCAGACATCATTGCTTCTGTGTATCGCAGTGCCATCAATAGTATTTATTTGCCCAGACTCTAACCTATGAGGGGCTGAGCAGAGAAGCAGAACAATACGGCACAACGTGCTAGTTTAGGGATGCACATTGTGTGTTAAATGCATTTGCAATCATTGTGACACAATAAAATAACCCAATTGAACCGTTACATCTTGAGTCCAGACGCAGACCTTGCCAGACTTCATATTGCGCGGCCATGACGCGCATTTAGCCTGACCCACACAATGAACTAAAGGAGCTATGCACGTGAAAAAAACAAAGCAAACACTATTGGCCGCTGCTGTAAGCATGGCAGTTATCGCTTCAGCACAAGCTGAGCAACGAGAACTTAATGTCTACCATTGGTCTGATTATGTTGCACCGCACACCATCAGTAACTTTGAGAAACAAACTGGTATCAAAGTGATCTTTGATGTCTATGACAGTAATGAAGTGCTTGAAGCTAAACTGCTGTCCGGTGGTTCTGGTTACGATATTGTGGTGCCGTCGAATCCTTTTCTGGCCAAGCAAATAAAGGCAGGTGTGTACCAGAAGCTTGATAGAGCTCAGCTGCCACTGTGGGATAACCTCAATAAAGATTTGCTCAGCACGCTTGAAGTCAGTGACCCAGGCAACCAGTACTCGATTCCATATATGTGGGGTTCAATCGGTATGGGTTATAACATTGATAAAGTCAAAGCTGTGTTAGGTGATCAACCGGTTGATACTTGGGATTTGATTTTTAAGCCTGAACATATCAGCAAGCTGCATGAGTGTGGTGTGGCCTTGTTGGACTCGCCGTCAGAGATTATTCCTACCGCGCTGCATTACTTGGGCTTACCTGCGGACAGTACAAAACCTGAGGACTTAAAACAGGCTGAAGAATTACTGCTGAAAATTCGCCCTTATGTCACCTATTTTCACTCGTCTAAGTACATCTCAGACTTAGCCAGTGGCAATATTTGCATGGCGGTTGGTTATTCGGGTGACCTGTATCAGAGCAAGGCGCGTGCTGAAGAAGCCAGCGGTAACGTTAAGATTGACTACCAAATCCCCAAAGAAGGTGCGGGTACATTCTTTGATATGGTGGCGATTCCTAACGATGCTAAAAACGTGACGGAAGCCCACGAGTTTATTAATTACCTGCTGCAGCCCCAAGTCATGGCTGATCTGACGAATTATTTGCAGTTCCCTAATGCCAACGATAAAGCTACGCCCTTAGTGGATGAGTCGATTCGTAATGATCCAGGTATTTATCCACCTGCAGAAGTGATGAGCAAGCTGTATACTTTCCCTGATGTTCCAGCCAAAACACAGCGAGTGATGACGCGCAGTTGGACTAAAATTAAATCAGGTCGTTAATCTTACTAATAGGCTGCGCTGTTGTTCTTCTACTATGGATACAGCGCACGCTCTAGCGAAGTGTCAATATTAGGCTGCCCAGAGCAGCCATTTTTAACAGAAGGAGGACGGGCTATTGCCTAGATCGATACAGAGTGTTGTGCTGGCTGCGACAGCGAGTGTACTGATGAGCACTGCAGCCTTTGCAGATTCTAAAGTTCATGTATATAACTGGTCTGACTATATCAGTAAACCGGTGTTGGAAGACTTTACTGCGCAAACGCAAACGCAGGTCATCTACGATGTGTTTGATTCTAACGAAGCCTTAGAAGGTAAGTTATTGGCCGGTGGCACTGGTTATGATGTGGTTGTGCCATCAGATCACTTTTTAGCGCGGCAAATTCAAGCCGGTGCTTTTGGCAAGCTTGATAGAAGCTTGCTGCCTAATTGGGATAATTTAGATCCGCAGCTGATGCAACAGGTTGCCAGTAATGATCCAGGCAATCAATACGCCGTACCCTATCTTTGGGGTACCAATGGCATTGGTTACAATGTTGATAAAGTGAAAGAAGTATTAGGTGTTGACCATATTGATTCTTGGGCCGTTTTATTTGAGCCGGAAAATATGGAAAAACTTAGCAGCTGTGGTGTGGCATTTCTGGACTCAGCTGATGAAATGATTCCCGCTATGCTTAACTATTTAGGCCTAGACCCTAACAGCCATAAGTCTGCAGATTACAAAAAAGCTGAAGAGAAACTGGCTAAAATCCGCCCCTATGTCACCTATTTCCATTCATCGAAATATGTTGGTGATTTAGCCAATGGCAATATTTGTGTTGCAGCTGGTTTCTCAGGAGATGTGTTGCAAGCTGCTGACCGTGCCGATGAAGCTGGGCAGGGCGTGCGCGTGGCATATAGCATTCCCAAGGAAGGCGGTAATTTATGGTTCGATATGTTAGCGATTCCGGCAGACGCTAAAAACGTCGAAGAAGCACACGCGTTTATCAATTACTTGCTCGATCCAGCAGTGATTGCCCAAGTCAGTGATTATGTGGGTTATGCTAATCCCAATCGCTATGCGTATGAGCTGATGGATGAAGATGTACGCAACAATCCAGCGGTTTATCCAGAGCAGGCCGTGCTGGACAATCTATTCGTTTCACAGTCGTTGCCCAGCACTGTACAACGTATAAAAACGCGCAGTTGGACACGCTTTAAATCTGGAAAGTAATCATTTTTTAAGTTAAAAAAGCTCAGCCCTTTGGCTGGGCTTTCTGCATTGGGAGAACCCTATGGCAATACCCTCAGGCGCGTACAAGAAAGCACTGGCTAACTTGCAAAAGCCTAAAGACGTGTTGGTTAAAATTGAACGCGTCACTAAGTATTTTGATGACACCTTGGCGGTGGATGAAGTCTCGCTGAAAATCAATAAAGGTGAGATTTTTGCTCTGCTTGGCGGTTCGGGTTCTGGCAAGTCGACATTGCTGCGCATGCTGGCTGGCTTTGAAACACCAACAGAGGGGCGCATCATCCTTGATGGTGTAGACATTACCCACATGCCACCCTATGAGCGTCAGATTAATATGATGTTCCAGTCTTATGCGTTGTTTCCGCATATGACCGTTGAGCAGAATATTGCCTTTGGCTTAAAGCAAGACCGTCTGGGCAAAGAAGAGATTGCCGAGCGCGTCAATGAAATGCTGAAACTGGTGCACATGACTCAATACGCCAAACGTAAGCCACACCAGCTGTCTGGTGGTCAGCGCCAACGTGTGGCCTTAGCCCGTTCTTTGGCTAAACGTCCTAAGCTATTGCTGCTGGATGAGCCAATGGGAGCGTTGGATAAAAAACTGCGCTCACAAATGCAGCTTGAATTGGTAGAGATCATTGAGCGTGTTGGTGTGACCTGTGTGATGGTCACCCACGACCAAGAAGAAGCCATGACCATGGCTGAGCGTATCGCCATTATGCACCAAGGCTGGATCGCGCAAGTGGGTAGCCCGATGGATATCTATGAAACGCCGGCCAGCCGTTTAGTCTGCGAGTTTATTGGTAACGTCAATTTGTTTGATGGTGAAATCATCACTGATGACTCTGACCATGCGGTGATTATCTGTCCCAAGCTTGAGCGTCCAATTTATATTGGTCACGGTATTACCAGTCTGGCTGAAAACAAGCGTGTGACCTTTGCTTTGCGCCCAGAAAAGCTTTTACTGAGCAGCACTAAGCCCGAAGATCTTGAGCATGAAGATTACAACTGGGCCAAAGGCATTGTGCATGACATTGCTTACCTAGGCGGTCACTCGGTGTACTACGTGGAGTTGCCTGCAGGCACTATCGTGCAAGCATTTATGGCGAACTCAGAGCGTAACGTGACACGACCCACCTGGGACGACGAAGTGTACGTGCATTGGGTCGACGACAGTGGCGTGGTGTTTCAATCATGAGCATGCGCAACACATTACGCAGGATACTGCCTAAGGGCCGTCATGCAGTGATTGGCGTGCCATTTTTTTGGATGCTGCTGTTCTTCTTATTACCTTTTGCCATTATTTTAAAAATCAGCTTTGCTGAAGCGGATATTGCCATTCCGCCATACACTAGCCTGACTGAGTGGGCAGATCAGCAGCTGACGATTTTACTAAATTTTGGCAACTACGTATTACTCAGTGAAGACCAGCTCTATATCTCGGCATACTTAGGCTCATTAAAAATAGCCCTCGTCAGTACGCTGCTGTGCTTGTTGATCGGTTACCCGATGGCCTATGCCATTGCGCGCTCGAGTAAGCAGATGCAGCCGGTGTGGTTGCTACTGATTATGATGCCGACCTGGACTGCATTACTGATTCGCGTGTATGCCTGGATGGGCATTCTTAGCAATAACGGTTTACTCAATAATACCTTGCTGTGGCTGGGTGTGATCAGTGAGCCGTTGCAAATTCTTAATACCAATATTGCCGTGTATATCGGTATTGTTTATGCCTACTTACCCTTTATGGTGTTGCCGTTGTACGCAAATCTGGTTAAGCATGATTTGTCATTGTTAGAAGCTGCAGCCGACTTAGGTGCTAAAAGTTTTAGCGCATTTTGGAAGATCACGGTGCCGCTATCCAAAGGTGGGGTGATTACTGGTTGTATGTTGGTGTTTATTCCAGTGGTGGGTGAGTTTGTTATTCCAGAATTGCTTGGCGGTCCAGAAACTCTAATGATTGGTAAAGTGCTGTGGCAAGAGTTCTTTAACAACCGCGATTGGCCTGTGGCGTCTTCCTTGGCCGTCATTATGCTGTTGATTCTGATCGTTCCGATTATTTTATTTAATCGTAACCAAGCCCGTGAATTGGAGGGCAAGGCATGAGGAAATTCAGCTTTTCACGCTTTATGCTGATTGCAGGCTTGCTGTTTATTTACCTGCCCATGCTGATTTTGGTGATCTACTCCTTCAACGCCTCGCGGCTGGTGACGGTGTGGGGCGGTTGGTCAACCAAATGGTATGCCGGCTTATTGGATAACACTCAGCTGATGAGTGCCTTGATGCGCTCCTTGGAAATTGCCACTTACACGGCGATTGCAGCAACCGCATTGGGCACTTTGGCGGCACTGGTATTGACCCGTATTGGCCGCTTCCGTGGGCGTACCTTGTTTGGAGGTATGGTCACCGCACCGCTGGTGATGCCTGAAGTGATTACCGGTTTGTCCTTGCTGCTGCTGTTTGTGGCAATGGCACAGTTGATTGGCTGGCCGATGGAGCGTGGGCTGGTCACCATCTGGATTGCTCATACGACGTTTTGTACGGCATATGTAGC
>ASRL01000242.1_pt1 | contig 10314 bp, 11 predicted proteins | sample 692978 | NCBI WGS metagenome assembly ASRL01 (sample SAMN02169241, study PRJNA158439) | bioreactor metagenome | isolation source: day 67 sample from continuous culture bioreactor inoculated with sediment... | place: Germany: Bremen | reverse complement strand
CTCTTCGAAATGTTGCAGCACCATCTCCACCTTTACCGGCTCTGACGGTGATTATTGCCTCATCTATAAACATAAATATTTTCCTCCTATTATTCTAGCTTATTTGAAAATTGAAAGTTGAAAATAAAATTCTAATATTTTGGTTTTCCACTTTCAATTTTCAAAGTTAAATTTTTCTATATAATAAATAAATCCCAGCATAATGCTGGGATTTATTTGAAAAGCTTATACTAAACTTTTTCTTTCAGAGTAGATAGAAACTTGCTTTCTAGTTTTACCCATTCTTTCAAATTTAACATATCCATCAACTAAAGCAAATAAAGTATAGTCTTTACCTTGCCCCATGTCAGTTCCAGCATGGAATTTGTTCCCTCTTTGTCTAACAACGATGTTTCCAGCGACTACTTTCTCACCATCATATTTTTTAACACCTAAGTAATTAGGATTAGAGTCTCTTCCATTCTTTACAGAACCTTGTCCTTTTTTCTTAGCAAATAATTGTAATTCAATTCTAAACATTAATTAGCCTCCTCTTCGAAAATCTTCATATATTTGGGATATTGCTCTTTTAGTTGGTCTAGCATTACTACCATACTTCCTAATATTGCGTTAATTTCCCTTTTGTTTTTAAAAACAATTTGATTATAACTATGAATAGTCATATCCATTTTTTTCAACTTTTCTTCATCTGGATTTTTAAGATCTAATCTTAAAAATCCTGTTTCATTATTAGTTGAGTAAGTAGCAGGAATATTTAGATATTCTATAATACCAGCTGCTCCTTGTTGTAGAATCATACTTATGGCAGCACACAAGATATCGCTACCGTGTTCACCATATTCAGAATGATTCCATCCATAAAATTCTACAATTTCTTCTTCTTGTCTAATGAGAGTAATTTCTGTCATTATCCTTGGATAGAAGTAATTTTGATTTCTGTGAATGATTGTCTGTGACCTTTTCTTCTATGAGTTGACTTTTTAGGTTTGTATTTGAAGTTAATAACTTTTTTAGCTCTACCTTGTGATAATACTTCTACTAACACTTTTGCACCTTCTACTACAGGAGTTCCTACTTTCATTTCTCCGTTGTTAGATACTAATAAAACTTCTGCCATTTCAACAGTTTCGTTAACTTCAGCATTTAATTTCTCTACTCTTAATATTTCACCTTCTGCAACTTTGTACTGTTTTCCTCCAGTTTTGATTACTGCGTACATTGTAACACCTCCATAAATTTAGTCGCCAGGCACAGGTTGCTGATAAACCCCACCTACGCGTAACTAGAACATAATATCATATCTATTATAAGATGTCAATTGGTTTTTTAAAACAGAACTCAAGTTTTAATGTGAGATTATATATTATTTAAAGCGATCATTAGAATATAAAAATTTTATATAAATTTCCTATTAAAAAAAGATAAATTTAGTTATTAAAATCTGTGAAAAAAATAGTTTGATGTGGTATTATATATTATAAAAAGAATATTAAAAAAAAATAGATTGTCAGTAGAAAAAATTAATTTAAATTGAAAAAAATATTTCTAAAGAAGTTAAATGTTATAGGAGGAAATAAGATGATTTTAAAAGTTTGTATAGGAAGTGCTTGTCATATAAAGGGTTCTTATGATGTTATAAAAATAATTTCTAAAGTTATAGAGGAAGAGGGATTAGAAAAAGAGGTAGAGTTAAAAGCTTGTTTTTGCTTAAATAATTGCACTGATGGAGTTTCAGTTGATATAGAAGGTGAGGAAAAAATTTATTCATTTTCTAGAGAAAATGCAGAAAAACAGTTTAAAGAAATTGTTAAGGAGAAAATATTATGAATATCATGAATTTTTCAGAGGCAAATTGTAATAATTGTTATAAATGTGTGAGAACGTGTCGAGTAAAAGCTATAAAAATAGAGGATGATCAAGCTCATATAATTTCAGATCAATGTATTGTTTGTGGCCATTGTTTTACTAGTTGTCCACAAAACGCTAGAAATATTCATTCTGATCTCGATTATGTGAAAGAAATAATTAAAAATGGTGAAAAAGTAAATGTTTCGATTGCTCCATCTTTTAGAGGATTTTATGAAAAATCTAATGGTTTTATATGGGGATTAAAAAAATTAGGATTTAATCTTATAGAGGAAACTGCAGTAGGAGCTGACGTTACTTCTAGACTATATGAAAACTATATATCGACTACTGATCAAGGAATATATATAACGACTTGTTGTCCATCGGTAGTTCTATTAATAGAAAAATATTATCCAATGTTGATTCAATATCTAATGCCTTTTACATCTCCTATGGTCTCCCACGGTTATTTATTAAAGAAAGATCACCCAATGGAAAAAACAGTTTTTTTAGGACCTTGTATCTCTAAAAAATGTGAATCAGTATCTGAAAAACATAAAGGATCTATAGATGCTGTTCTAACTTTTGATGAGGTGTCTGAATGGTTAATGGAAGAAGGAATAGATTTTCAAGGTAAAGAATCTTGTGATGTAGATAGATTTGGAAGTAAGTTTGGAAGTAGTTATCCTGTAGTAGGTGGAATTTTAGAAGGAATTAGAGAAAGTATCGAAGATAAAGGTTTAACTCAACTAAGGATAGACGGATTAGATGAGTGTATGGAATTATTTGATGAATTATCTAAAGGAATTATTACTGGAACTTGTGTAGAGGTAAGTGTATGTAAACAAAGTTGTCTTGGTGGTCCAGGTGGATCTAATGCTTCTTCAACTACTTTTTCTAGAGTTCAAACACTAAAAAAATATTTAAATGAAAATAACAAAAAAGCAAAGGATAATGATCACACTTGTGGAATAAATTTTAATGATAGTTTTCATAATAAATATTTTGAAGAGAAGATGCCAAGTGAGGAAGAGATTACAGAAATTTTAGCAACCTTAGAAAAATATACAAAGGAAGACGAGCTAAATTGTGGTGGATGTGGATATGATACTTGTAGAAAAAAAGCTGTATCTATATATAAAGGAATGTCTCATAAGGAGATGTGTATCCACTATATGAAAAAATGTGCAGATAAAGTTTCAAATGAAATATTTGAAAATTCACCTAACGCTATCCTTATATTGAACAATGAATACAAGATAATAGAGAGCAATATGGCATTTAGTAGATACTTTGGAATATCTCCAAAAGAAGCCAAGGAAACATCAATAGATAAGTTTATATCTAAAGAAAAGTTAGATAAAGTATTTTTTCAAGGTGAAAATATCATTTGGGAAAAAGAATCTTTTTTGAATAAAGCGCTTTATATGAGAATGAGTATTATATCTATGAAGCCAAGGGAAGGAATATTAATTTTATTGACTGATATAACTAAAGATGAGTTAAGAAAGGAAGAGATCAGAATTTTAAAAGAAAAAACTTTTGAAATAACTCAAACTGTGATAACGAAACAGATGAGAATAGCACAAGAAATAGCTAGTTTATTAGGTGAAACTACAGGTGAATCGAAGGTAGCCTTCAATAAATTAAAAGAAGTTTTTAATAAAGAGGAGAATCTTTAATGGAATATTATATAGATGCTTCATATAAAAGTATAAATAAATTTGGTGAAGAACTCTGTGGAGATAAGGTAGAAACTGTAAAAACAGAAGATGGTTGTATCTTAGTTCTTTCTGATGGACTAGGAAGTGGAGTTAAAGCAAATATCTTAGCTACCCTTACTTCGAAAATAGCAATTACAATGTTAAAAAGTGGTTCTAGTATTGAAGAAACTTTAGACACAATAATGAATACCCTTCCTGAGTGTAAAATTAGAAAACTTGCATATTCTACATTTACAATTATTAAATTAAATAATAATGGAGATTGTTATATGGTTGAATATGAGAATCCTCCTACATTTTTTTATAGAGATGGTCGTGATGTATTTATAAATAGGAAGGAAAAAATTATAGCAGGGAAAAAAATATTTGAAAGTTATTTCAAATTTTATCCTGAAGATCTATTAACTGTTGTTAGTGATGGAGCAGTTCATGCAGGAGTGGGAGAATTTCTTAATCTAGGTTGGCAATGGGAAAATATAAATGATTTTTTAAGGGATATATCTCAAAAAAAATATGCTACAGATGTTACAAATAGTTTATTAGATGTCTGTAAAAGATTATATAATGATAAACCAGGAGATGATACCACTGTTTTGTCGGTTAAATTTCAACCTATAAAATATTTAAACTTATTTACAGGACCACCTAAAGATATAAAAGAAGATGAAAATTTTATAAAAAAAGTTGAAGAATCTCAAGGTATTAGAGTTCTTAGTGGTGGAACTACTGCTAATATAATATCTAAAGCTTGGGATGAAGAGATTAAGATAGATTTAAAAGGTTATAACGATAACCTTCCTCCAGTAGGTCATATGAGAGGGGTAGATTTGGTAACAGAAGGACTACTTACATTAAATCGAACTGTAGAATATATAAAGGAATATATTTATGAGGGAGATGAAATTACAAGTGAAGATGGTGCTGGAGTATTAGGAAGGATGCTTTTGTTTGATGCTAGTCATATAAATATAGTTGCAGGAACTGCTGTAAATTCTGCTCATCAAAATCCAGATTTTCCAATTGATTTTAATATTAAATTGAAAGTGGTTACAGAACTAAAATCGATCTTAGAAATATTTGGAAAGATAGTTAATTTGGAATATATATAGATCTATGAAATTGAAAAAAACTCCTATTCATGATAGAATGGAAATTATTTAAATCATTAATAATTAATATGGATATTGATCATGAATTACAAATTCGATTATAAAATTTGTATAAGAATGATATTAGGAGGAGATAAAATAATTATGGATAGAAAAAATATTTCAGTAGGTGGACAGGCTGTTATAGAAGGTGTCATGATGAAGGGACCTCAAGCAATAGCAACAGCAGTTAGAAGACCTACAGGAGAAATAGTTTATAAAATAACAAAATTAAAACCATCTATGAATTTTTTGACTAAAATACCTTTTATTAGAGGAGGAGCTATTCTTTTTGAAACTTTGATTTTAGGAACTAAGGAACTTTCATTTTCTGCTAATGAAGCAGGAGAAGAGGAAGAAAAATTAGGTGATAAAGAATTGATGATGACTGTAATTGTAGCTTTAGCTTTAGGGATCGGATTATTTATGGTTTTACCTTCAATTTTGAGCAGTTTTATGTTTAAAGATAACAGAATGAATGCAAATATTTTTGAAGGGATACTAAGGATCTTATTTTTTCTCATATATATAAAGGCAATATCTTTTTCAAAAGATATCAAGAGGGTTTTTGAATATCATGGTGCAGAACATAAATGTATCTATGCTTTTGAAAATGATGAAGAATTAGTTAAAGAGAGTGCAGTAAAGTATACAACTTTACATCCTAGATGTGGGACTAGTTTTTTACTTATAGTAATGCTTATAAGTATAATAGTTTTTTCAAGTTTAGACTTCATTGTTCCACAACCTGATAGTATGTGGATGAAGATGGGATTAAAAGCTGCTTTAAGAATTTTATTTATGCCATTAGTAGCAGGAATAGCCTATGAATTCCAAAAATATAGTAGTAAACATTTGGATAATCCAATGTATAAGATGATAGCAGTACCAGGACTTAGTTTACAAAAAATAACAACTAAGGAACCAGATCTAGAACAATTAGAGGTAAGTATGGTTGCTCTAAGAGTAGCATTAGGAATAGAAGTAGATAATGCAACAGAAGTTTTTGAATAATATTTGTAAGAGAAGAGGTTGCGATAATAGCAATTTCTTCTTTTTTTATAATTATATAGAAAAAACTTTTAAAAGTCCGATAAACTTAGTATAATAAAATTAAAAATTATAAAAAAAGAAAAAATAAGGAGTTGAAATATAATTATGAAAAAAATAGATGAAGTAATAGTAATTGGCGGAGGGTTAGCAGGAAGTGAAGCAGCATATCAACTTGCCAAAAGAGGGGTAAAAGTAAAATTATATGAGATGAGACCAGTAAAAAATACAGAGGTTCATACTGGAAATGAATTTGGAGAATTAGTTTGTAGTAACTCATTAGGTTCTAACTTATTATCTAATGCATCTGGTTTAATGAAGGAAGAACTTCGAATGATGGGATCGCTTTTAGTTGAAATAGCAGATAAAACTCGTGTTCCAGCAGGACAAGCATTGGCAGTAGGACGTGAAGAATTTGCAAAGATGGTAACATCAAGGTTAGAAGCAGAGGAGAATATAGAAATAATCAGAGAAGAGTTAATAGAAATTCCGAAAGATAGATATGTGATTATAGCTAGTGGTCCTCTATCATCAACTGGAATAACAAATGAAATTTTAAAGTTAACAGGTGGAACTAACTTGTATTTTTATGATGCAGTAGCTCCTATAGTGACATTAGAATCAATAGATCAAAATAAAGTTTATTATCAATCTAGATATGATAAGGGAGATGGAGAATATATCAACTGTGGGATGACAAAGAAAGAATATGATAATTTTTATCATGAACTAATAAATGCCGAAAGATCTCCTCTTAAAACTTTTGAAGAGGAGAAAATTTTTGAAGCATGTATGCCAGTTGAAAAAATGGCTAGTAGAGGAGAGAAAACTTTGTTATTTGGACCTCTTAAACCAAAAGGATTAACAAATCCACATAAGACAGAAAAAGATTATGCAGTAGTTCAATTAAGACAAGATGACAAAGATGGTAAATTATATAATTTAGTGGGATTTCAAACAAATTTAAAATGGGGAGAACAAAAAAGAGTATTTCAATTGATCCCTGGATTAGAAAATGCTGATTTTATTAGATATGGGGTAATGCATAGAAATACATTTATAGATTCAACAAAATTATTAAATAAAAGTTTGAATTTAAAGACTAATGAAAAAATATTTTTTGCAGGTCAAATAACAGGGGGAGAAGGATATGTTGCAGCTATGGCAACTGGAATGATCTCAGCTATAAACTTATATCATCATATGTTAGGAGAAAAAGAATTTGTATTGGAAGATATTACTTCTACAGGATCGATAATTAACTATATAACAGAGGAAGGAAAAAAAGTATTTCAACCTATGGGACCTAATTTTGGAATAGTAAGAGCATTAGAAGGGCCAAGAGTTAGAGATAAAAGAGATAGAAATATAGCTTTAGGAGAAAGATCGGTAGAGTATATGTCAGAAAAAATAAAGGAAATAAAATATTAGTAGAGGTTAAAAATTAGTCACCAATTTTTACAGTTAGAAAGAATTCTTTGTGTTATAGATTTGTTTGTGATATTTTGTGTAATTTGTGACAAAAAATAAGGAGGGTGTGACTTTGGAAAAACTGATAAAAGAATTTATCTACTATGAACAGTTTGGGCAACAAAAAAGTGAAAATACTATAAAATCATACAAGAAAGATTTAGAACAATTTTTAGAATTTATTAAAGGACATGAAATTTTAGAAAATATAAATGAGATAGAGGAATTAAATTTAAGAGGTTTTGTACTTTATTTAGGAACTATTAATATAAGTAAAAGATCTATTAGTAGAAAATTATCTACATTAAGAACTTTTTTTAAATATTTAAAAAAAAATAAAGTTATAGATAAAAATCCAATAATACTTTTGAATAATCCGTCTTTTGTCAGTAAATTTCCAATTCTTTTAAAAAAAGAGGAATTAGAACAATTAAGATCAGTGATTGATATAAGTAAAACTAATGGAATTAGAGATAGACTCATAATAGAACTTTTATATTCTAGTGGAATAAGAGCAGGAGAACTACTTTCACTCGGAGAAAATATTGTGGACTTAGAAGCACGTGAGATAAAAATAGTTGGAAGTAGTAGTCGAACTGTATTTTTTAGTATGATAACAAGTAAATATCTAAAAGAATATTTGATTGCAAAAAAAGAAAAATATGGTGAAAAATATAATTCTGATATTATTTTTGTAAATGGAAGTGGAACAAGATTAAGTGACAGATCTTTACGTAGGATAATAGACAGATATGCAAAGAAAGCAATGTTAAAAAAAGATATAAGTCCCCATACATTTAGACATACATTTGGGGTATATCTATTAGAAAAAGGTATGAATGTCCATTTTTTACAGGAACTTATGGGACACACTAGTCCAGAGAGTACAAGGATATATGAGGAACACATGATAGTAAATAGGAGGAACATATTTGAAGTTTAGATCAACTACAATATTAGCAATAAAAGATGGAGATAAGGTAGCTATTGCTGGAGATGGGCAGGTAACTTTTGGAGATACTATATTTAAAAATAAAGCTAAAAAAATAAGAAAGTTTTATAATGATTCTATATTAGCAGGTTTTGCAGGAGCAGCAGCAGACGCCTTTGCACTTTTTGATAAATTTGAAAATAAATTAGATGAGCATGGTGGAAATCTAAAAAAAGCATCGGTTGAGTTAGCTAAAGAATGGAGATCAGATAAAGCTTTGCGTGAATTAGATGCAATGTTAATAGTAGCAGATAGAAATAATTTGTTAGTTTTGTCAGGAACTGGAGATGTACTAGAAACTGATGATGATATAGCAGCTATTGGTTCTGGTGGAGTTTATGCATACGCAGCAGCAAAAGCATTGAGAAGACATACAAAATTAGAACCCCATGAAGTAGTTCGTGAAAGTCTTCAAATAGCTGGAGAAATATGTATCTATACTAATACAAATATAAATGTAGAAAAAATATATTAATTAAAAAAAGGAGTGGGGTTGTGAGTTTTATAGTAGCAGTAGACGGTCCAGCAGGTTCGGGGAAAAGTACCATATCAAAGATGGTGGCAAAAAAATATAAATTAACATATTTAGATACAGGAGCTATGTACAGGATGATAGCTTTTACATCTATAAGGGATGGAGTAGATCTAGATAATATAGATAAGGTAGTAGATCTACTAAATAAAGTAAGTATAGATATGAAAAATGATAAATTTTATGTAGATGGAAAAGATGTAAGTTTAGAAATAAGAACACCTGAAGTTACAGCTATAGTATCTAAAGTAGCAGCTATAAAAGAGGTTAGAATAAAATTAGTAGATCTCCAAAGAAAAATTTCTAAAGGAAAAGATGTTATTTTAGATGGAAGAGATATTGGGACAGTTGTATTTAAAGATGCAAATTTAAAAATATTTTTAGTCGCATCTCCAGAGGAAAGAGCTAAAAGAAGAGTTTTAGATTTTAAAAATAAAGGTATCGATGAAAAATTTGAAGATGTTTTAAGTGAAATAATTAGACGGGATGAATTTGATTCTAATAGAAATGAGAGTCCATTAAAAAAAGCTGAAGATGCCATAGAGATAGATACTAGTTTTATGAATATAGATAAAGTAGTAGAGGTTATATCAAAATTAGTAGAAGAGAATAAAAATTAATTGAGAATAGATATCTCTAATAAAAAAATTAAATTATCTTATTGTAAATATCTTTTGAAAGTGTAAGGAGTGAGTGAAATAAATAAAAAAATTATATATAGTAGTGGAATAATATCTATCTTAACATTAGTTATATTATTCAAATGGTATAGTGGAAATAAATATGAAAAACAAATAAAGTTACAAGAAAAAGTAGCAATAGAAAAAATAATAAATAAAGTTGAAGAATATTCTATGATGAGTGGAAGGCCTATTAAAAAAGATGGGATTAAATATATATTTGATCTAAAAAAAGAAGATAAATTAAATTTAGAAGATGATATTTTACAGATTAAAAAAATTTTAAAAGAAAATAAAGAGGAGATAGTTTATAGAGATTCTCAAGGAAATGAAAAATTAATTTTAGAAATAAATTATTTTTCTCTCCCTAAATTAGCAATATTAATAGATGATGTAGGGATGAATACAAAAAATACAACTTACTTTAAAAAAATAGATAGATCTTTAAGTTTTGCAAGTTTACCATATCTTCCTAAGACAGAAGAAGCTACAAAGATATTAAAGGATGCAGGATTTGAAGTTATTTTGCATATGCCTATGGAAGGCTCTAATGACATTTTGAATAGCAGGACTAAAGGATTGATAGAAGAATCTATGACTAAAAAAATAATTTATGACAAATTTGATGGTGCAATAGAAAATGTAGGAGAAGTAAAAGGATTTAATAATCATATGGGTTCTAGATTTACTAATAATTCTAAGAAGATGAGAGAACTTTTATCCTATGCAAAAAAGAAAGATATGTTTTTTATAGATTCTAATACCAACAGTAAAAAAGAGGGTTATAAGATAGCTAAAGAATTAGATATTCCAACTTACTATACATCCTATTTTTTAGATAATTCACATAAAAAAGAAGATATTATGAAAG
>ASRL01000241.1_pt1 | contig 10322 bp, 10 predicted proteins | sample 692978 | NCBI WGS metagenome assembly ASRL01 (sample SAMN02169241, study PRJNA158439) | bioreactor metagenome | isolation source: day 67 sample from continuous culture bioreactor inoculated with sediment... | place: Germany: Bremen | reverse complement strand
GAAACCAAGCAGCAGCCATAGGAAAATTAGGTGGTGAAGTGACTATGTTTGGATGTGTAGGAAAAGATTCTTATGGAGATATACTGATAAAGGAATTAAAAAAAAATGATGTAAATATAGAATATATAAAAAAAGGTGAAAAAAATACAGGGATAGCTACAATAGTGGTAGATGAAAATGCAGATAATACAATAATAGTAATTCCAGGAGCTAATTTTGAGATAACTATAGAGGATATAGATAAAAATATAGATCTTATAAAAAATGCAGATATAGTTCTTCTTCAATTGGAAATTCCTATAAATATAGTAGAGTATGTTTTAAGAAAATCAAAAGAATATAATAAAATAACAATACTTAATCCAGCTCCAGCTAAAAAATTATCATTAGAGATAATAAAAAACGTAGATTATTTGATACCCAATGAAACAGAATTAGAATTACTTAGTGAAATGTCTACAAATTCTGAAAAAGAAGTATTGGCAGCATCTAAAAAACTTATGGAGATGGGAGTAAAAAATCTTATAGTGACCATGGGGAAAAATGGATCGATCTTTATAGATAAAGATAAGATTGTAAAAGTAGGAATTCGTAAAGTCAAAGCTATAGATCCAACAGCAGCGGGAGATTCTTTTATTGGCGGAGTTATTAGGATGATGGCAGAGAAAAAAAATATAGAGGAAGCCATGGAATTCGGAGCTTGTGTAGGAGCTATAACAGTAACTAAAAAAGGAGCTCAAAGTTCACTACCTACATGGGATGAAGTAGTAAATTATAAATTTTAGACAAAAATATAATCGTAAATTATAAAAAAAGTAGGGAGAAAACTTATGAAAAAAGGTAGATTATTAAATAGTGGAATTAGTTCTGTAATATCTAGGATGGGGCATACTGATCATATAACAATAGGAGATGCAGGATTACCAATTTCAGATAAAGTAAAAAGAATAGATCTAGCATTAGAAAAAGGGATGCCTACTTTTTTAGGGACTTTAGATGTTATTTTAGATGAATTAAAAGTGGAAGAAGTTGTTATTGCTAAGGAAATAAAAAGTATGAGTAGTGAGTTTCATAATGAATTATTAAAATTATTAGAAAAAAAATGTGGCGAAATAACTATTGTAGAAGTAACTCATGAGGAGTTTAAAGAAATAACAAAAGAGAGTAAAGCAGTAGTGAGAACTGGAGAATGCACACCTTATGCTAATATTGTTTTGAAATCAGGAGTTACATTCTAAGGAGAAAAATATATGGAAAAAATATTAGAAATTTCAGGAATAATTAAAGATTTTCCAGGTGTAAGAGCATTAGATAAAGCTAAACTTAATGTATATCAAGGAAAAGTAATGGCTTTACTTGGTGAAAATGGTGCAGGAAAGTCAACTATGATGAAAATAATGACAGGAATATATAAAAGAGATGCGGGAACTATAAAACATAATGGTAAAGAAGTAGAGTTTAGTGGACCTAGAGAATCTCAAGATGCAGGGATATCAATAATTCATCAAGAATTAAATTTAATCGATCATCTTTCCATAGCGGAAAATATTTTTTTAGGAAGGGAATTAACTAAAAATTTTCTAATAGATTGGAAATTGATGTTTGATGAAGCAGATATAATTTTAAAAAAATTAAATTTAGAATATTCATCTAAAGAATTAGTAGGAAAGCTTAGCATAGGGGAAAAACAAATGATAGAGATTGCAAAAGCTCTCTCTCAGAATGCCAAAATAATAGTTATGGATGAGCCTACAGATGCTCTAACTGATACTGAAACAAAGAGTTTATTTAATGTAATTAGAGAATTAATAGCAGAGAATAAAAGTATTGTATATATATCCCATAGATTAAAAGAAATATTTGAAATTTGTGATTATGCTACTGTTATGAGAGATGGGAAATTTATAGATGAAGCTGTAGTAGCAGATATAACTGAAGACTATATCATTGAAAAGATGGTTGGAAGAAAATTAAAAGATCAATTTCCTAGGATAGATACAAAATTAGGAGAGATATCTTTAAGAGTAGATGATCTAAGTGGTGAAGTTACAAAAAAAATTAATTTTTCCCTTCAAAAAGGTGAAATATTAGGAATAGCAGGACTTATGGGAGCAGGAAGAACAGAGTTAGTTAAAACTATCTACGGATGTTTTAAGAAAACAAGTGGAAAAATATATATTGATGGAAAACAAGTAGAAATAAATTCCCCTCAAGAAGCATTAAAAAATAAAATAGCCTATGTTTCTGAAGATAGAAAGGGAGATGGATTATTACTGGGACTTTCTGTAAAAAAAAATATGAGTTTATCATCACTAATAAATTTTGAGAATAGATGTAAAAAAATAGATGAAAAAAAAGAAGAAATAGAGGTTAAAAAATTTATATCTAAATTTAATATTAAAACTCCCACAATGGATCAATTGATAAAAAATCTAAGTGGAGGTAATCAACAAAAAGTAGCTATAGTTAAAGCGCTTATGACTAATCCTAAAATATTAATTTTAGATGAACCTACAAGGGGAGTAGATGTAGGAGCAAAGAAAGAGATATATGACCTTATAAATGAATTTAAAAATCAAGGGATGAGTATAATTATAATTTCCTCTGAAATGCCAGAAATATTAGGTCTTAGTGATAGAATAATGGTGATGTACGATAATACTATTACAGGAATATTTAATAGAAAAGAGGCAACTCAAGAAAAAATAATGAAGTGTGCTATAGGTATTATGAAGGAGGAACTAGATGAAAACTAGTACAGTACAGAAAAAGACAAGAATGAAAGAAGAAAATAAATTTTTAAAAAATAAACCTTTAATAGGTTTAATTATATTCGGTGTGATAGTTTCAATTTTAAATCCTAGATTTTTATCTTCAGCTAATTTACTTAATATATTGAGACAAACTTCTATAAATGCAATAATAGCAGCAGGGATGACCTTTGTAATATTAACAGGCGGGATAGATCTTTCGGTAGGTTCTATTTTGGCTATTTGTGGTGCAGTATCTGCTAGTATGTTAGCTGGAGGAGTAAATGGTTATATAGTTTTGATAGTGACTTTAATATTAGGAACTATACTAGGAGCAATAAGCGGAAGTTTCATAAGTTATGGAAAATTACAGGCTTTTATAACAACTTTGGTAGCTATGACGTTACTTAGGGGTGCAACTTTAGTATTTACAAATGGAAAACCAATTTCCATGGGATTTGGAGATAATGCTATGTTATTTGATACTATAGGTGGAGGATATCTTTTGGGAATTCCAGTACCTATATATATAATGGTAGTAGTATTTGTAATATGTAACTATATTTTAAAAAATACAAAATTTGGTAGATATGTTTTCGCTGTAGGTGGAAATGAAGAAGCTACTAAGTTATCTGGAATTAATGTTGAAAAGTTAAAAGTAAAAGTTTACGCTATAAGTGGTGGATTAGCTGCTCTAGCCGGTATTATAATTACATCTCGACTTGGATCTGCTCAACCTACAGCAGGAACAGGATATGAACTTGATGCTATTGCAGCAGTAGTATTAGGTGGAACATCACTTTCTGGAGGAGTGGGGAGTATATCAGGAACAATAACAGGAGCGTTAATTATAGGAGTATTGGGGAATGCATTAAATTTATTGGATGTATCTTCGTATTATCAAATGATGATAAAAGCTTTAGTAATATTAGCAGCAGTATTAATTGATAGAAAAACAAATAAATAAAAGGGGGTTAAAAATGAAAAAGACGTTAAAATTATTGGTTGTAGGACTTTGTATTGGAATGATATCAACAGCAACTTTTGCAAAGGGAAAGGTAGGGTTAGTAATATCAACATTAAATAATCCTTTCTTTGTAGATCTAAAGGAAGGAGCAGAAGATGAAGCAAAAAAATTAGATATGGAAATTATAGTTTTGGATTCTCAAAATGATCCAGCTAAAGAATTATCAAATGTAGAAGACTTAATTGTAAGAAAAGTAGATGTAATATTGATCAATCCTACAGATTCAGATGCAGTATATAGAGCAGTTAGAAGCGCTAATAGAGCTAAATTACCAGTAATAACTTTAGATAGGGGAGCAAATAGAGGAGAAGTAGTTACTCATATTGCATCGGATAATACAGCTGGGGGAAGAATCGCAGGAGAATTTATCTTGAAAAAATTAGGAAAAAATGCAAAGATAGTTGAATTAGAAGGAATTCCAGGAACAACTGCTGCAAGAGATAGAGGAAAAGGATTTAATGAAGTAGCTAAAGGAAACTTAGATGTGGTAGGTAGACAAGCTGCTGATTTTGATAGAACTAAAGGACTTAATGTAATGGAAAATATGATCCAAGCTCAACCAAAAATAGATGGTGTATTTGCTCATAATGATGAGATGGCTTTAGGAGCATTGAGAGCTATTGGAAATAATAAAAACATTTTAGTAGTGGGATTCGATGCAACAGATGATGCTAAAAAATCAGTAAAAAAAGGTGAAATGGCAGCAACTGTAGCTCAACAACCAAGATTGATAGGATCTCAAGGTATAGAAACAGCTAACAAAATAATACAAGAAGAAAAAACTCCTAAATATATTCCTGTAGAATTACAGTTAATTACAAAATAAAAATATAGATAAATAGGTGGGGAGGAATTAATTTCTTCCTATTTATTTTATAAAGATAATAAAATAAATAAGTATATTTATTTTTAGGACAAAAGACATATTTATAACTTATAGATTGTAGTAAGATAAATTATAAGGATTAGATTTAATTTTGAGGTAAATTGTAGGAAATTAATAAAAAATAAGTATATATAATCTATAATACATTTAAAATTAATAAAAATGATATAAAAATAAATATATAAGGAGGAATAAAGTTGAAAATATTTATAGATACAGCAAATGTAGAAGATATAAAAAAAGCTAATGATATGGGGGTTATTTGTGGTGTAACTACAAATCCATCACTTATTGCAAAAGAAGGAAGGGTTTTTAAAGAGGTAGTAACAGAGATAACATCTATTGTTGATGGTCCTATAAGTGCAGAAGTAATTTCATTAGAAGCTCCAAAAATGTTAGAAGAAGCAGAGGATTTAATTAAAATTCATCCAAATATTACAATAAAATTACCTATGACTATAGAAGGATTGAAAGCGTGTTCTGCCCTGTCTAAAAAAGGAGTAAAAACTAATGTAACTTTAATTTTTACTCCTAATCAAGCACTATTAGCAGCTAGAGCAGGGGCAACATTTGTATCTCCATTTTTGGGAAGATTAGATGATATCGGTATAGATGGGATTGAATTAGTTAAAGAAATTGTACAAATATTTAATGTACACAATATAAAAACAGAAATAATTGCTGCAAGTATTAGAAATCCATTACACGCAAAAGAAGCAGCTAAAGCAGGGGCACATATTGGAACTATGCCTCTTAGTGTAATTGAAAATATGACTAAACATCCATTAACAGATGCAGGAATAGCGAGATTTTTGGCTGACTGGGAAGGAACAAAATAAATAAAATTACAGTATAGAAGGCAGAGTTAATGTTGAATTTTAAGTTAGAAATTCAAGATTCTGAACTCTATACTATTTTTTATAACTTGACAATAACTAGTAAATTACATATAATACTGGTAGAAAAAACATATAATGTACACTAATTTTTATTTAAAAAGGAGTTAAAATGGCAGATATCAAAATGTTAAAAGAAAAAGCTACACAGTTAAGAAAAGATATTGTGACTATGATTTGTAAATCAAAATCAGGACATCCAGGGGGATCATTATCAGCAGCAGATATAGTAAGTACACTATATTTTAATGAGATGAATGTTGATCCGAAAAATCCGAAGATGGAAGATAGAGATAGATTTGTTTTATCAAAGGGGCATGCAGCACCATTGTTATATGCAGTATTAGCAGAAAAAGGATATTTTGATAAAGAGTTACTAGGAACACTTAGAAAATTTGGATCACCTTTACAAGGGCATCCAGATATGAAAAAATTACCAGGAATAGATATTTCTACAGGTTCATTAGGGCAAGGATTATCAGTAGCAAATGGAATGGCATTGTCAGCAAAATTAGATAATAAATCATATAGAACATATGTATTATTAGGAGATGGAGAAGTTCAAGAAGGTCAAGTTTGGGAAGCAGCGATGACTTCTGCTCACTATAAACTTGATAATGTATGTGCATTTTTAGACTCTAATAATTTACAAATAGATGGAAACGTAGATAAAGTAATGGGTGTTGAACCATTAGATGAGAAATGGAAAGCATTTGGATGGAATGTAATCGTAATAGATGGTCATAACTACCAAGAAATATTAGAAGCTTTAGAAGCTGCAAAAGCTCATAAAGGTCAACCTACAATGGTTATAGCTAAAACGACTAAAGGTAAAGGAGTCTCATTTATGGAAAATGTGTGTGGATTCCATGGAGTAGCTCCTACACCTGAAGAAACAGAGAGAGCATTAGAAGAATTAAAGCACGTAGAATGTTGTAATAACTAATAGGAGGCCAAAAAAATGAGTAAAAAAGCTACAAGACAAGCTTACGGAGAAGCGTTAGCTGAATTAGGAAGAATAAATAAAGATGTAGTGGTTTTAGAGGCAGACTTATCTAAATCTACGAAAACTTCAATATTTCAAGGGGAATTCCCTGAAAGACATTTTAATGTAGGAATTGCAGAAGCAGATTTAATGGCTACAGCAGCAGGATTTGCAACTACTGGTAAGATAGCATTTGCTTCTACATTTGCAATGTTTGCAGCCGGAAGAGCATTTGAACAAATTAGAAATACTATAGCATATCCAAAACTAAATGTTAAAATAGCTCCAACTCATGCAGGAATCTCTGTAGGGGAAGACGGAGGATCACACCAATCTGTAGAAGATATTTCTCTTATGAGATCTATTCCAGGAATGGTAGTATTATGTCCTGCAGATGCCGAAGAAACTAAACAAATGGTTTTTGCAGCAGCAGAATATGATGGTCCATTGTACCTTAGATCAGGAAGATTAGATACAGAAGATATCTACAAAGACACTGACTATAAATTTGAAATCGGAATAGCTAATACTTTAAAAGAAGGAACAGATGTTACATTGGCAGCTACAGGAATGTTAGTTCATGAAGCTATGGAAGCAGCAAAAACATTAGAAGCTGAAGGGATCTCAGTAAGAGTAATTAATGTTTCTACAATTAAACCATTAGATGGTCCTACTATCTTAAAAGCAGCACAAGAGACAAAATTTATTGTAACTTGCGAGGAACATTCAGTGATAGGAGGATTAGGAGGAGCAATCTCTGAATTCTTAGGAGAAACTCATCCAACATTAGTAAAAAAATTAGGAATTTATGATAAGTTTGGTCAATCTGGAACAGGTAATCAATTATTAGATGAATATGGATTAAGAGCAAAAGATATAGTAGCAAAAGTAAAAGAAAGTATGTAATTATAAAATTTTTATAAAAGGTGATTTTCGTATAATACGGAAATCATCTTTTTTTTTACAAAAAATATTGACCTTAGTGTCGGACGAAGGTTTACTATAGTTAATAAAATATAACATGAAGGTTTAAAAAAAATTAAATAAAAAAAGGAGAATATAAGATGAAAAAAACAATATCAATCATAATGTTTATTATATCTAGCCAGATTTTTTCAATGGAACTGTCTTTAGAAGATTCAGTAAATAAGGCATATGAGAATAATAAGAGTTTAAAAACTAGACAGATAGAAACTATACAACAAAAATTATTGTATAAAGAAGCCTATAAAGATGGGATTCCTACAGTGAGTATAGATATTGATTATACAGGAAATGAAGAGGGAAAAGAAGATACAGAAAGTTATTTTGAAAATGGAATAACAGTTAGTCAAACTTTGTTTTCAGGAGGAAGTATCTATTATGGAGCAAAAGGAGCTAAAAAAAAAATTGATTTATACAAAATAATGTATCAAAAAGATATGACAGATACAAGACTTAAGGTAGTGAAGGAATATGTAAAAATATTACAGCTAGAAAAGGCATTAGAAGTATATAAAGCTTCACAAAAAGAAAGGAAGGAAGAACTCAAAATGCAAAAAGTTTTTTATGACCTTGGTATTATAGATAAGAGTGAAATTTTAAAGGTAGAATCTTCATTATATGAAACTCAGAGTGATATTTTAGAGGCTGGAAATAGTATATCTACAGAAAAGATTGTATTAAAAAAAATAATGGGAATTTCTTTAAAAGAAAATATAAAATTAAAAGATATAACTACAAGTATTCTTTCTCCTGAAGATATAAAAGTCGAGATGGATAAAAAAATAGCTTTAAAAGAAAGTTTAGAAATAAAACAACAAAAGTTAAATTTAGATATTAAAAAATTAGAACAAAAAGTTTCTAGAAGTGATTTTTTTCCAGAAATAGATCTTGATTATACATATGAAAGTCCAGAAGAAGCTAGTTTTTCAAAAGCTTCCCAAGGAAATGATTGGGAGTGGACTGTGGGTGTTTCATTTGAATGGGATATATTTAATTTTGGAAGTTCTATGGATTCTTATGAAAGAAAAAAACTTGAAACAGAAAAAGTAAGTATTCTTGTGGAAGATAGTAAAGAAGAGTTAGAACAAAATATTATAACTTATTATCTAAACATGAAAACTTTATATAATCTTATAGATACAAAGGAAAAATATTATGAAACTTTAAAAGAAACCTATGAGATAGATAAAGAAAAATATGCTAATAGGTTGATAGATACCGTAGATTATCTTCAGACAGAATCAGATTTAAGAGAAGCAGAGGTAGAATATATAAACTCTCAATTAGATTATTACCTAGCTTATGAGGAATATTTAAATATAATAAAATAATTCAGGAGGAAGAGATGAAAAAGATATTTATAGTTATTGTCATAACAATATTAACAGCTTGTGGAAAGGCAGAAAAAGTAGATGTAAAAGTAAAAGAAGTATTTAAAAATATTGAGAGTATAGAGTTGAAATTAACAAAAGAAGAAAATATAAAAAACTATAATGGAGAACTTCTTCCATTAAATGAAGTAATTCATATTACAGAAACAGGAGGTGATATAAAAAAGATAAACTACAAAAATGGAGATAGAGTGAAAAAAGATGATATTATAATATTCTAGAGGACTCAGATACAAAATCAACTTACCTAGAAGCTAAAGGAGATCTTATGAAAGCTCAGTCAGATTATGATACTAAAAATATTTCATATAAAAAATATAAAATTTTATTTGAAAAGAAACTTATATCTGAAGATTCTTATTTAACTGTAAAAAATCAACTTTTAGAGAGTAAGGGAGATCTAGAAATAGCAAATGCAATATATATGAAGACGAAAGAGGATTATGCTAATCTAGCAGTAAAAGCTAAAATTTCAGGGACAATTACAGATTTAAATGTAAAAAAATATGAAAAAATATCTAATAATCAAGAACTATTTACAATTATTGATACGAGTAAGATGGAAGTAGCTATTGGAATATCAGCAGAGGATATCAGAAAAATATCTGTGGGGACCTCTGTAGAACTAAAGGCTATTGATGATAATGTAAAAGGTGAAGTAGAAAAGATTAACTATAGTTCAGATGCAGATACAAAAACATATGAAACAAAAGTAATTGTAGAAAATAATAAAGGAAAGTTGTTAAAGGGGATGTATTCGAAAGTTAAAATTAATATGGGAGAGATAGAGGGATATTTTGTACCAAAAGGAGCAATAATGTTAAAAGATATGTATAATTATATAGCAATCTCTAGAAATGGGAGAGCAGTAATATATAAAGTAGAACTAGGAATATCTACAGAAAATAGACAACAGATATTTTTAAAAAATATTGAAAAAAGAGATAGAGTAATAGTTCAAGGACAATACCTTCTTAAAAATAATGATAATTTAAAGGAGGTATAAAGGATGAATTTGTCTAACTTTTCAATAAAAAAACCAGCAACTACTATAATGATAATTGTGGCAATGATATTTTTAGGAGTTTTAGGACTATCGAAAATGCCAATTGAGATGATGCCTAGTACATCTGAACCAATGGCAAGGATAACAATAGAATGGAATGGAGCTACTCCAGAAGATGTAGAAAAGATGATAACGACTAAGGTAGAGGATATACTCTCCAATATAGATGGAATAACAGAGTATAACTCAACATCTGAAGTAGAAAAATCAGAGATAGATGTCAGTTTTGATTATGGCACAGATGTAGAGATGAAGATAACTCTACTTCAAAATGAGATAAATCAAATAATGGATGATCTTCCAGAGGATATAGAAGAACCTGAGATCCGGGAGCAAT
>ASRL01000240.1_pt1 | contig 10388 bp, 12 predicted proteins | sample 692978 | NCBI WGS metagenome assembly ASRL01 (sample SAMN02169241, study PRJNA158439) | bioreactor metagenome | isolation source: day 67 sample from continuous culture bioreactor inoculated with sediment... | place: Germany: Bremen | reverse complement strand
GCGGTGGGCGCAGTTCGGCGCGTGAAACAGCGATGCGTGTCGCCGCCGGAGCCATTGCGAAAAAATACCTCGCCACCCAAGGCATTGTTGTGCGTGGCTATATGAGTCAACTTGGCCCGATCGAAATCCCCTTTAAAAGCTGGGATGCAGTGCATGACAATGCTTTTTTTAGCCCTGATCCAAGCAAGGTCGCTGAACTTGAAGCCTATATGGATCAATTACGCCGCGATCAGGATTCTGTGGGTGCGAAAATCACGGTTGTCGCAGACGGTGTGATGCCGGGCTTAGGCGAGCCTGTATTTGATCGTCTCGATGCGGATTTGGCGCATGCTTTGATGAGCATTAACGCGGTGAAGGGTGTCGAAATCGGTGCAGGTTTTGCCTGTGTAGCGCAGCGCGGCACTGAGCACCGCGATGAATTAACCCCGCAAGGTTTCACCTCCAATCATGCCGGTGGCGTGCTCGGTGGAATCTCTTCGGGCCAGCCAATCGTTGCGCATTTAGCCCTCAAGCCCACATCCAGCATCACCACCCCCGGGCGCTCCATTAATACGGCGGGTGAGGCAGTAGAGATGATCACCAAAGGTCGTCACGATCCTTGCGTTGGCATTCGCGCCACACCGATTGCTGAGGCGATGATGGCCATTGTGCTGATGGATCACCTGCTGCGCCATCGTGGGCAAAATGCTGATGTGCAAGTCAGCACGCCAATACTTGCTCAGCTTTAAAACACATACCTTCAGCGAACACATGGCTGGCTTAGCTCAGTCGTGTGTAAGGCAGTCGGAGTTATGAGTGCAGTCTTGCCATATTGGCGGTTATCGAGTTTTTACTTCTTTTATTTTGCCTTGCTGGGTGCTATTGCACCCTTTATGGCGTTGTATTTTGACCATCTCGGTTTTTCTGCCGCGCGCATCGGTGAGTTGATTGCCATTCCCATGCTAATGCGCTGTCTTGCGCCTAGCTTATGGGCGTGGCTAGCGGATCGCAGTCAAAAACGCTTAGCCATCGTGCGCCTTGGTGCTATCTGCACGCTCTTGTCATTTAGCCTTATCTTTTTTAGTCAAAGTTTTGCTTGGCTGGCTCTGATCATGGTGTTGCATGCGTTTTTTTGGCATGCCATCTTGGCTCAGTTTGAAGTGATTACTTTAGCCCACCTTGGCGCGCAGAGTGAGCGCTATAGCCAGCTGCGTTTGTGGGGGTCAGTGGGCTTTATGCTGGTGGTGATTGGCTTTGGTTATCTTTTTGATCAGGTCGGTTTAGCGTATTACCCTTGGGCTATTTTGGCGGTAATGAGTGGTATTGTGCTCAGCAGTTTTTGGGTGCCTGCACGACCAGAGCCGTTGGTCACTCAAGCAATCACAGGCAACAACTCAACAGCCGCTGCGCGAGCCACCAGCATCAAGCCGGTTGTGATATTTTTGCTTGGCGTGGCTTTAATGCAGCTCTCACACGGCCCGTATTACACTTTTTTAACCATTTATCTGATTGATTTAAATTACTCGCGCGCCATGATTGGCTGGCTATGGGCGCTGGGTGTGCTGGCAGAGATTGGCTTATTTGTCATAATGCCTTGGCTATTGCGCCACATACGCTTAAAACACATCATCATTATCAGCCTGTTACTTGCAGCCTTGCGCTGGTGGTTGCTGGGCTTTTATGCCGACTCATTGTTGGTGTTACTGTTTATACAGGTGCTGCATGCCGCTACCTTTGGCAGCTTTCATGCCGCAGCGATTCACTTTGTGCAGCGCCATTTTGCGGCACATAAACAAGGGCAAGGGCAGGGCTTGTATGTGTCGTTTTCTGGTATCGGCGGTGCGTTAGGCGCATTATATGCCGGTTATACATGGCAAACTCTAGGCGCTGGGATAACCTTTGCGCTGGCCAGTGCAGTCGCGCTGTTGGCAGCCGTACTGCTGTTGTTTGGCCTAGCCGGTATCGAGAACGCGCAATCAAAATTATCAAAGGACAGTAATCTATGACATTCACTCGTGAACAGCTCTGCGAGCAGATTATTCAAGCAGGCCGGTTTCTGTATGCGCGTGGTTGGTCACCGGCCACCAGCAGTAATTACTCTGCACGCCTGTGTTGCGAACGTGTGCTGCTGACTGTTTCTGGCAAGCATAAAGGCCAGCTGGTAGAGGCTGATATTCTCGCTACAGACTTGCAAGCGCAGAGCCATGAGCCCAGTAAGAAACCTTCTGCAGAAGCCTTATTGCACACACAGCTGTACAACTGGCAGCCGACTATCCAAGCTGTGTTGCACACACACTCAGTCAACGCCACAGTATTGTCGCGCATCGAGCCCGCTGGGCAGATTGAATTTTGCGATTATGAACTGCAAAAAGCCTTCAGCGGTATTAACAGCCATGAACAGCCGTTGCTCGTGCCAATATTTGCAAATGACCAAGATATCCCGCGCTTAGCTAAACACGTGCAACAGTGGCTGGATAGCCACCCAGATTGCCAAGGTTACTTAATTCGTGGACACGGTCTATATACTTGGGGTGCATCCATGCAAGATGCCTTACGCCAGATTGAGGCGTTTGAGTTTTTATTAGAGTGCGAGTTAAAAGTACGTGCTTGTATGACGCGCGACTAACTGGCACTTTACCGCTACCGTTTATTTTGAGGTTTTATTTATGAGTCAGCTGTTTGTCTACCACACCGCCCAGCCTAAGCTGGCTATTAAGGTGCTAAACCATGTTGAAGATATCAGCAGCACCTTAGCTCAAGTGGGTGTGCGCTTTGAGCATTGGCAGACCCAACAAGGACTGACTGCAGAATCTTCAGCTAAGGACGTGTTGACAGTCTATGCCGATGACATCGCGCGCTTAAAAAAAGAAGGCGGCTATGTAGCAGTAGATGTTATTAGTCTCGATGAAAAACACCCTGACAAAGAGGCTTTGCGCGCTAAGTTTCTCGATGAGCATATCCACAGCGAAGATGAAGTGCGTTTCTTTGTCTCCGGCCGGGGTTTATTCAGCTTGAATATCGATCAGCATGTGTATGCGGTGTTGTGTGACAAGGGCGCCTTGATCTCAGTACCTGCTGGGAGCAAGCATTGGTTTGATATGGGCGAGCATCCTCGTTTTACTGCACTGCGTTTATTCAACAACCCTGAGGGCTGGGTCGCACAGTTCACAGGCGATACCATTGCACAGCACTACCCAACGCTGGATGATTTGCTATGAGTATCAAAGCCATTTTGACCGACATCGAAGGCACCACCAGCTCAATTGCCTTCGTGTATGAGGTGCTATTTCCCTATGCCAAGCTGCACCTGCCTGATTATGTGCGTGCATGTGCTGAACAGGAGCCACAAGCGCAACTGCTGCAAGCTGTACGGGATGAAGCACAAGAGCCACAGGCCGATGTTGAGCGTGTGATAGCTATCTTGCTGCAATGGATGGAGGGCGATGTCAAAGCCACTTCATTAAAGACCCTACAGGGCTTGGTATGGCAGCAGGGCTACGAAACAGGTGAGATCAAGGGTCATGTTTACCCTGATGCAGTCACCGCACTGCACGCTTGGCAGCAGCATGGTTACGCGCTGTATGTGTATTCTTCAGGTTCTGTGCAGGCGCAGAAATTAATTTTTGGCTACTCTGTGGCAGGCGATTTAACCCCATTGTTTTCCGGCTACTTTGATACCACCTCTGGGCATAAGCGTGAGCAAGAATCCTATGCACGCATTGCGCAAGCGCTTGATCTACCCGCGGAGCACATTTTATTTTTATCCGATGTAGTAGAAGAGCTTGATGCAGCACAAGCCAGCGGTATGCGCACCTGCGGTTTAGCACGCAATCAAGGTGTACTGGCAGGGCATGTGGCTGTCGAAAATTTTGCGCAAATTGACCCAGCAGCGTTTTAGTTATCAGCAAACCTCGTTAAAACTGCAGAATTGTTAATTTTCATAACAAATTTAACCTGACTGCTTTGCTAGGTCTTTATTCACAAGGGCTAATTAGCGTACACTGCAACTATGATTGTGAGGAGTTACCATGAGTACGATTAATATTACCGAAGCAGCTCAAGCCTATTTAGGCGATTTACTGAAAGGCCAAGATACCCCAGGTATTGGCATTCGTGTTTTTATTACCCAGCCCGGCACAACCTATGCCGAGACCTGCATTGCTTATTGCAAGCCTGAAGAACAAAAACCTGAAGACACACCTTTAGTACTGCCTGCGTTTACAGCTTGGATTGACGCACTAAGTGAGCCTTACCTCGAAGATGCTGTGGTTGATTATGCAACTGACCGCATGGGCGGCCAGCTAACGATTAAAGCACCTAACGCGAAAGTACCGATGGTCAGTGAAGACAGCCCGCTGTCTGATCGTGTTAACTACTACCTGCAGACTGAAATCAACCCAGGCCTTGCCAGCCATGGTGGTGAAGTCAGCTTGATTGATATTGATGACGGTATCTTAATTTTGCGATTCGGCGGCGGCTGCCAAGGCTGCGGTCAGGCAGACTATACCCTGAAAGAAGGCATTGAAAAGACCTTGATGGCGCGTATCCCTGAAGTTAAAGGCGTGCGCGACATCACCGACCACAGTATTACCGAGAACGCGTACTACTAATGCCGTGATGAGCAGGGGACTTTAGTCAAATAGATCACGCATGCGCTAGGTTATAAACTAGTCGTTGCAAGATAAGCTTGAACACTACCCTGCAAAAGCTTTAGCGTGCAAAAACACGCACACTGCTGAGTTGGTTGATCCTAGCTCAAGCGGTTCTTTACGACTCTATTTCTTGATATGCGAATACCAAGACCTAAAAAAACCGCTAGCAGCCACAAGCTGTTATCGGTTTTTTTACTTTAAAAGAGCAGCAAACTCACATTCTTTTAGTTTTTAATTAATTGGCCCTGTTCAAAGCTCAGTAAGCATGCTAAAACCTGCTAGCTGCTTGATAAAAAAGGGAAAATAATGAACAAATCCGAATTAATCGAGCGTATTGTTGACCGGCAACAACAACTGTCTGTGCGCGATGTTGAGTTGGCAGTGAAGACCATGCTGGAACACATGACGCAAATGCTATCGTCTGGAGAGCGTATTGAAATTCGCGGCTTTGGAAGTTTTTCTGTGAGCTACCGAGCACCGCGTGTGGGGCGTAATCCCAAGACAGGGGAAACAGTTGAGTTGCAAGGTAAATATGTACCCCATTTCAAACCGGGTAAAGAGTTGCGCGACCGGGTCAATGATGGGTAATCTGATGTTTAATATTTAAGTGACCACAGAGGGTCCTATGCAAAGCTTGAAACGCTTACTTATTGTTATTATCGCTTTGGCTTTAGCTGCCAGCGTTGTGTTTTTCACCTTAGAAAATCGCGGTCTGACGCAGTTGGTATTTTTTGGCTGGCAAACACCTGAGCTCCCCCTAGCGCTTTATATACTGAGTGCTTTTGTTATGGGCCTCGTTATTGGACCCTTACTGTCTTGGTGGCCTCACCAGCGTTTACGCATACGCTACAACAAACAGATTAAGCAGCTGAGTGCTTGTGAAAAGCGTATCAAAACACTGCAAGAGAGTAATACGGCTGATGAGAGCAAAGCGCTGCCGCATACTGAGCCTGTTAAAACGCCATAAAATCTATTAACAGGCAGCAAGGCTGAGTTAGGTATTAGCTTAGCCTTGCTGTCTTCTTAGTGCTGTTCACATTGGGCTTGAACGGCCAGTCATTTCTCTAGCCATTTCTGTGGCATAGCTATCTGTCATGCCACCAATGAAATCTATGATGCGCATAAATGATGTATACAGTGGCCAGTCTGCCTGCGGCGCCCCATGCCCAAGCAAATCAAAAATACGCTGATTTTTAAACGATAATGTGCCCTGATCATGCAGCTCAAGAGCGGCACCACAAAATGCATTGAGTAAAACTTCCAGCGTGGTGTAAGCACCGATTTCATGCAGCGTTTTACGCTTATCTTGGAAGATTTTTTCACGTGCCAACGCCTTAGCGCTGATTACACAGGTTTTTGCGGGGCCATGCATATGCTCAACTAAATCACCTTCTAGCCTTCCTGCCATCAAAGCAGGCAGCTGCTCGACAAAGGCTTGAGCCGCTGCATTGGTGAGGTGCTCGATCGCTTTGCCGCGTAGAATCGCCAGTTTGCGTCGCCGAGAGTCATTCGGACCAAGCAGACGGTAGGTTTCTGGTAAATCATCGCCAACTAAGTTAAGCAACAGCGTCTCGACTTCAGCATAGTCGAGCAAATCCATTTCAATGCCGTCTTCTAGGTCAATCAAGCCATAACAAATATCATCTGCTGCTTCGACTAAATAGACTAGCGGATGCCGTGCCCAATGCTCATCACCCAGTTTTGGAATACCCAGTTTGTTTGCGATTTTTTCTAACAGCGGTAATTCATTTTGATAGCTGCCAAATTTATTTTTTTTATAGCCCTGCGCACTGGCATGCTTGGAGCTCCATGGGTATTTGGTAAATGCACCGAGAGTTGCATAGGTTAAACGCATACCACCATCAAACTGATGGTATTCGAGTTGCGTCAGCACACGAAAACCTTGAGCATTACCTTCAAAGTTCAGAAAGTCCGCACGCTGCGCTGCACTCATACTTTCGAGCCAACCATTCTTTGCAGCTTGGGCAAACCAATGCCTGATCGCATCTTCACCTGAATGGCCGAAAGGCGGGTTACCGATGTCGTGCGCAAGGCAGGCAGACTGCACAATCATGCCTAAATCACTGGGTTCACACCAGTCAGGCAGAGTAGGGCGTATCATTTCAGCCACACGCATTGCCAGCGAGCGCCCGACACAACTGACTTCGAGCGAGTGGGTTAAGCGGGTATGGATATGATCATTACTGGAAACAGGATGGACTTGTGTTTTGCGACCCAAGCGACGAAATGCGCCTGAAAAAATAATACGGTCATGGTCTTTATGAAAAGGGCTGCGCCCGACCTCTTCGGAGCTGGCAGAGGCTTTACCTAAACGCTCACGATTTAATAATTGATGCCAATCCACTGTGCACCCTCAACATACGCATTCAAGATATGCACGACTAAGGCGTCGTGCGTTTTTTTCGACTATCAGCTGGCACAGCAGCACTGTCAGCGCTCCCAGATGGCGCGACAAACAAAGGCAGTAGGCTGGATGCCATACGCATAACAGAGAGCAGATTACTTGCTGAGCTGCGTTTACGAGCTATAAAAAAGCTAGCCACGGTCACGCCTGCTACCAGTAACAGAGGGTTTGATCCTTGCAATAAACGTTTTTGATAGGTGCGTATTTTGTGCACGGGCTCGACTAAAACCATAGCTTCATGGCGCACTTTTTGTCGATTTAACTCCAGACGCATCTGAATAAGTTGCTTGCGCAATGCAACTGGATCATCTTTATTTGGCTGTACTGTCATGGCAAAAACTGCTCTTTAGTTCTTTTAAGTTCTTGCAGAGTCGCACTAAAGGGTGCTTGTGCATTACGTTGGGCCGATTTAACACGCCAAATGCATAGCAATCCGAGCCCTGCATAAAAAGCCGACATAGCCAGCAATAGCAAGTGCTGATACGCATGCCAAAACAAGACAATCAGCAAACCATTGAGCAGTAAAAACAGCATAAAACCACAGGCAGCACTGAGGCCAAGCCAGACCAGCTGCTGGCTGCTATGGTTTTTTTGTTCTTGCAGCTCAAGAGCAAACAGCTCGGCATGATCGCTGAGTAAATCCAAAGACGCAGCGCCTAAGCGCCGCGTTGTATCTGTAAAATTGTGTTCCGACATGGTTAACGCCTAGACACCAGAAGACCTAATAAAAAGCCAACACCAGCGCCAATCGCTAAAGACTGCAGTGGGTGCTCGCGAACATATTCTTCACTGTCGTGCAATACTTCTTTACCACGCTCGCGTATAGCCTGTTCGGTTGAACCGAGGGCTTGACGCGCCCGTTGAAGACTTGAGTGGATTTGCCCGCGCAGCTCTTCAGCCTTTTCGCCAGTCAGCTCGGCAGAATGCTGCAACAACTGTTCAGTATCAGAGACTAAGGCTTTAAATTCAGATATTAACTGTTGACTGTCTGCGGATGTGTTTTTTTTAGCCATGATTCATGTACTCCAAAAAGAAACTCAAGATATGTCTTACAGTAGAGTCAATGTAACTGCAATCAGTTCAGCTTTAAAGAAACTCTTTTATATCTTTATAAAAACAAACCCGCCTTGTGAGCGGGTTTGTCTAACACAGTATACGCAGCTTTAAATTATAGCAGCGGAATTGTGTAGCTTACGATCAGACGGTTTTCGTCCACTTTACCGACGCTGATATCAGAGCGAACGGTTGAGTTGCGCCATTTAACACCAAGGTTTTTCAGTGGGCCTTCTTGGAAGACATAGCCGATATCAGTATCGCGCTCCCACTCGTTACCACGAGACTTCTTAACACCTGCAGCAGTATAACCCATATCAATGTTGCTACCTTTAACATAGCGGGTCATCAAGTTAAGACCAGGAATACCTAGGCCAGCAAAGTTGTAGTCATAACGCACTTGCCATGATTTCTCATCTTGTGCAGCAAAGTCACGCACCTGTACATAGTTAGTCAGGAACGGATCTGTTTCACCAAGGTAGGCATAGCCGGTATCACCAGACATTTTCTGATAGCCTAAACCGAAGCTATTGTAACCCAGCGTGTAAGTAAGCATTCCAGAGATAGCTTTGTTATCAATACCGCTTTTGCCGTCTTCTGAAGTCCTTGCATAACGCAGATCAGTTTTCAGTGATTGACCATCAGCGATGGGTAAAACATACACGCCATTGACAATATGCTGCTTATAGAAACCATCTAATTTGCCATAATGGTAACCTGTGCTTAAGCCTGTATCGCCCCACTTGTAGTTCAAGCTAGCAAAGTCAAATGCATTGCTGTCTTGTCTTTTGTTGGTTGCTTCATGCGCTTTGCTCTTAGCAGCATACTTTAAGCTTTTGCTGTATATGGGGTTAACTTTGAGCGCCTGATGATCTTGTGAAGCTCTGTTATTGACGCGATCTAAGCGCCCTAAATCAACAGACAAACCTTCAATTTCTTGAATATTTACCATGCCACCTCTGAATAACTGAGGCAGCAAACGTGAGTCACTAGAAGAAATTACTGGCAGCTTAGGCATTACCGTGCCAACTTTCAGTACGCTGTTTGAAGCGCGGAATTTTGCAGTTGCACCCATTTTGCTGTAATTGTCTTGTGCTTTATCAGTTTCTCTATCTTGTAATAAAAGAACTGTTCCAGAGGTACCACGCCCTGAGTCAAGCTTTAAACCTAGCGCACCAATGAGGTCAATACCGAAGCCGACGGTACCTTCAGTAAAACCTGATTCGTACTTAAGCAAAAAGCCTTGTGCCCACTCTTCGCTTTTACTGCGAGTCTCTCCACCACTTCCTTTAATAGTGGGATTGCTTACGTTAGGCGTAGTGTTGGAATTACGAAAATCGCGATTCATGTAAAAGTTGCGCAGCTCTAAGCTGGCTTTGCTGTCTTCGATAAAAGCAGCTTGAGCTGCTATTGGGAGGCTCATAGCAACGGCTAACGTGCCGAGACTGATTGAACGTGCTAACGGGCTAAATTTCATTGTTGTGGTTCTCCGAGATGCGGACGAGGTCGGTCAAATAACTAGACTAGTAGTGTGACAGACGAACTACATCACGCCTATCGATACAAGGTCATTTAGACATTGGTCGATAAAGACTGCAAATGTGAAGTGAGTGGTTTTTAGCTTCAGCATTGCTGCGCGTCACCATTTGTCGTATGAAACTGGCACACTAGTGCATATTTAATTCAGGACAGCATGTATGCCAGCCACCCAGACGCCTCAGCCAGGCTTTATTGTTGCGCACAGCAACCACTTGGAAGAACTGCGTGATTTAGTCGTGCAGTGGACAAAAATCGATCCTTTACAGCCTCTTGAAAATGAAAACATCTTGGTGCAAAGCAACGGTATTGCGCAGTGGTTAAAGCTGGCGTTAGCCAGTGATAGTGGCTGCGCAATTGCCGCAGGCTTAAAAGTTGGTTTGCCTGCACGTTTTATCTGGCAGATCTATCGTCACGTGTTGGGCACTGAGAGTGTTGCGCAAAGCTCACCCTTTGATAAAGCACCACTGACTTGGCGTTTAATGCGCGTGTTAGCACAGATCATTGACCAGCCCGCCTTTGCACCGTTGCAGCACTTTTTGGCTCATGACCCAGACCTACGCAAACGCTACCAACTGGCTGAGCGCTTGGCTGACTTGTTTGATCAATACCAAGTGTATCGCTCGGATTGGTTGAAAGACTGGGCGTTGGGCGACGATCAATTACGGCAAATGGATGGCCAGCCTTCAGTCAGCCTAGAGAAAACCCAGGCGCGCCAGCCAACCGTAGCCTGGCAAGCAGCG
>ASRL01000239.1_pt1 | contig 10403 bp, 9 predicted proteins | sample 692978 | NCBI WGS metagenome assembly ASRL01 (sample SAMN02169241, study PRJNA158439) | bioreactor metagenome | isolation source: day 67 sample from continuous culture bioreactor inoculated with sediment... | place: Germany: Bremen | reverse complement strand
AAAGTGGCTCAGTATAGGGGAGACACTTCAAGAAAAAAGCAAATCCAGCAGAAGAACAATAGAATGATAACAAAAATGTTTGACCAAAACCGGGTAGAGGTTATTGGTTTTCTTTGCGTGGTTGGATTTAGGGGAGGGATGAACAGAGAAATTACAAACTAGTTTAAAGGAAGATTATGGATGTGTTCAGCGTTCAAGAAATAATTGGATATATTGTTTTATTAATTACACTAATATTAATGTTTTACCATAAGAAAAGGTTACCTATTAAGTATGGTATTTATACGGTGACGGTATACTTAATAATTATTGTAATAATATATAAATTATTAGGAACTAATATTTTTGAATTTGAAGGTTCATCGTTAGTAAGCGGTACAATGATTTTGTTTTTATTTTCTTGGGTTTCTTTTGTTTTATATTTTATTGAAGTTGTATTTGCCTTTAGAAATTCACTAAAGGATGATAAAAGTATGGCTGACGCATTTGGAGTAGTTTTAAAGGTGACTTTTCTTTCGATAGTTAATTTTGCACTTTTATATTATATGGTTTACATGTATGATTCATCAGCTTTTGCTGGTAATATAGGGACTTCGATGGTAGAAGAATTATTTTCGTTTATATATTTTAGTTTTGTAACATTTACTACACTTGGTTTCGGTGATGTATACCCTATTCATTTTACAGGGAGTTTACTTGTAATGCTAGAAGTTTCATTTTCATTTGTTATAATTTATCTTTTTTTATCAAGTTTTTCGGGGCTGAAAGATATTTTAATAATTAAAGAAACTTTTATTGAAAAAAAAAATAGAACAAGAAATTGTCGACTAGTTCATCCATTATATCAAATAATAGTGCTTTCCTATCAGAATATGGTCTAAAGGTAAGCGCTAGATTTCATGAAGGTTGAAGGTTCAGGAAGCAAGTTGAGCCATATTTATGTTTTGCGACAAGCCCTAGGGGAACCCCAAATTTAAAAGAAAATTTTCATTAGTCATTGGAGGAGATTATGAATATAGAAATAACATATAAACAAGCTGAATTCCATGAGAAATGTGATGAAATAATGAGACAAACAATTAATGGCCGTAAATACTTTTATTCTCATGAGTTACTAGATTATTTTATAGAGCAAGTGGAAAAAAAAGTTACAACTTTCAAGGAAGAAAGTTGTTTTTTCAGAGCTAGAACTAATGATGGTAACCTTGGAGAATATTCAGCTTTTAAATTAGGAAATGTTGGAATTAGTACAATACCATATGGTTGTAGATTTAATAAATTGAACGATGATCAGAAGAAACATAATATGGAAATAGAAAGAAATAAAGAAATTTTAAGTAACATTAGTGGAGGATTCTACGGGTATGATATAAATGGTTGTTCAGTGCCACCTAAATATATTTATATAGAAAAAGGACGTGCAAATTCAGAATATGTTAGGAATTTATACTTAGCAAATAATAAAGAGACAGCAGTACATGAGATAAAACCTACTCTTAATGCTTACGTAAATGTAGCTAGATTTACTAATAAGCGTAAATTGTCTGTAGTAGATTTGACAATAGATAAGTTCAACAAATTTGATACACTAGAAGATTATTTTTGCTTTTATATTGCATGGATGTTTACAAAACCAATTGAAGATGATACACGTATTTATACATTTACAGATTTTATAACTCAGCTCATTGAGTTTAAAATTAAAAATATTGATGGTATTGCTTATAGTAGCTCAATGAATCCTGGTGGCATTTGTTATTCAATATTCAAATATGAGGATTGTATCCCCAAAGACTCTAGAGTTTATAAAATCAAAGGACATAGTTACAGTTTCGAAAAAATTGATACGGCTATACTAGATAATTATCTAGGTGAAAATCAATAATTAGCGGTTAGTAAAGATTCCATAGATGCATTCAGCTAGCTACTGTAGATATCCAATTACAAAAAAAATAAGACGAACTCCAAAAATCACATAATGTGAGACAAAACAATTCATTACTCAAGCAAGCTCAATATATTCGCTAATATTTCAGCATCTTTTGGTGAAAGATTCCCACTGCTAATGAATGGGTTTTCATTATTTTGCTTATAATTTTTTATCCAACCTTTTAAGGTTGTGTAATGTACGCCGAGTTCTTCAGCAACTTGTGTTACTTTTGCACCCGGCTCGAGTGCTCGTTTAACTGCTTCAAATTTAAATTCTTTGCTATAGGTTTTCATAGACACATACCTCCTAGTAATTCAATTATACTACGAATTTACCGTGTCTACAAAAATGGGTAAGTATCATATTGAGAAGAGTGAAAGCAGATTCAGGTGATATATTTATTGGAAAAGCTTCTCAACATGCGAGTTTGACTTTGAAACTGTATGTAATTAACACGGTACAAAAGAATATAATGGTCAAGACACTTATGGATTGTTAATGGAAGAAGCAGAAAAGGTGTTATAGATGGATTTGATGATTAGGGAATTTATCTTGATACATTCCGTTATTGAGCAAGAAGAACTTAATGTAAAACAAAAATATACCAAAAAATATAAGGAGCGGAATATATAAATCAGAAAATCTACATTTAAAAATTAATTGAATATTGCCGTGATTTTAATTACAACATTTCAACAATTATTATTTGGAATTTGAATGTAGGTGTTTGTATGCAGAAACAATAGATTATTCAAGTTCTTCATGGCGTAAATTTTTAATGATATGAATACCTACGTTAAATTGCGCCTAAATAATGAGCTGGATAGGTTATACTAATATCACGACAAATGATTGATGTTAGTTGGATTACAAGATGTTGAAGTCTTTATAATTTCAATGGAAAATGAGTTGTTAATACAGTCCAAATAGAAAGAAATAAAATCGGATTCTAAAACTGCACAAGATAAATTGATATATGAAACACCTAAAATGAAAATATAATTTCGGATTAAAGGAAGGAATGAATACTTCAAATAAATATTTAAAGTGATTCTATTTTTGAAAAACGTGGAGCAATAAACTCAAAGTTCCTGACAGGCTCGCTGTAAATTCATGTAAAAGAAATCCTTATTGATTTCATAGTAGATGTTATGGAGCTTACATTTATTCTTACCAAAGCACTCAAGATCATTCATATCTGCTTTTTTAAGATTGTGAAGGTAGTAAGAGTAGTGTATTTATTTTCTGGATTAAATCGTGTTTGGCATACTTTGCAAAGCTCGTAAGCTTTGGAACCTTTATTTTTATACAAATACGGCAAAGGTTCACTAGAAAGGGGGACAAGGACAATCTTTAGAATATTGCATTCACTAAGATGATTAATAGCCTTGAGGATATAATTATAGAACTACTTTTAGTATTAATGAAAAGATTATAAAATACGATTTCATTGTTGATAACTAAATTGTAACCGAAAATAAATGGTACAGCTTTTTTGTTTTAAAAATATAAAAACCCTTAAAATAAAGATGTAAAGAAAACATAGGAGTGAGTGCCTAACTTGACACTATCAAATACTAATAGGAGGCAAACTATATGAATGAATATGAAAACAATAATTGTGAAATAAGAAAAAAAAGATATTTGAGTGAATATAAATGTGCTGTTAATAATTTAAAAAAAGCTCATTTATTTATGAAAGAGTGGTCAGAACAAAGTGATATCATGGTTTATGAGAAGTGTGTACTTGTATCAGAAAAGTTATTTTCATCAATAGAACATTTTTTAAAGGAACTACTAATCAGAAAAGGTATAGATACTGGCACACAAAACTTGTATCAGATTTGTGAAAAATTAATAAATGAAGTAGAATTAAATGAAGTTGAGGTTTCAGTTTTTATTAATAGAAAAGAGCCAAGAAATCAGTTGACTCATTCCGGTCGTATAACGGAGTTGCTTGAATATGAAAGGGTAATTATTAATCTTCGAAATTTAATTCAAAATATGTATCCTAATATTTATTTAGATGATGTGGATATTGCACTAGAGAAGTTTCAGAGTGATAAATTTTTTTACGATATTGATGAATTTCAGTTAGAAGATTGTCATTACATGCTTATTATTGACCCTGTTAATGACATAAAGGATATAGTCTTAGAAAAATTTGTTAATGCACCATGGAGTATAATTGTTGACTTTGGAAGTGATATTGTTAATGGTAAGATTTATAAGAATATAAGAAATAAAATCGATGTCCAAGTCTGTGAGTTGCCAAGTGTTAAATTGCAAGGATTGACAGAAAAAGCTTTTAAATATAAAAAAACAGTACTATTAGGTGTTAATCCTGGAGAAATTGTACCCAAGAATATAAAGAAGTGGAAACAAATAGACAAGAAGAATTTAGAGTATTTTTTTGATAAGGCAAATATAATTAATAAGAAAAAAGTTAAAGTTGTTATAGCGAGATCTTTTGATGCTTTAACAGAAATGTTTTTAGATAGAATTATTGATTCTTTTGGGAATGAAAATGTTGAAATTCTTTTGATTTCACAGGAGCTACCAGAGTATAAATTAAAAGAGTTAGAGGACAAGTATAATACTATTATTACTTACAATAGTTACTCAATTAACCAAGCTATTAGAGCAATAGCTAATAGAATTGGAGATTACTATGGATTAGATGAATCAATAGTAACCGGGGGAATTAGTGTTGGTAATAATGGAAATGAAATATTAATTGACGATCAAACGCTGATAGACAACTTAAATGGATATTTTGAAATTCTTGATTTATCAAAAGGAAAAGATTTTAATGAAAATAGTGATGAGGAAAATTTTTTGTTAGGTAGATTGAATTCTTGGGAAATATTTAAACTAAATTATGATGTGATGCCAATAGAAAGATCTAAGTATGATTCTTTCTTACATCATTTAAGGAGCACTCTTGGGTCAGTAGAAGCTAAATCCAAGATATTTACAATCCTCCATAAACCAGGATTCGGAGGATCAATCTTGTCGAAAAGAATTGCATGGGACATGCATTATGATTACCCTGTGCTTATACTTAATGAGTATGAAAGTGCCAATACGATTCAAATCCTTCAGGATTTTTATTCATATTGTAAAAGGGGAATATTAGTTATTGTTGACGAGAATAATATATCTAAATCACAAATGGAGAATTTTAGTAAAGATATTAGAAATGCAAAATTTCCAGCAGCAATATTATTAGTAAATCGCTTAAATACAGATACACGAAATAAAAAATATGTAACTGAATGTACAATTTATCTTCAAAATATATACAAACCATCAAGAGAAGAGCTGACGCAAAAATGTAAAGTTTTAGCAAGTAAGAAATTTGATAAAGATGTAGCATTTGAACGTGAGAATTTATTGAATAAAGTAAAAGCGGGAGAACAGTACCCTCTTTTAATTGGTTTATTCTTTTTGGAGGAAGAGTTTAAGGGGACGAAGGATTATGTTAGTCACTTTTTGACGATTTTAGATGATGGGGAGGAAAGTAAACGAATTAAGAATGTACTTAACCTTGTTGCATTGTGTGATTATTTTGGACAAAGTAAGATATTTAAAGGCGTTATTGATAGGATAATGAATCCAGCTAATGTTAAAAAAGTTGATACGATAGGTGGATTGAAAGCAGTAAATGACCTTTTGGTTTGTGAAAACAACAATGGTTTATTCACAATAAAGACGCGGCATTATCTTATTAGCAAGGAAATCATGGAACAGGGCTTTCTAGAGAGTAATAAAAGTGATGATTGGCGAGATTATATATCAAAATATAGTAATATGTTGGTGGATTTATTAGTTCAAGTATCTGAATATAAAGTGAATAGTGAAGTTATGATGTTTGTAAAAGAATTATATATTGATAATCGTGATAATGGTTATTTAAGTGGAAAGTTTTCATTGCTACTGGAAACATGCAAGAGTGATATGGAGAAATTAAATATTCTTAAATATTTAGTAGAACAGTTTGATATGCATATTAATAATTGCATAAATCAAAATGAAGATAATAATGCGGTTTATCATTATTTGGCTCATTTGTGGGCGCATTTATCAAGAATATATTCATTAAAAGGCGATTTGAATAATTGGGAGAAGGCAAGTGAATGCAGTAATAAAGCTCTAAAATATGCAGAGGAAGTTGGAATAAAGGACTACATATTATATCATATTGCAGGAGATAGCGCAGCTAAGAATACTATCTTTTCAATTAATAAAATCGATGATAAAGAAGCGGTTTTACTATACATACATAATAATAAAGAGAATATAGAAAATATTGATGTGAATTTTCAATTAGCTATTGATTATGGGAATCGTGAATATGGTTTAACTGGAAAAATTAATTTTTGGAGCAAGTTTATCATGAAAGTGCTATCAAAACTTGATATAACCAATGCTTTTGATTTAGAAGGTATTGACAGTAAGCTTGAAAAAATGGGATATAAGAGCGAAGCACTAATAATTCAGCGAGGAATTATTGAACTAGTTGAGATATTTGAATACACCGAAATTACAGAGTTTAATGAGACTGCGAAAAGTATTTTTAATCAAAACAGAGATGAATTTATGACTCGTTTATATAGTGGTAACAATTCGGAGTTGTTAATGAATCTTAATAATCATCTTGATAAGTTGTTGTCAGTCAATGTTAGAGATTCTTCTAGAATAGAGAACACAAAAAGACTTATTATTCGATCAATTCTTCATAAATATAAAGATAAGACAGGTAATACATATAGTGAATTCGGAAATAGAAAAAGTAAAAAAGTACAACAGGATTATATAACATTAGTAAAATATTTAGAAGAGAATATTAGCTTTGGGGATACAATAAAAGAATCGGATTTTAATTTATGGTTTAAATTATTTAAATATGGAAGACAATTTACTGATGATGCAATAAATATGGCGAAAGTTTGGCGGCAAAATTCAAAAGACATTGGTATTCTTAACCCACTACCTTTATATTATTTGTATGTATTGCATATATTGCGTAGTGTTGATGGTTATACAGAATCATTGAAAGAAAGTATTGTATATCAAAAAGAATGCAACAGAACATGTGAAAGAATGCGAGAAGAAAGTATCCTTGTTAATTACAGCAAGGTAAGGGATTGGTTGATAAAAGAAGATGATTCTGTAAAACTAATCGATGACGCTAGTGTGGAATATTCTAAGATTCGTGATGATGATAGATTTGTAAAAGTGAAGGGGAAGTTTATCGAAATAGACCCATTACAAAGACGCGTTTATGGATATTTTGAAGTATATGAGCCAATTAATCTTAAAGGTTTAAAAGTGTTTTTTAGGCCAATAGATGCTGGAGTTACCGAAAAACAGATGAACCATTTGTTTGAGTTTAATCTTGGGTTTTCTTTTGAACGTTTGGTGGCGTTTGATAGAAGTGTAAAGGATTTAACGGTGTCAAAAACAAAAGAAAATAATTTAAAAGATATATTGGAAAACAATAAAATGAAAAAGGTAAATGTAAAGGTTGGTAATCAAGTTCATTTTAAAGTAAGTTATTATAACAAAAAAAATAGGTTGCTTATTGGAAAAATATTAGAAAATGATAAGTCAGCAAAATTGCACATTACACAAATTGATAATGATAGGTTTATTACAGATAAAGATATGGAAAAATATGTTGGAGGAGAGAGTATTATAGCAAAAGTTATTTCATATGACAGTGCTAAAGATAGGTATGAATTATCGTTGAAGAAATCTAATCTCAACGATTCTCCTGATAAAAAAGGTAGTATGGCAAATGCCATTAACAATGCGCTAAAGAAACCGGTTTGAAAATCGATTATCAGCTTCTCAATCAAACGCCGAACAATCTGTTTGTCATATATAGTGACATAAATAGGTGATTCTAGTTGCTTATTGCTGGAATATAAACAACGGAACGGACAGAGAATTCAAAGAAAGTTTGACAAATTCCGTCAGGGGGACCTGTAAACCAAAAGTCAGAAAATTCAAAATGTTTAAGCTTATCCAATAAGTAGAATAATTAAGTTTTTCAATGAAACGTCCGCATCCCTTTTATAAAAAAACTTTTGTCAAATACGACACGATAAAAAAATCTATAGTTTGTATGTCGTTAAAATAAATGACAACAGTCAGTTTCGAAAATATGAACATTAGAAAAAGCCCATTTCTGAGCCGATATATTATATCTTGTGCATATGTTCTAGTTCTTTGCTAGAAGATATCCACAGTTGGTTCATACTGATGTCTTCTGACTTTGCTTCTTCAGCTAACTGTTTGTTTAGTGATTTTGGAATTCTTAACTTGAAATTTCCGGAATAGGAATGTTGTTCTCAAGTGCAGTTTCTAGCCAAGCCATTTTTGCATCTTCGGCCATTTCATATATTTCTTGAAATGTATCGGCAGCAGTCATACAGCCTTTGAGATCAGGGTATTCTGCGAAATAGCTACCATCTTCTTCCTGAAGAACGGTAAGGGGATAATTGATTTTTTTATAATAATTAATATCTTTCATAATCTTACTCCTTTTCAATAAGCTGAAGGTCTTGGAGGATTGATAAGACACTTTTTACTCAAAAGTTCCTCAAAATATTATTATAAATGGTGCCGTATATGGCGTCAAGAGTTGTGCTCTTGCACATCAGATAAAATGATATAAGTAACTCGAAATAGATTTTAAGGAGACCACGATGAAGAATAAAGATATAGGTGATTTTAATTTTTTAGATACGATCATTGACGGTGAAGGAAAACGAATCACCCGGAGATTTTTAAAAGAAGTTTCAATAAAGACTGTTGAAAATTGTGTGCGGCAAATGAAAATAATAGGACAATCACCTATTGCATATAGAGAACGTCAATTAAATACCATATTGGTTCCCGCTTTAGATAATGTTTCAGATGCATTTTTGGTGGAATCCGCTGTTAGTAGGGAATGGTCATTGATGAACAATCAAATGATTGAAGATAATCACGGGTGGGTAGATTATTGGTGTTTATATAAGTATTATAATTTTTATATTGAATTGAAACATGGATTTATTTCATATAGAAATGGAAAACTTAGACAATCAGTCAAAAATGATTGGCAGACGGCATGTAATCAACTTGACGTTTTGCAATCTGAATTGAATGTACAGAAAGAGTATGCAAAAGGAATTTTTAGAATCACCTTACAAGTGCTACCTATTTACATCAGAACGAGTGAAAAAGAAGATGTTAAAATTGACATTAACAAGATAAATGATATACAAACAAAGGCAATGATTGAGATATCGAGTTCTAGACCCGCAAATTGGTCGTGTCTATGGAGTGTTGATGAATCGATTAGAGAACTTTATGAAATTGGTGATGGATATGAAATGTATCCGGCGGTCTTATTTTTGGGAAACATATCAGAAATTACAAAATGAGCATATAAATATAATTTGATAATTCAAGTTAGTAGACAAGAGAAGGAGAAGCGAATGAGTTTTTTTGCAACTGGACTAATGGGAACAGGAATAATAGGTGCAATTTTGGAATATGTTATGTACATAGCTGTTATTGCATTTTGCATAAGAGCAACTAAAGCGGTCAATATTTATATTGAGAAAAATGAAAATAAGTAATGGATGAAAAATAGAGTAAAACTTGGGAGGAATAATGGATATATTATTAATAATTGTATTTATAGGACTAGCAATTATATTATCTGTTGGCAGATCGCAGAGTCATTCGGATAAAATCAATGCATATGTCGAATCCTTAGGTGGAACATTGATTGACTATGAGAAAAGTGGATTGCTTAAAGGTTTAGGACCTTTTATGGTAGTTGGAAAAGGCCGTATTATATATCGAGTTACCTATGAAATTCATGGTGAGAAAAAAGAAGGTTGGGTCAGGTTCGGAGGAATAAGCGGACCGGACTGGAGATTTTAAGTGGCTTACTAATCGTCTGATTAGCTTTGAAGCTTTTACATGGTCGAGATGAAGATAAGGTGGAGTACGAGTGTGAAAAAAATCAGAACTTATTCAGCAAAGGTAATTATTGGATTCTTAATAATTTGTACGCTATGGATGGTCCTTGACTATAATGATATCCTTAATCATAAGGTGATTAATCAGACAGTAGAAGCCGGGGTTTATATTGATGGCGTGAGAACAGAAGATATATCTGTAAACATCGAAGGAAAATATTATCCGAATCTGTTTAAACCAGATGGATTTTGGGGAAGGTTTGAAGTGCTCACTACCAGTTGATTTCGTTCTTTAATAATCGTGGTGAAATTCAACGTATCAAAAGTACGCATACGATTATGATTAATCGGAGTATGGATGCTTTTGTTTGGCACATGGAAACAGGTGAAGTCATTGCCACATCAGATAAAATGTTTTTAGAAAGTTTCTAGCTAATATTTTAGGTAATTGTTAAATGCGACTGCGAAAAGCTGTGGATAAGGTTCCT
>ASRL01000238.1_pt1 | contig 10487 bp, 9 predicted proteins | sample 692978 | NCBI WGS metagenome assembly ASRL01 (sample SAMN02169241, study PRJNA158439) | bioreactor metagenome | isolation source: day 67 sample from continuous culture bioreactor inoculated with sediment... | place: Germany: Bremen | reverse complement strand
TTTTATGAAAAAAATAAAAGAAAAATGGGAAAAGTTTATTAATAAAATTGCGGATCAAAACAAATCCACATATGGAGAAGGGAAACTTCATTGTTGTGAATTAAAAAAAGTGACAGAAGGAAGAGAAATTAAAAAATGAGCACCTTCATTTAAGGTGTTTTGGTAAGAAATCTGTCCGGAATGCTTTGAAATGATTGTTTTCGCTAAGGTTAGGCCGATACCTATGCCCATGTGCCCTGAGCGAGAAAGGTCGGCACGATAAAATCGTTCAAAAATGAAAGGGATATCTTTTTCAGGCACGCCGGGACCGTTATCTAGATAATGAATCATATAATTACCCTTGGTATCATTATCTAACTGAATGACTATTTTTGTACCGGTTCCGGCATATTTTATAGCGTTTGAAGTGAGATTAAAGAAGACTTGCTTCATTTTATCAAGATCACCATAAAAGTTTGTATAACTTTCTGCATCATAATTACTACCGTATTTTATATGTATTGACATACCTTGTTCTAAAAGACTTGTCTGAAAAGTAGTCGAAAGTTCTAATACTAAATCATGTAAATTGAAGTAATCAAAATTCAGCAAAACCGTATCGTTTTCTATTGAAGAGAGTGCTTCAACTTCTTGGATTAATGATTTAATGCGTATGATTTCTTCATAACAACTATGAATGCGCTCTGTTGTGAGGGGAAATATACCGTCAATCATTGCTTCAAGTTGTCCTTGAATAGAGGTTAAAGGCGTTTTTATTTCGTGAGCCATATCTTGAGTTAGTTGTTTACGTAACTTTTCTTGCTCATGTATACGTTGTTCTAAGGTCAAAGCGCTTATGTATAAGTTCTGAATTTCTTGACTATGATAAGAATGTTTTGGAAGTGATGAAGTTGATGTGTCTTGAATATGATTCAAATAATGTATGACGGATTCGATTGGCGTAATGATGCTTTTAGATATAAGGATACCTATTAATATAGCAACAAGCATAGAGCCTATTGATACAAGAAGAAGGATACGATTGACTGAAGACAAAAAGTATAGTTCTTCCTCATTAAAGTAAAATGGACCTAAATAGCCAATCGTAATTTTTCCTATATTTCGATTGGCTATATTTAATTCAAAAACATCTTCTGTGTAGTTTCCATTCCACTGGTAATAGTGGGTATACATATTCTCTCTAATATTATTCATCATTGATTCGCATAGACCGGAGTTATGTTCCATCGCTGACCAGACAAGTATATTATCAGTATCGTAAATAGATAGAATGAGTCCCTTCTCAATAGCTTCGACACCAATATGCTCAAGATATTGTGTGTCGAAGCTTTTTTGCGTTGAAAAGTCATGTTCAATAGAATCAATTAACTCTAGAACTAATTGATTATGTTTCTCAGAAGTATAGCTTTCAAACCCTTTTCGAATGGTTATATTTACTAAAAAACTAATTATTCCGATTATGATGAATGTAAGTAAAACATAGGAAAGAATGAGTTGGGATTTAAGGTTTACTTTCATTTGATTTAGATCCTTCTTCTTCGTAATATTGATATCCGATGCCTCTAACTGTTCTAATATAATCTGTTTTTGAGTGTTTAGCAATCTTGTTTCGTATATTTTTAATGTGCGAATCGATACTTCTGTTATAACCTTCGTATGTGCCTGAAAAAGCGATTGTCGCTAATTCTTCACGTGTAAAAACTTTTGAGGGTCTTTTCAATAATGTCACGAAAAGATTATATTCAGTTGCAGTAAGAGATAGGTTATAACCATTCAATAAAATTGAATAATCATCTTCAGATATCTGAAATGGACCGGTTACACAAAGCGTTAAACGGTCTTCAATAAGATGCGAACGCCTAAATAACGCCTGAATACGAGCGATAAGTTGTCTAGGGCTAAAAGGTTTAGTTATATAATCATCAGCGCCCATGTTAAGCCCTGCTATAATACTAGATTCGTCACTTTTAGCGGTAATCATTATAATAGGTACATTTGATTCTTGACGAATGACTTTACAGATGGATTCACCGGATAAATCCGGAAGCATAAGGTCGAGAAGAACCAGATCAATGTGACTTTGTCGAAAAAAACTAAGTGCATCGCGACCATTTTCAGCGACCAAAGCTTGATAACCTGCATTTTCAATATATGATTTAATAAATTCAACGATTTTTGGCTCGTCTTCGACAATTAGTATGGTTTGATTCATTTTCAACACCTCTGAATTATTATAATAAACATTGTGTTAATCTGCAACGACTTCTATATAACTTGTAATCATACCCATCCAACACGTGTAAGCTATTTTCCCTGCTTTTTCCGGCGTGAAAATAATTTCATTTCTTCCCGGAACGAGTGTGTGTTCAATATTGATTGAAGGAATTGTTATTGGATTATTACATCCATTTAGGTCCTTTGAATCAACATTAATTATGAAACGAAGGGGAATTCCTTCTTTGACACGAATGGGTGTATAACTACTCGAAGTTAAGTCAATTGAAACTTCTTGCAAATAATCATCCACTTGAATAGAATCAACAAGATTTGCATTGTTTTGAAAAGGCAAGATGATACCTGCTAACGCAGCGCCTCTTGAAAACATACTTAATGCTAGAATAAAAATAAGCAAACCGCTGTACTTTAGAATTTTTTTCGAAAATTTATGATTGAGTAGAGAACTAATAAATCCTAATCCAAACATGAGCGGGAAAGTACCAAGGCTAAAATAGAACATAGATAGAGCGCCTTGAACGACACTACCGGTTCCAAGAGCATATAGCTGCATGGATTGTAATGGGCCGCAGGGCATAAATCCATTAGCAAGTCCAATGACAAAAGGGTTGTTTCCAATTTTTAAACGAGGGAGTTTAAGCCTTGGAAGGTCTAAAAGTTTTAGCATGCGAATGGCCATTAATAACATAATAAAGCTTACAAATAAGGTTATATATCCTCTCATTTGACCGGTAAAACTTAAAACGGACCCTATACCACCGATGACTCCACCAATGATAGTGTATGAGATAAGTCTTCCAAGGTTGTATAAGAGACTGGGGTTGCTTGGATGTGTATTAATATATCGCTGGCACTGGCTTATTGTTATTCCGCCGCACATAGCAACACAATGAACAGAAGTTATCAGCCCGACCAAAAAGAGCGCGCCATAGCCCATATTTTGACGGACGCTTGGAACAAAATCATAGGACAGTTGATTGGCGTATTTTAAAACAAGGAAGCTTATAGATAGTAGAATAAAGATAAGAAAAATTTTTCTTTTTATAGTATTACTATCGTTTGATAAAATAATATATCCATTATCCTCAATAATCGCTGATATTTGTTGCAAATTAATTAAAGAATCGTCAAATTCAATATAGACTTGATTTTTTGATGCGTTTGCAGTTGCTTTTTCTACGCCACGATTTGAAGCGAGTGCAGCGGAGATTTTTTCTTCGCAATGTGAACACGTCATCCCACCAACATTTAGCGTCGTCATAACTATCTCTTCCAATTAGAAAATAAAGGTTCAAATGCAGTCAGTTGATCCGATGGAATAGAAATCTGATCTTGAGTTTCTGTTTTCATATCGTCAAGAATTGGAACCGGATTACAGCCACCTTTTTGTAATTCGATTTGGTCGATGGTAAATTGATTTCCGCAGTTATTGCAAATCAGAATGTCTCCGAGTTGTTCATAGTAGCCTCGGCCTGAAGAATAGCAAACTTGGCAAGTGTTTAAAGCTGTTCGAACCGAACCGTCATTTGCTTGAACGGCAATAATTTCCATATATGTCCCATTAGATTCATATGGAAAAAAAGATGCAGTTTTTGTAATTGCATTTTTTTGAATGACCAGGTCCCCATTGTCCGTTGCTTCAAGTGTTTCCTCTGTCGGTGTAGGATTGGTGAGAAGGGTTAATACGATAACGAGTAAAAGAGTAGCGATACTTCCTGTAATTAATAATGTTTTTTTCATAGATACCTCCGATAATCTTTTTAAACATACTATATAGTATGTATGTGGATTTTTTATGGAGGTGGTGTAATATTCTAGGATAGTACCATATTATTTTTTTTTCATGAATAGACATTGACATGAGAGGGATTCTCATTTATAATCCGTTTTATGCAAATGAATATCAATATCGATTATATATGGAGGAAAGAGATGAAAAAAATATTATCAATCATCATCCTAGCAGTATTACTGGTAAGTGTTGTTGGCTGTGGGTCAGAAGAAGAGAAAATGGTTAATATCTATACAGACAGGCATTATGATACTGACCAAGCCTTATACGATAAATTTACGGAGGAAACAGGTATTGTAGTGAATGTCGTTACGGCAGGTTCAGATGAACTGCTTGAAAGATTAAGTGCAGAAGGCGAAGACACAGAGGCTGATCTTATTGTGACATCAGATGTGGGGAGGTTATATAGAGCCGGAAAGATGGATCTAACAAAAGCATTTGATTCAAACACTATAGAAGCAAACGTGCCAGAACACTTAAGAGCTACAGATAATCTCTGGACTGCATTAACAGTTAGAGCAAGAGTTATAACATATGCACTAGACAGAGTGGATCCAAATACCTTATCGACCTATGAAGCGTTAACTGAACCTGAGTGGGAAGGAAGGGTTTTGGTAAGGTCATCAGGTAATATCTATAACCAATCACTTTTAGCATCATTTATTGCATTAAATGGTGAAGAAGAAGCTAAAGAGTGGGCCCAAGGGTTAGTAGCTAACCTGGCAAGAACTCCTAAGGGAAATGACAGAGACCAAATGAAAGCTCTTGTTGCAGGTGAAGGTGATGTGGCCATTGTTAATACATACTATGTTGGAAAGTTGCTTAATTCATCCGATGAGGTGGAAGTACAAGTTGGTGAGCAGATTGGTGTGTTTTTCCCAAATCAAGGAACGAACGGAACTCATATCAATATAAGTGGAGCTGCATTAACGAAATATGGCGCTAACAGTGAAGCAGCGATTGAATTATTGGAATTTTTAACTGGAGAAGAAGCACAAAACGACTATGCAAGTGCAAACTATGAATATCCAGTCAATGAAGCAGTGGAACCATCTGATTTACTAAAAAGTTTTGGAGAATTCAAGGTTCAAAATATTGATTTATCGTTGTTAGGTGAATACAATGATGAAGCAGTTAAATTATTTAATGAAGTTGGTTGGCAATAATTGTTAATGAAAATTAAAGAGAGGGGACTTAGTCCCCTTTTTGTCATCGTTTCATTTATTATAATAGCCATCGTATTGCCATCAGTTTTTATTTTCATTCGACTTTTTCACCCGGTTACAGAATCTTGGTTACATATTAAGGAATATGTTTTGGCAGACTATATTCGTAATTCCTTGGTTCTTGTGACTGGAGTCGGCATGATAACGGGGATATTAGGTACGTTTTTTGCATGGTCATTATCAAAGTACAAATGGCGGTTTGAACTCTTACTTGAAAGTATATTATTTTTACCAATGGCGATACCACCTTATATCGCAGGTTATGTTTATGGTGGTATTTTTACACCATTCGGAACGTTAGATAGAATTTTAGTTCAAGCTGGCGTAGAGCCTATTCGAATTGATATTTTATCTAAAGGTGGTGCAATATTTGTTTTTAGTTTATTTCTGATGCCCTATGTCATACTTATAAGCAAAGGTTTCTTTGATAAGTTACCCAAAACCATAGAGGAATCATCAAGACTATTAGGAAGAAATCAGACATCGACTTTTTTTAGAGTGATTTTACCGATGTCAAGAGGGTCGTTAGTCGGAGGAATAGTACTTGTAATGTTGGAAGTGTTAAATGATTATGGATTGGTTCGCTATTTTGGTATCCCAACCTTTAGTACAGCTATTTATCAAACCTGGTTTGGCATGAGTGATGTGGATGGTGCGGTTAGGTTAGCGGCTAGTCTCATGAGTATTGTCATTATTATATTATTGGTGGAGCAGTTTTTTAGAGGTCGAGGACGTTTGAGTCAAGCCAGGGCGATATCAGACCGAGGTGTAAAAAAGAGTGCCTCAAAAATCTATAAAGCAGTGTTTTATGTGCTTACCTTTGTTTACCTATTGTTTTCTTTGATTATTCCAATTACCCAATTAGCTTGGTGGAGTTCTATTGCTAAACAAACCAATGTTATGCGACGATTAGGCTCTATTCTATTTAATACCATAAGTGTTGGAGTCATTGTGACAGTTCTTGTGGTTGCCTGTGGTATTCTTATAGGAAACTTGAATAGACTTAATCCGAGTATAGTGTCAAAAATATATGCGCGAATTGTTATTTTAGGGTATTCAATTCCTGCGTCGATCATAGCAATCGGAGTCCTAGTTACTTTTATCTATGTGGATCGTAGTCTGTCTGGCCTATATGGTATTCTTGATGTCAAGAATTTATTTCTAACGAGCAGCAAGTTTATCCTTATCTTTGCTCTAACCATAAGGTTTATGGCCATTGGTTTCAATAGCATTGAATCCGGATTTAGCAAGATGGGCAAAAAATATTATGAAGCCAGTAAACTTTTAGGGCGTGGGGAGTGGTATACATTTAGGTATGTTGATTTTCCAATATTAAAGCCGGCAATTTTAAGTGCAGCTATTTTAGCCTTTGTTGATGTGTTAAAGGAGTTGCCTTTAACCCTAATACTCAGACCATTTAATTTTGATACATTGGCAACACGAGTATATACCTATGCTGGAGATGAGATGATTCATGAAGCCAGTGTCTATTCTCTGATTATTATTTGTGTGAGTATTTTTGCACTGATTTTGCTTAGTTTTATAAGAAAGGGGACCAAAATATGATCAAACTAAATAATATTTCCTTTCAGTATGATAATGCAAGTTCTGAAACACTGAAAAATATTAATTTAGAACTTACAAAGGGTGAAGTACTTGCAGTTGTTGGGCCGAGTGGAGGTGGAAAGTCAACCTTACTTCGCGTAATTGCAGGTCTTGAGAAAGCTAAAGCAGGTGAGATGTTTTTAGGAGACAAGTGTTTATTTGGCAAGAGAAGGTTTGTCAATCCGGAAAAACGAGGCATCGGCATGCTGTTTCAAGATTATGCACTGTTTCCACATATGACGGTAGCAAAAAATATTGAATACGGACTAATAGGAATGAAGGTCATTGAGAGAAAAAAACGAGTGGAAGAAGTCCTTGGTTTAGTCAATTTAGTAGAATATGAAAAAAGATATCCACATGAATTAAGCGGTGGTCAACAGCAACGCGTTGCACTCGCTCGAGCTATTGCGCCAAGGCCAAAAATTTTATTGCTTGATGAACCCTTTAGTAATCTTGACACACATTTACTTCAAAGTGTTCGTGAAGAACTTTTTGCAATTATTCGACAGATAGGCATTACAACGATAATGGTTACGCACAATCCTGAAGATGCTAAGACTCAAGCAGATCGGGTGATTCAAATTGTTGAGGGTGTCGCTTCTGAAAAAATAATAGAGTAATTATAAAAAACATCTTTACATACCCTAGGGGGGTATGGTATATTAAGGATAAGGAGGTGCTATTATGGAACAGAATATAGAAAAGACTCCATCAGCACAAGCAATCAAAAATCAAAAATCGGTTATCGATCGTTTAAATAAAGTGGAAGGTCAGATTCGAGGAATTAAGAATATGATTGAACGAGAAAGCTATTGTGATGACATTATTAATCAAATAGAAGCTTCACGATCGGCACTCCACTCCGTTCAAATCATTTTACTCGAGAGCCATATAAAGAACTGTGTTGTCGATCAATTACAGCACGGTGAATTGGATGTTGTTGATGAAATTTTAAAAACATTCAAAAAACTGACTAAATAAAATCAATCGAAAGGAGTTTTAATATGTCACAAACAAATAGTTTCAAACACATAAAATTTAAAGTAAATGGAATGTCATGCAGCAGTTGTTCCAATAATGTACAAAAGAAACTAAATGCATTAGACGGGATAATTAATGCAAACATAAGTATTGCTACTGAAAAAGGGCAAGTGGATTATGATAGCAACATAGTTGATGTTAAAACCATTCTATCCACAGTCGATAATTTAGGATACGAAGCCATTTTAGATGAAGAAAAAAACACACAAAAAGTCACATTAAAAATTAAAGGTATGAGCTGTACAGCTTGTGCAGGAACAATAGAAAAATCTTTGACGAAGATGGACGGTATTGTTACAGCAAATGTCAACTTTGCTGCTGAAAAGGCAACCGTTGAATATGACGCTAAAAAAGTAAGGCTAATGGACTTACAGAAAAAAGTTGCTTCATTAGGTTATGAATTAGACTTAGACGATGAAGATAATCTTGTTGACGAAGATGAAGTTAAAATGAACAAGGCAAAAAAAACAATGATATTTTCAAGTGTATTTACTGGTATCATTATGGGTCTCATGGTCATTCATATGTTTATATCGCCTATTCCTGGCTACTTGCCAATCATAGCTGTTTTGGGATTACCGATTATTTTTGGAACGGGTCTACATGTCCATATAGGAAGTTGGAAAGCGCTAAAAAATAAAAGTCCCAATATGGATGTTTTAGTTACATTAGGTTCACTTCCACCCTATTTAATAGGCTTACTGGGACTGTTTTTTCCTATTCAATCGTTCATTGAAATGGCGACAACAATTATGACCTTCCATTTAGTCGGGAAATATTTGGAGGCACGCGCAAAAGGTAGAGCGTCTCAAGCAATTAAAAAGCTACTTCAAATGGGTGCCAAGACAGCGAAAATTATTGTCGATGGTGAAGAGGTTGAAGTTCCTACAAAAGATTTACAAGTGGGAGACATTATGGTTATTCGTCCGGGTGAAAAAGTTCCTACGGATGGAATCGTTGTTGATGGACATGGTTTGCTTGATGAATCAATGGCAACAGGTGAATCTATGCCTGTAAAACGTCAAATAGATGATGAAGTAATCGGTGCAACCATAAACAAACAAGGCTTGTTAAAAGTCAAAGTCACAAAAGTCGGAAAAGATACATTCCTATCTCAAGTTGTGAAAATGATGGAAGAATGTCAAGGATCCAAGGTTCCGATTCAAGAATTTGCAGATCGTATTACCGGATATTTTGTTCCGGCAATTATTATAATTACAATTGCTACATTTATTTCTTTCAATGTTTTTCCGGCCTTTCACTTGGGGATTATTGAGTGGGGAGCATCATTTTTACCTTGGGTTAATCCGGATCTTTCACCACTTACTTTAGCCTTTATAACATCCACGGCAGTGCTAGTTATCTCTTGCCCATGTGCATTGGGCTTAGGAACACCGACTGCTTTAATGGTAGGAAGTGGAATGGGTGCCGAAAATGGAATTCTTATTAGAAATGGTGAAGCTATTCAAACATTCAAAGAAATCAATGCTATTGCTTTTGATAAAACAGGCACAATCACAAAAGGAAAGCCGGAAGTAACAGATTTAATGACACTCAATGGATTTAGTGATGAAGAATTTCTATATTATGCAGGTACGATAGAGAATGGTTCTGAACATCCACTAGCTCATGCCATTGTTGAAAAGGCAAAAAATGAAAAAATGAAGCTTGGTGAGGTTGTTGATTTTAAGGCAATTGTCGGCAAGGGCGTCAGTGGAACAATCGACGGAGAGATTGTTTTAGTTGGAACCAGAAAATTGATGGTAGAAAATAACATTTCTTATGAAAAATATGAACAAGATTTGATTCGATTGGAAGAAGAAGCAAAGACAGCCATGTTACTTGCAAAAGGGAATCAATTATTAGGTATTATCGCCGTTGCAGATCCAATTAAGGAAGATTCAATTGAGGCTATTAGAGCTTTAGAAGCGCTTGGTATTAAGACAGCGATGATCACTGGTGATAATAAAAGAACAGCTGCTGCCATTGGAAAAAAAGTGGGAATTAGTCAAGTCATCGCAGAAGTTTTACCTGATGGCAAGGTTGAAGAAGTTGTCAAATTACAAAAAATGTATGGAACTGTTGCAATGGTAGGTGATGGCATCAATGATGCTCCGGCATTGAAACAAGCCAATGTAGGAATAGCTATTGGAACCGGAACAGATATTGCTATAGAAGCAGCAGATGTTACGTTAGTAAGAGGAGAGCTTAGTGGAATAATCTCAGCAATCAAATTATCTAGAGCGATATTTATCAAAATTAAGCAAAATTATTTCTGGGCTTGGTTTTATAATGCATTATTTATCCCGGTAGCTGCACTTGGTTTATTACATCCAATGTTAGGAGCTGCAGCGATGGCCATAAGCTCATTGAATGTCGTTTATAATTCATTACGACTAAAAAAAGTAGATATTAGTTCAGGATATGCAGTTCAGTAGTCAGAAAAAGGGGCTGTCGGGAAATGAACAGTCTCTCAAAAAAATAGAGTAGTTCGAAAGAACTATTCTATTTTTTTGTGTTATGCTATAGGAAAGTCCTACTTTAGCTTTCTGCTTTGAAACGTAGCAGAAAGCGTCAAGGACCTTTCC
>ASRL01000237.1_pt1 | contig 10502 bp, 8 predicted proteins | sample 692978 | NCBI WGS metagenome assembly ASRL01 (sample SAMN02169241, study PRJNA158439) | bioreactor metagenome | isolation source: day 67 sample from continuous culture bioreactor inoculated with sediment... | place: Germany: Bremen | reverse complement strand
AACTACCAGGGAAGAGATGGATAGATTAGGCTGGGATTCTTTAGATATAATCCTAATTTCTGGAGATTCCTATGTAGATACTTCATTTAATGGAAGTGCTGTTATTGGAAAATATCTATCAAAATATGGATTTAAGGTAGGTATAATTGCCCAACCAGATATAGATAATAACGAAGATATTCAAAGATTGGGAGTTCCTAATTTATATTGGGCAATCTCTGCTGGATGTGTTGATTCTATGGTGGCCAACTATACTGCCACTAAAAAAAGAAGACAGAAAGATGACTTTACTCCAGGTGGTTTAAATAACAAACGACCTGATAGAGCTACTATTTCATATACAAATCTTATAAAAAGAAATTTTAAAAAAACGCCTAAGCCAATTGTTATTGGTGGAATAGAAGCTAGTTTACGTAGAACTGTTCACTATGATTTTTGGACAAATAAATTACGAAAATCAATATTATTTAATTCAAAAGCTGATATTCTTTCCTATGGTATGGGAGAAAGATCTATGCTTGAGTTAGCTCATGCTATTCAAAATGGGGATGACTATACTAATATTCGTGGAATTTGCTATATTGCAAAAAAACCTAAAGATGGATATTTAGAACTTCCTAGCTTTGATGAATGTAAAGGTGATAAACATAAATTTATAGAAGCATTTCAAAAATTTTATATAAATAATGATCATATTACAGCTATAGGATTATCACAAAAACAAGATACACGATATCTAATTCAAAATCCACCATCTATAATTCCTACAACTGAGGAGATGGATGAGATCTATGGATTAGAATATGAGAGAGCCCTTCATCCATACTATAAAAAAATGGGAGATGTAAAATCTTTAGATACTATTATAAATTCAGTTACTACCCATAGAGGTTGTTATGGTGAGTGTAATTTCTGTGCCATTGCAGTTCATCAAGGAAGAACTATTATAGAAAGAAGTATTGATTCCATTGTAAAAGAAGTTGAAGATATCTCTTTAACAAGATCATTTAAAGGTTATATCTCTGATCTAGGTGGTCCTACGGCTAATATGTATGGAATTGAATGTCTAAAAAAACAAAAATTTGGAGCCTGTAAAGATATTAGGTGTATGTATCCTAAGACTTGTAAAACTTTGAATGTAAATCACAATAAACAATTAGAACTACTAGATAGAGTAAAAAAAGTAGAGGGAATAAAAAAAGTATTTATAGCTTCTGGAATAAGATATGATCTTATCTTAGACGACAATAAGTGTGGTTCTTTATACCTTGAAAATTTAGTTGAAAACCATGTATCGGGACAATTAAAAATAGCTCCTGAACATACTGAAGATAAGATATTAAGTCTTATGGGAAAACAAGGAAAAGATATTTTAAAAAAATTTAAGGATGAATTTTATAAATTAAATGATCGACTAGGTAAAAAACAATTTTTAACTTACTATCTAATTGCAGCTCATCCAGGATGTAATGAAAGAGATATGAGAGATCTTAAAAATTTTGCCAGTCATGAATTAAAAATTAATCCTGAACAAGTTCAAATTTTTACTCCTACCCCATCGACATATTCTACCCTTATGTATTATACTGAGATAGATCCATTTACAGGAAAATCTATTGTGGTAGAGAAAGATACTGCTAGAAAATACAAACAAAAAGATATTTTAATAGATAAAGATTCAAAAAATGGATATATGGGAAATTCTTATAACAAGGAGCATTCTAAATCTAAAAATAAACCCGAGAATAATAAATTCAAAGGTAAAAATAAATTTAAAAAGAAATAAAAACGACTCTTCTTTCTTATAAAAACTAGAAAAGAAGAAGTTATTAGGAGGAATAAAATTATGAAACCAATAGTTGCCATAGTTGGTAGACCAAACGTTGGAAAATCTACTCTATTTAATAAATTAGTAGGAGATAGAGTAGCTATCGTTGATAACCAACCAGGTGTTACAAGAGATAGACTTTATAGGGAAACAGAGTGGTGTGGAACAGAATTTGTTTTAGTTGATACAGGTGGACTAGAACCTAGAAGTCACGATTTTATGATGGTTAATATCAAAAAACAAGCTGAAGTTGCCATGAATGAAGCAGATGTTATTTTATTTGTTGTAGATGGTAAAGCCGGTGTTACCGCCTTAGATGAAGAGGTAGCATATCTTCTTAGAAAGAAAAATAAACATGTAATCTTATGTGTAAATAAAATAGATAACTATCAAGCTCAATTAGAAGATACCTATGATTTCTGGGGATTAGGATTTGAAGATCTAGCTCCTGTTTCAGCAGAGCATAAGGTAAACTTAGGAGATATGTTAGATACTGTAGTAAAACATATCAACCAATTAGATCTTCCAGAAGAGGAAGAGGGAATAAAGATTGCTCTTATTGGTAGACCAAATGCAGGAAAATCATCTTTAACTAATAGATTATTGGGAGAAGAAAGAAGTATTGTCAGTGATATTGCAGGTACTACTCGTGATTCTATTGACTCATCATTTGTCCATAACGGTGAAAAATATGTACTTATAGATACAGCTGGTATCAGAAGAAAATCAAGAGTCGAAGAAGATTTAGAATATTATTCTGTACTTAGAGCAATTAAGAGTATTAAGAGAGCTGATGTTTGTTTTATGTTAGTAGATGGTAAAGATGGTCTCACTGAGCAAGATAAAAGAATTGCAGGTATTGCCCACGAAGAACAAAAACCTTTAGTTATTGTTATGAACAAATGGGATATTGTAGAAAAAGAAACTACAACTATGCATAAGATGAAGGAATATTTGAGAGAGGAACTACCATTTTTAAGTTATGCTCCTATAGAATTTGTATCTGCTTTAACAGGTCAGAGAACATTAAAATTACTCGATCATGTAGATTTAATTCATGCAGAATATCATAAAAGAATTAGTACAGGATTATTAAATACAGTCTTAAAAGAAGCTATGGTTTTAAACGCTCCACCAACTAGAAAAGGTAGAGTTGTTAAAGTTAACTATTGTTCACAAGTTTCAGCTGCCCCTCCTAAGTTTGTTATATTCTGTAACCACCCAGAGTTATTACATTTTTCATATATTAGATATATTGAAAATAAATTTAGAGAAGCATTTGGATTTGAAGGTTGCCCATTGACCTTTGTAGTAAATAAAAAAGGTGACTAAAAAATTTAAGATTAAATTTAAGTAATCAAAAGATGATTTCTGTAACTTACAGAAGTCATCTTTTTTAGGTCTTAACAGTCTATGAGTATAATTGAAAATAAAGGAATTTCATGCTATAATTTTTTTAATAAAAATATAATTAAAAAAACAAAGAGTATAGGCGGTAAAAATGGATATTTTAGAAGTAAAAAGAGATATGATAGAGATAAAGGAGAAATTAACTGAGATTAGGGGGCACCTTTGACTTAGAAGACAAAATTTCTGAGATAAAAAAATTAGAGGAGAAAACCCTAAAAGATGGATTTTGGAACGATAAAAATAAAAGTTCTAAGATAATTAAAAATTTAAATTCTTTAAAAGTAATAGTAGGAGAATATAATGATATCTCCAACGATATTGATGAATTAGATCTACTCATTGAATTTGTAGAAGATGGGGAAGAAGATTTTGAAAAGGAACTTCAGACTAAATTTTCTAAACTTCAAAAAGAAGTGGAAGCCTTTGATACTAGTTTACTTTTAAATGGTGAGTATGATGAAAATGGTGCTATCTTTACTATTCATGCAGGTGCTGGCGGAACAGAATCTTGTGATTGGGCAGAGATGTTATACAGGATGTATAGTAGATGGTTTAACTCTAAAGGTTATAAGGTTGAAGAGTTAGATTATCAACCAGGAGATCAAGTAGGAATAAAATCTATTACTATCTTGGTCAGTGGTTCGAGAGCCTATGGATATCTAAAAGGGGAAAAAGGAGTTCATAGATTAGTAAGAATTTCTCCCTTTGATGCTGCAAAAAAAAGACATACATCTTTTGCTTCTATAGATGTTACCCCAGAAATTGATGATTCTATTAATATAGAGATTGTTTCTAGTGATTTAAAAGTAGATACATTTAGAGCAGGAGGAGCAGGGGGACAACATGTAAACACTACTGATTCTGCAGTTAGGATGACACATATTCCAACAGGAGTAATCGTGGGATGTCAAAGTGGTAGATCTCAACTTCAAAATAGGGAAACAGCCTTAAAGATGTTAAAATCTAAGTTATTAGAGATTGAGATGAAAAAAAGAGAAGACGAATTAAAAAGACTCCATGGAGAACAATCTGATAATAGTTGGGGAAACCAAATAAGATCATATGTATTTCAACCATATACCATGGTTAAAGATCATAGAACCAATACAGAAAGTGGAAATGTAAAAGCAGTTATGGATGGAGAGATAGATAATTTTATAACCGGATATTTAAGATGGATAAAAAAATAAATTTAGGAGGTATGCAAATATGTGTAAAGAAATTAGAACGAGAGTAGCACCTTCTCCAACAGGAGATCCCCATGTGGGAACAGCTTATATAGCTTTATTTAATTTAGCTATGGCAAAAAGAAACGGAGGTTCATTTCTACTTAGAATAGAAGATACAGATCAAACGAGAACTACTGCTGATTCAGAAAAACAAATATTTGATACTTTAAATTGGTTGGAATTAGGTTGGGATGAAGGTCCAGACGTAGGTGGAAACTATGGTCCATATAGACAATCTGAAAGATTTGATCTATACGGAAAATATGCTGAAGAGTTAGTAGAAAAAGGTGAAGCTTACTATTGTTTCTGCACAAGAGATAGATTAGATAAATTAAGGGAAAGACAAAAAGCTATGAAAAAAGCTCCTGGATATGATGGACATTGTAGATCATTATCTAAAGAAGAAGTTGCAGCTAAATTAGAAGCTGGAGAAGAATATGTAATCAGACTTAAGATGCCATATGACGGTGAAACTGTTATAAAAGATATTTTAAGAGGTGACATTGTCTTTGAAAATGATAAGATCGATGACCAAATCTTAATAAAAGGTGATGGATTTCCAACTTATCATCTAGCTAATGTAGTAGACGATCATCTAATGGGTATAACTCATGTTATAAGAGCAGAAGAATGGATTGCTTCTACTCCTAAACATATTCAAATGTATAAAGCTTTTGGATGGGATATGCCACAATTTATTCATATGCCGTTACTTAGAAATGCAGACAGAACAAAGATCTCTAAAAGAAAAAATCCTGTATCATTAAATTACTACTATGAAGAAGGATATATCAAAGAGGGTATGGTAAATTTCTTAGGTCTTATGGGATACTCTATGGGAGACAACAAAGAGATCTTTAGCTTAACTGAATTTATTGAAAGTTTTGATATCACAAGGGTATCATTAGGAGGTCCTATTTTTGATTTAGAAAAATTAGGATGGGTAAATAACCAACATATGAGAATGAAAGACTTAAAAGAATTAACTGAACTATCTAAAAGATTTTTCGTTGCAAGAGGATTTGTATCTGAAGATGCTGATGAAAAAGAGATGAAAACTTTGGAAAAAGTAGTTGAAATCTTAAGAGAAACTGCTACTACTATGAAAAAATTAGCAGAGTTATCTGACATATACTATGTAGATGACTTTAAATTACCTGAAGTGACTGAAGATATGAGTAATAAAGCAAAAAAACCTATTCAAAGACTTCATAATGCTATAAAAGGTGAAGATGAGGTTAAAGCTATCAAATGTTTCGTAGAAAAATTAGAACTTGCTCCAGAAGAATTAACAGTAGAAGAAGCTAAAGATATTTTAAACGATACTTTAGATACTATGGGAACAGGACCTGGTAAAGTATTTATGCCACTTAGAGCAGTAATTACTGGTAGAGGAAAAGGTGCTGAACTATATAATGTTATTTCTATCATTGGAAAAGCAAGAACTTTAGCTAGAATCAAAAATATGAACGAACAATATAAGATGTATTAATCAAATATAAATAAATAAAATAAAAGGAATTAATTTAATCATTAATTCCTTTTTATTTTTATATATTTATATTTTTTAAGCTAATATTTTTTCTTCTTCTTTTTCTTCTACAACTAAATTATTTAATTTTTTATCTATTCCCCAAAGAATTATTCCAGAAACGATAGCTATTGCAGCAATAACAATATATGCCTTTGCAAAATCAAATTTTAAAGTATAAGCATATAGGTACCCATATGATTTACCAGCAAAGAAAACAGCTAATACCCAAATACTCATCATCATAGTTAATAATCTTGGTGGAGAAAATTTTGCGATAAATGAATTTCCAAGGGGAGAAAAAACCATCTCACCCATTGATAAAACAATTCCAAATGCAATTATCCAAGCAATAGGAGCAAGATTATTTCCCCTTGAAATATCTGCAACTGCAAAGATTAAATAAGATAATCCCATAAGCATCATACCTAAGGCAGTTTTTTTAAACATACTTAGATCTCCTTTTGCTCTTTTAGCCAATGTAGACCATAATTTTCCTAGCACAGGTCCAAGGGCTATACACATAAATGCATTTAAAGAATCAAACCAAGCTGTTGGAACTTGAAAATTTCCAATCATCCAATTTGCAGCTCCGCTGTCTCCACCCCAATAATAATAAACTGGCATATATGCAAGATACCATAATATCCAAAAGATAATAGAAAAAAATGATACTAAGATAATAGCTCCGACTCTTTTCTTTTCAATTAAAGTTAAAGGAATTTTTTCTTCCTTCTTTTCTACTTTTTTTTCTACTTTGTTCTTAGAAATTTTAAATGGTTTTTTTCCTGTGTCTCCTAAAAATCTCCAACCATAGATAAAGAAAACTGTATTAACAAACATTACTATTGCAATAACTAAAAAACAAAAAGCATAACCTTTAAATCCTACTAACAATCCTATAATAGTTGTCCCTAAAAAAGCTCCAACATTTACAAAGGAATATTGAGTAGAAAATGCTCCATCTAATTCCCTAGGATCATCAAAAAGTCTACCTGTTATGGCATTTGTCTGACACTTAAATAATCCTGTTCCAAGAGATACTAAGATAATCATAAAATTAACCATCCCAACACTATGAGCTTGCCACCCAACTAAATAACCTGATCCCATAAGAAACATTCCAATTGGTACAAGATATCTCGCTCCAAATACTCTATCTGAAAGATATCCTCCAATTATTGGTGCAAGATAAGTAAATGCTACTAAGTTTGCTGTTATTTTTGCTGCGTCTCCTGGTTCAATACCTAATCCACCATTTGTTATCTTCGCAACTAAAAATACTGCGATTAACCATTTAGCCGAATAAAATGCAAATCTTTCGAGTACGAAGGCCATTGAACATACGTAAAATCCTAATGGTTTTTTTGCTGTTTTTTCCATTTTTATCATTCCCCCCTGGATTAAAAAAAATTGATAGTACCTCTATAAAAAATCTGTTTTCCATCCTAAAACAAGAAAAAAAACGATTTAAAATATTCTGTTATTTTGCGTTTAATTCTTATAAAAAGTTTACTTTACATCTAGTTTGTACCACATAATAACACAACTTCCTTTTTTTAAAAAATATTTTTTAATTTTTCTAATAATTAATTAATATTATTCTAAATATATAAATAAATAATATTATAGTAGTATTTAATTGGTTAAAATTTAAATTTTATAAAAATAAAAAGGTTTTCAATTAAGAAAACCCAAATTATAATCTATTTTATTTTTTTCTATAACTCAAAGCTTCCATAATGTGAGATAGTTCTATATTTTTACTTTCCTCTAAATCAGCAATTGTTCTCGCTACTTTTAGTACCTTGTCATAACTTCTTCCAGACAAACCAAATATATCTATAGAGTCCATAAGTATTTTTTTACTTTTATCATCAAGTTTACAATATTTTTTTATATCTTTAGAATTCATATTCCCATTAACTTTTGAACTTTTAAATCTTTTCCATTGTATCTTTCTTACTTTTTCTACCCTCTCTTTTATCTTTGTAGAACTCTCTTCATCTTGGGTGGAAGTTAGTTCCTCCCTAGATAATTTTTTTATTTCTAAATATAGATCGATCCTATCAAGTAATGGTCCTGAGATCTTACGCTGATATCTATTTATCTCAGTCATACTACAAGTACATCTATTTTCAAATAAATTTCCACATGGACAGGGATTAGATGCCATTATGAGGATCATATTTGCTGGCATTTCAACTCTATAGTCTGCTCTAGTGATAGATATTTTTTTATCCTCTAAAGGTTGTCTCAATGTTTCTAAGATTATCCTAGGAAATTCTGTAACTTCATCTAAAAATAAAACTCCGTTGTGAGCCAAACTTATCTCTCCAGCTTTTGGTACTCGCCCTCCTCCAACAATAGAAACTAGAGAACTACTATGATGGGGAGATCTAAATGGTCTTTTATTTATTATGGGCATATCTTTTGTGAGTAATCCTGTACTACTATATATTTTAGTCGATTCGATTATCTCCTCTTCACTCATAGATGGTAAGATAGTCGGTAATCTTTTTGCTAACATTGACTTTCCTGCTCCTGGAGTTCCTATCATATAAAAATTATGTCCCCCTGCTGCTGCTATCTCTATACATCTTTTTGCTTGAGCCTGTCCCTTTACTTCTTTAAAATTTATAGAATATTCTTTTTTTTCAATCTTTTTTTCTACTTTTGGAGATGCTATCTCTATCTCACCATTTAAAAATTCAACTACTTGATCTAAATTATCAACTGGAACTATCTTTACCCCATCTATAACTCTAGCTTCTAAATAATTTTCCTTAGGAAGAATTACTCCAAATATATTATTTTCCTTAGCACAGATAACTGAATTTATAGCTCCATCAATCTTTCTGATATCACCATTTAGAGATAGTTCTCCTAACACTATATATTTTTTTAATTTTTTATCTTTCACCTTTCCTAGACTAACTAATATTCCTATGGCTATAGGAAGATCAAAGGACGCTCCCTCCTTTCTAATTCCAGCAGGAGAAAGATTTATTATTACCCTTCTAGCAGGTAGTTGATACCCACTATTTTTTATTGCTACTCTAACTCTTTCCTTACTCTCTGAGATAGCAATATCTGCTAATCCAACTATATTAAAACTTGGTAACCCAAGCATGATATCAACTTCTACTTCTAAAATATAAGGTTCTATCCCTATATAACTGGAACTTAATATTTTTGCTACCATATTATCCTCCTTATTTTAATAATATCTTTACAATAAATATTTTTTTTATATTAATTTACTATTCTATTTATATGATTTTTTTCCTCTTAAAATATCCAATTAAAAGTTTCAAAAATTGACAAATATATGATTTGGTGATAGGATTATTTTAAATATAAAAGGAGATGAAGCTCTCCTCAAACAGTTTTTCTGTTTCAAACCGTCTTTGACTAATAGCTTCTACAAAAATAACTTTTTTAAGTTTATTTTGTAGTTGCTATTTTTTTATTTTTAGGAGGTTTTATATGTTAAAATTTATCTTTATTGGAGTAGGTGGTGGTATCGGAGCATCCCTTAGATATCTTGTTGATTCTATTATTGTTCAAAATTATCTGATACATTTCCCCCTAGGAACCCTTATAGTAAATCTTATTGGCTGTTTTTTAATAGGAGTAGCATTTAAAATATTTTATTATAGAATTGTTCACACTAAGTTTATTCCATTTTTTATTACAGGATTTTTAGGTGCCCTTACAACTTTTTCTAGTTATGCCTATACAACTTTAATATTGATAGAAAAAAAATTTTATTTAATGGCAGGATTAAATTTATTAGCTAACAATGTCTTTGGAATATTATTTGCATATCTAGGAATGAAAGGAACCGATTTTATCATTAAAAAATATCTTAATGATAGATATCTAAGGAGGGAAAAGTTATGATTTTAACTTTTGTTTGTATAGCTATTGGAGGGGGAGCTGGAGCTATCTCTAGATACAAGATAGATAAGGAAATTACAGATAAGATCCATCATGAAATATCTTTTGGAACACTAGGAGTTAACCTTATTGGTTTATTTATAATTGGATTTTCATATGCAATTTTTAAAAATCATATTGTTTCTGAAAATCTAAAACATTTTTTTGTAGTAGGGTTTCTTGGAGCCCTTACAACTTTTTCTAGTTACGCTCTACATACGTTCCAATTACTTGAAAAAAAGAAGATAAAAAAAGCTATTATAAATATATTATTAAATAATTTTTTAGGAATGATCTTTGCATTATTAGGATCAGAATTAGGCCAATTTTTTTAATATTTTTTTTGATTTTAAAAAATAAATATACTATACTTATATAGAGTAAGGGTATATTCTTTAATTAACTAATACATAAAATCAAATACAAAAAAATTAAGAAAAAAGGCGGGAAAAATGATTCTATTTTTAACAAATAAAAACTCCTTATCAACTGAACTACTTAATGAACTAAGATCGATAAATTATGAGATTAAATATACCTCTTTATATGAAGAGGTTTTTAG
>ASRL01000236.1_pt1 | contig 10504 bp, 10 predicted proteins | sample 692978 | NCBI WGS metagenome assembly ASRL01 (sample SAMN02169241, study PRJNA158439) | bioreactor metagenome | isolation source: day 67 sample from continuous culture bioreactor inoculated with sediment... | place: Germany: Bremen | reverse complement strand
CAACTAGCTGAAGGTTACGACGACCGATACAACTTTGATATTTTGCAAAAAGTCGGTATGGATCAAGATGAAGTTCGTGGTACAATCTTGCGACAGATTCTGGTGGTTTTTGCCATTCCCTTAGTGTTTGCGGTTATTCATACCTTTGTTGGATTGGAAATGGTGATCACACTGTTCGCAACATTAGGCCTCTATGATGATGGTCTTATTCGATGGAGTGGCGTGGCCGTTGCTTTGGGTTATTGTCTAATCTATGTTTATATTTACTTTCGAACATCCAAAACCTACTATCGCATTGTATCGAACGATTGACAAGGTTAATCGTTCGAATTATAATTATATCGAACGAAATTAATGCGTTGCAGGAAGATGAAGCGACTCAAAAAAAAGAAACGGTGATTACAAAAAACGGTGAGCGAATTGCTCGCCTTGTTCCATATATACAAGATTTTACAGGATATCTCTTAGCCAAGGAAGAAACCCTCGATTATCAAGGGCAAAAAGTTTCCTATGAAGAATTTTTGCGCATAAGTGAAACGATTGAAGCCAGAAATGAATTTTACTGTATATAGCGCCAATGAATCCTTAAGCTCCTATGCATTCCCAGAATTAAGTGTTATAGTAAAAGAAATATTTGAAGAATAGGAGTGAGCGTATGCAAGAAATTACGGATTTAAATGCATTAAAAGAAATGGTTCAAGAACATTTTATGGCGGTCGCAGTTTTTACCATGCCAAGTTGTGGTGTTTGTGCACCTCTTAAGAAGAAAATTGCAAGTGTGTTAGATGAATTTCCCGAAGTGGCTACTTGCTCTGTGGACTTGTCCCTTGTCGAAGCGGCAAAAGGTGAATATCAGATTTATACAGCCCCAATTATAGGCCTATTCGTTGATGGTAAAGAGGCCAAGAGATATTCAGTGGCAATGAACATAGGAGAATTTAGAGAAACGGTTGAACGCTATCTAAGGTTGATGGAATAATTAAGGAGGGGAACAATGTGTCAAAATTTTTGGATCTAGATATGGAAGATGAAGAGTTGATTTGTAATGTTGGAAAAGCGTTATCGTCGCCGATTCGTATTGAAATACTTAAGTTATTATATGAAAAAAGTTTAATTATCGGAGAGATTGCTAAAGAATTAGACATACCTGCATCAAGTGCTGCGATGCATGTGCGGACGCTAGAAGCGGCCCAGCTTATACGTCTCGAAGAATTGCCCGGAACAAGAGGTAAAACAAAACTTTGTCATAGAAAACCTGATTTTTTGAATATTAGTTTATTGAGTAAAAACAAAGATGTTGATAAAATTGTTAGTGTTGAGATGCCGGTAGGATCATTTTGTTCTTGCGAAGCGGTTCCGACTTGTGGTTTAGCCAATGAGAAAGGTGTTATTGGTGTGGAAGACGTGGTGAGTAATTTCTATTTGCCTGAACGAGTGAGAGCCCAACTTTTATGGAGTTCGGGTGGTGTGATTACCTATCGTTTTCCAAATCTTGTACCAAAAAATCACATTCCTAAAAGAATGAGTTTGACTATGGAAATATGTTCTGAAGCGCCAAATTATCGATTGGATTGGAAGTCGGATATAACGCTTTGGATTAATGGGGTTGATTGTGGATATTGGCAGAGTCCAAGTGATTTTGGTGCAAGGCGTGGACGCCTTAATCCTATAGATTGGCCGGATGGATCAACGCAATATGGCGTTTTAGTTAATTGGGAAATCAATGAACAAGGAGTTTATATTAATGATCAACATATTGGTTCGTTGAATTTAGAGCAAATGGCAATTATGAACCAAGATTATATTGAGGTAAAAATTGGCAACAAACCGGATGCCAAATATATAGGTGGTTTTAATCTTTTTGGTAAAAGATTCGGGGATTACGCACAGGACATTATACTAAGTACAGAGTATTAAAAATGGCTCGGAGGAATTCTGGGCTTTAATTTTGAAATTAAATAACAAAATAATTGTTTAAAAAAATAAAACAATAAAATATCTGTTTTTAAATTGTTCTAAAAGCACAAAAAAGTGAAAAAAACGCTTGACTAAGTGGTAAATATCAACTAATATCAAAAATATAGAACATTAATATTGTTTGTATGCTGCGTGAAGATGTAAAACTTGAACATAAAAACAATATTATTGTTATATTATATGCCGGCAATATAACGTAATGAATTGTAACTATTATATTAATGTAAAAAGGGAGGAAAAAATGAAAAAAATTACAAGTATTTTATTAGTCGCAGTGATGGTAACCTTAATGGTAGTGGGTTGTGGAACACAAGGTGAAGATGTAGCTACAGGTGATTCTGTAGAAAATACAACGGCAGATAATGGAACAACAGACGCTGGCTCAGCAGACGCAAGTGATGAAACATCAGAAGTTCAAGCAGATATAAACGAAGATGGTACAGTCAATAATCCGGAAAGTGTAGAAGTCAAAGAAGGAAGTTTGGTCTTTTGGTCATTATTTAGTGGTGGCGATGGTGGATTCATGGACGAAATGATAGATGCCTATAATTCAGAAGGTCCGGATATGGAAGCTCAACCGATTATGCTTGTATGGGCTGACTATTATACAAAATTACAAACGGCTGTGGCAGCAGGAAAAGGTCCGGATATTGGAGTGTCTCATGTATCCAAATTACCGGAATTAGTTGAACAGGGTGCTGTGGTTCCTATTGATAGCTATTTAGAAGACATAGGAGTGAGTATGTCCGATTTATACACTGACGGCTCGATAGATAGTGTAACGTTTAGTGGAGATACTTATGGAATTCCGTTAGATACTCATGCAGAAATCATGTATTACAACAGAGATATATTAGATGAAGCAGGTGTTGAATTAAATTCTGAAGGAAAACTAGAAATTAATAGTGCGGATGATTTTATTTCCATTCTTGATAAGATAAAGTTAGTTATTCCTGACGGATCATCAGCTTTAGCGCTAACAAACTCAGGAGATGATCCTTATCGCGTATGGTGGGCGACATATTTCCAAATGAATGGAACAGCAATTCTTAGTGAAGACGGAACAGAAGTAACTTTAGATAAAGAAGTTGCAATGGAAGCAGCCAAATTTGTTAAAAGCTTGTATGAAGAAGGATATATTCTTGAAGGAATTGATGACCATCAGGCGTTTTTCCAAAGTGGTAAAGCGGGAATTTTATTTGGTGGGACATGGGCGACAGGAGCTTTTGAAAAAACGGAAGGATTAAATTTTGGAGCACAGAATTTCCCGAAATTGTTTGAAACGGATGCCTGCTGGGCAGATGCACATATTATGATTATTCCTTTTGCAAAAGATCGAACAGAACAAGAAACCCTTGAATCTGTTAAATTTATTGTTTCAGCAGCTTCAGATGGAGGAGTTACATGGGCGAAGTCTGGTCAAATACCTTCAAATGTTCAGGTTGTAAATAGTGATGAGTATGCTGCACTAGATTATAGAAGTGATTATAAAAATGCATTAAATACAGCAGTTTTACCACCACAAAGCTCAAGCTTTTATGCGATGAAAGCTGGAATGATTGATACATTAAACGCTTATTGGACGGGACAAAATGATGTGGAAACAGCTATAAATAATTTGTATAGTGAACTTGAATCCAACATATTTTAACAAAACTTGATAAGGGAGTGTTTTGCTCCCTTATCATTATAAAAAGAGGAGAATAAAAATGGAGATTAAGAAGAAAAAAATCAGATTATTTCTGACAATAACAGGATTCATATTTCCTTTTTTAGCATTGTATACACTCTTTACAATATGGCCAGTTATTCAGGGGGTTTATGTAAGTTTTCATAGATGGAGTTTGATGGGAAAATCAGGCTTTGTTGGTCTTGATAATTACTCGCGATTTTTAGGAGATAAAAATTTTGTTGGAGCGATGCTGAATACATTGAAATTTGTAATTATTACAGCACCTTCTATGGTGGTGGTTGCACTTATGCTAGCATTGCTAGCAAATCGAGAATCTAGATTAAAAAAAATACTAAGAATTAGTTATTATTTGCCAAGTGTTTTATCCGTTGCAGTTGCATCGTTTATTGCTCAATATATGTTTGCGCCATACAGAGGATTTATTAACGGGTTCTTGCATTCAATCGGAACATTACCTATTAATCAAGAATTACAATGGCTGCAAGATCCTAGTTTAGTGTGGGTGACAATTACTTCAATGACGGTTTGGTGGACAGTTGGATTTAGCATGATGTTATATTTGTCGGCGCTTCAAGATATTTCACCGCAAGTTCTTGAATCGGCAGAGATAGATGGTGCGAATAGTCGACAAAGGCTCTTCCATATTGTCATACCTTTGTTAAAACCAACAACATATTTAGTCTCCTTACTACAGCTAATTGCATGCTTTAAAGTGTTTGGACAAATATTTTTAATAACAGGTGGTGGGCCTGCATCGTCAACACGCCCAATGATTCAATATATTTATGAAACAGCGTTTACAAAAGGACGAATGGGTTATGCAGCATCAATGTCGTATGTGTTGTTTTTTGTACTCGTTCTGCTATCGCTCGTTCAACAAATTATGCAAAAAAGGAGTGAGAAGGTATGATCCGGCACGCAGGAATAAAAAAAGCACGTATAGGAAATGCTTCATTAACAATTTTATCAGGCGCAATTGCAGTTATTTTTTTGGCGCCGATTCTTTGGTCCTTAGCTGTTTCACTTCAGGTAGAGGGTAGACAAATAACGAGTGTGTGGGATTGGTTCAAGCCACCATACACATTACAAAATTATCCGGATATTATTATGAATAGTGAAGTACCGCTTTGGATGTTTAATAGTCTTTTTATTGCGGTGGTTGCAACTTTGCTTACTGTATTTTTATCAGCAATGGCTGCTTATGCAATCGCTAAAATTCAATTCAGAGGAAGTCGCTTAATTTTCTTCTATTTTTTACTTGGACTAATGGTTCCGGGAGAAGCTACGATTGTACCCCTGTTTATTACTGTCAATGGATTTGACTTGATTGATACTTATCCTGGATTGATTTTTCCGGCTATTGCAGGTTCGATGAATCTTATTATTATGGTGACATTTTTACGAGGGATACCGAATGAATTGATAGAAGCGGTTAAGATCGACGGTGGAAATCATCTGACCATTTTTTTGAAAATTGTTTTACCTTTATCCAAGGCGGTTCTATCTACCGTGAGTATCTTTGCGTTTATCGCAAGTTGGAATAATTATTTATGGCCATTATTATGTGCGATGAGCAGCTCAAAATTCACGTTACCTATTGGTATACCAACATTTGCAGGGACGTACACTGTGGATTATGTAAAACCATTAACGGCAAATATGGTTGCATCTATACCTATGATTATTTTGTATATAATATTTGAGAAACAAATAGTTCAAGGGATTACTATGACAGGAGTTAAAGGTTGACTAATATAATTATCAAAAGAGAGCGATGGGTAGATTATTTTAAGGCTATGCTTGTTCTGGCAATGATCTTGGGGCATTCGATTCAATTTTTTGGTGAAGAATCCAAAATGCTACAAGGGCTGGTTGTACGAAGTGTAAATTTAATCTCATTTTCGGGTTTCATATTTGCTTACGGTTACGTCATTAATAAAGCGTATTTTGAAAAAGGGTTTCGAAATAGTTTCAGACGAATGATGACTAGTGGGTTAAAAATATTAGGAGCGTATTACATATCGAGTATTTCATTTATAGCGTTAATGGAAAATCAGATATTTCGCGTGGATACTGTGCTTGATGTAGTTTTGTTAAAAAGATTCGCTGGATGGTCAGAATTTCTCATTGCCTTTGTATTGTTTATTCTGCTTAGTATAATCTTCTTTAGATTTTTTGAGAAAGTTAACCAATATGTCCTTTTAGTATTAATGGTAGTAAGTCTTTTGAGCTGTTTTTTATCCTATAGTTGGATTACCACGCCGAGATCAGCCTTAATACTGGGTTCTTACGATTACATTACTTTTCCTGTAATCCAGTATTCATTTTGGTTTTTCCTAGGAATCTTTTTCAGTCGAAATAAAAAACAAGCAGAGAAGTATTTATTCCTATTAAGTATTATAGCAACAGGTAGTTATATTATTTATAGTTTTGTAACAAAGCAAGAACCATCTAGATTTCCACCATCGCCTATATATATATTGGGAGGAGCTGCAATCCTTTATATCTTTCGATGGTTAAGTTATCAAATAGAATATTGTCATTTAAAGCATGAATTTTTACGAAAAATAATTAAATATTTAGAAAGTGTGGGAAAATCGTCCCTTTATTATTTGTTAATTAGTAACATAATGATTTTTGGATTTGCACAATCATCATTTTCTTATCGAGATGGTCGATATGCGATTATTTTTTATATTGCATTAATGATTGTAAGCAGATTTATTCAAATACTTAGCAAAACTACTTAAAAATGGAGGAATTACAATGAAAACATATATAAAAGATTATCCAAGGCCACAAATGGTACGAGGAGAATGGGAAAATCTGAATGGAATATGGGGGTTTGCTTTTGATGATCAAAATATTGGTGAAGAGGCATCTTGGTACAAAGATTTTCGTGGGGACATGAAGATTACTGTTCCTTATACATATGAAACAAAGATGAGTGGCATTGAAAAAGAAGAACGTCATGATTTTGTATGGTATAGTCGAAATATAAATATAACAGAAGCGATGAAAGAACAGGGTCGCATTATGCTTCATTTTGAGGGGAGTGATTATATCACCAAAGTTTGGGTGAATGGACAATTCGTTGGAAAGCATCGTGGTGGCTACGCAAGATTTTCGTTTGAGATTACAGATGTTGCCCACGTCGGAGAAAATTCTCTTGTTGTAAAAGTAGAAGATTCATATGATGCACATCAACCACGAGGAAAACAACGATGGAAAGACAATAATTATGGATGTTGGTATGTGCAGACGACAGGTATATGGAAAACAGTTTGGTTAGAGAGTCTGCCACAAGAATATTTGAAAACATTAAAAATAACTCCGAATTTTAAAGAAAAAGAAGTAGAAGTAGAATTGGATGTAGAAATGAATTCGGAAGATTTAGTCATTGAAGCTAGCGTTGAATTCGATGGAGTTGAAGTTAATAAATCTCAGGTTAGAATAGTTGAAAACCATTCTAAAATACATCTAAATGTTTTTTCACTAGCGGTCAGTGAATGGGGAATGGAAACTTGGTCGCCCAATGCGCCGAATTTATATGACTTGAATGTTCGGATAATAAAGGGAGGTAAGATTTTAGACGAAGTGAATTCATACTTTGGTATGAGAGAGATTCGAATTGAACAAAGCAATATATTGCTTAATGGTGTTCCGCTTTATCAAAGATTGCTATTAGATCAAGGTTATTGGAAAGATTCCCATTTAACCCCACCAAATGAAGAAGCCTTGATAGCGGATATTGATAAAACATTGGAGCTTGGATACAATGGGGTGAGAAAACACCAAAAAGTAGAGGATGAACGTTTTTTGTATTGGTGTGATGTTAAAGGTGTTTTGGTGTGGAGTGAATTTCCGGCAGCATATCAGTTTTCGGATTATGCAGTTGAGTCTTTAACAAAAGAATGGATGGAAATTGTTTCTCAAAACTATAATCATCCAAGTATTATTACGTGGACACCATTTAATGAGTCGTGGGGAATTCCGGAAGTTAAAACTAATCAAGCACAACAATATTTTACAGAATCAATCTATTATTTAACAAAAACTATGGATCCGTATCGGCCGGTTATTGTTAATGATGGTTGGGAGCACACAATTTCAGATATTATTACACTACATGATTATGAAGAGTTTGGAGATGTCTTTTTCAATCGATATAATGGCTATAAAGATGAAATTCTTAAAAATAGCATCTATCATAGTCGGCATAAATCTGCTTTTGCAAATGGATATAGTTATAAAGGTCAACCGATTATCATTAGTGAATATGGTGGTATAGCTTTTGATAATGATAAAGAAGGATGGGGCTATGGCGATAAAGTTGATAGCGAAGAGGCTTTTATAAAAAGATTTGAAGATATTACAGATGCTATCAAGGAATCTCCGTATATTTGTGGATTTTGCTATACTCAACTATCTGATGTTCAGCAAGAAGTTAATGGTTTGATGGATATTCAAAGAAATTTTAAAGTGGATCCCAAACGTATTTGCGAAATAAATAAGCGACAAATTGGTTTCTGGAGAAATGATAATTTTTAACAATATATAAAATCCGGCAGAGTAATTCTGCCGGATTTTATATATTCAAAAGTTTATATCTATTTCCTATCTCCAATTTATTATCGAAATATGTTATTATAGAGGTAATAAGTGATTTTAAGATGATGAAATATAGAAAGGAATATACTATGGATAAAGTACGTTGGGGAATTATCGGATGTGGAGATGTGACGGAGGTAAAGAGCGGACCAGGATTTCAAAAAGCGGATAATTCTGAACTTGTTGCTGTTATGCGTCGTAATGGAGAGTTAGCAAAAGATTATGCCATGCGCCATCATGTGCCCAAATGGTATGATGATGCCAATGAACTCATTAATGATCCGGATGTGGACGTCGTCTATATAGCAACACCGCCGGCCTTTCATAAAGAATATACATTGCAGTGTGCAAAGGTCGGAAAGCCTGTATATGTTGAAAAGCCGATGGCATTAAATTTTGATGAATGCAATACGATGATTAGTGCATGCAAAGAAAGTAATGTACCCCTTTATGTTGCTTATTATCGACGGGGGTTGCCAAGGTTTAATAAGATAAAAGAATTGATTGAAGAAGGTGCTATAGGGGAGGTTCGTTGTGTAACGGTTCGGAACGATCAAGAGCTTATTACTCCTAATGAAAAAGGAGAGTTACCATGGCGTGTAGATCCAAAAACAGCAGGTGGTGGTATCTTTTTTGACATCGGATCCCATACTCTTGATATCCTTGATTATATACTCGGACCCATTAAGGAGGTTCATGGTCATGCAAGTAACCAAGGCAGGACTTATTTGGCGGAAGATATAGTCAGTGGTGAGTTTGTCTTTGAATCAGGCGTTCATGGCACTGGAATGTGGTGTTTTAATACATTTGAACGGGTAGATATGAATACAATCGTAGGATCAAAAGGGAGACTTGAATTTTCAACTTTTGGCAGTGAACCCATTCGTTTAACAACCGAATCCGGTGTTAAAAGTTATGAAATTACTAACCCGACACATATTCAACAACCCCTTATACAAATGATTGTAAATGATTTGATCGGAAAAGGTGAATCACCAAGTACAGGTGTTACCGGTTCAAGAACGAGCTGGGTTATGGATGAAATGGTGAAAGGATATCGATGAAAAAATACGTACTTCAAAGTGCCTTGTTTTGGGCATGTATACCGATTATGTGGAGTTTTTTACCCACATATTTTGACGGAATTCAAATGTCGTCTGGACAGATTGGTGTATTAATGGCGATTAATCCTTTTGTGTCAATTATTGCACAGCCACTGTTTGGAACACAGACAGATAAAGCGTCTTCAAAGAATAAAGTGTACAATATATTAATGTTTTTAACGGTCATTGGATTATTGTTAATACCGATGAATACTAATTATAGATATGTCATATTGATTATTTTTATTGTATCCATTTTCCAAGCAGCTTTGTTGCCCATTTCTGAGAGTATTACATTAGAGTCTCTAGAGCATATTGGGCAATCCTATGGTCCGGTTCGTATGGCAGGAACGGTTAGTTATGCATTAGTAGCTATTTTGGTTGGCGTAATGATGCGTATTGATATTACGATGATCTTTTATGTTACAGCAGTAATCGGAGTAGCGAATATTGTTATTGTTGCCTTATTACCAACGGTTAAAGGGCACCATGATAAACATAACAAAGTCTCCTATAAAGTGATCTTTGAAGACCGTATGTTAACAATTTTTATTAGTTTAACCGTTATAGCGCAAATCATGATGAGCTTTTTTATGACTTTTTTTGCGGTGTATTTTATAGCTCAAGGTGGATCAAGTAGTCGTGTTGGATGGTTATTTTTCATTGCAGCATTGAGTGAAGTGCCTTTTCTCTATTTTGCAGACCGTATTATAGAACGCTTTGGCGTAAAGAAGACCTTGTTTTTTTCCATGTTCATTTTTGGAGTTCGCTTTGTCGCATTAGTATTTAGTCAGTCGCCGACATGGTTTTACTTTATATCTTTATTGCATGGGATGACCTATATTATTTTCGCCTATAGTTTAGCGGTCTATATTAATAAAACTGTGCGAAGAGAATTAAGAACGACAGGCCAGACCGTTCTAGCAGTAGCATCTTCAATAGGAAAGATTTTTGGATCATTATTGGGAGGAATGCTTATTGATCGGTTGGGCTTTCAGCATTCAATGTTGATTGCTTCAATACTTTGTTTTACTACATTAGTGGCCTATAATTTCATCTTGAAAAAGGCGTCAAAAGCCTATTCATAAAGTAGACATTTAACTAATTTTAGGAGGTTTAA
>ASRL01000233.1_pt1 | contig 10543 bp, 8 predicted proteins | sample 692978 | NCBI WGS metagenome assembly ASRL01 (sample SAMN02169241, study PRJNA158439) | bioreactor metagenome | isolation source: day 67 sample from continuous culture bioreactor inoculated with sediment... | place: Germany: Bremen | reverse complement strand
TTTTTTTCTTTTAATATTATACAGCCTTTACTATAAAGATAAATATATATATTTATATTAATTTAGGAGGAGAACACTTGCTCCCCTCCTAAAAAATTTTATCAATATAAAAGATTATCCCACATAGATAGGAATATCTATATTCTCTAGTAATTTTAAGCCGGTATTTCCTGCAATTCTTTCTAATAAAAATGAATGTTTTAAATCTCCCATAATTAATATATCAAATCCTTTACTTTTTTCAGAAATAATATCTATAGGTTTCCCATCAAATTCTAAAATATTTAGTTTTTTTCCTGCTATCTCCATATATTTTGAAAACTCATCATCACTTTCATCTGATAAATTTATAGCAACAGATGTAAAATCATTTAATTTTTCAAACATATTTAAAAAATTAAAAACAGATTTATTTACCCTTTCACTCTTATCGTTAGCAATCATAACTTTTTCAACTTTTAAATTATTATTTTCAGGAATCAATAAAATTGGTTTATAATGATGTCTGAGAAGTTCTTTTTGCTTAGATGTAATAGTTTTTGATTTTTCAGTTATGATCAAATCAAACCCTAGCATTTTCTCTTGTAAAATTTCTTGGGTGATACCTTCTTCTATCAATAAATTTTTTACTGGAAAATAATTTTTAAATATTTTTTGTAGCTCTTCTACTTGAATATTTTCTGACTTTTCCCATTCTTTAATGAGTAAATTAGCCGAATTATCTACAACCAATCCATCTACTGTTGGAGGTAAAACTTCATATTTTCTAACATCTCTAATATATAGCCCATACACTTCTGTTCCATATTTTTCTTTTAAATGTAGTCCTGTTTTAAGTAAATTATTTTTATCTACCTCATTTCCAAATAAAATCAAAATTCTATTTAACATAAATACCCCTCCATTTGAATATTAAATAATAAAAGCTATTATTTAATATTTCTAATATAATTTAGTCATTATGTTTTTCTACAAAACTATATATTTTCCTTTTTTCTTATTTTTTTTCTTCCACTTTTTCTAAAAGTTCTTCTTCAATTAATTCTTCTAAATTTTTTTTCACCTTAATAGTAGAAACTACATGCTCAGTTTCTTCTACTCTCATTATTTTTACACCTTGAGTTGCTCTTCCAATTAGAGATATATCTTCTACTGGTGTTCTTATTACAACTCCATTTGAAGTTATTGCCAATAATTCTTCATCATCAGTTACAGATTTTACATCTACAACCTTTCCATTTCTAGCACTTATTCTAATATTAATAACACCTTTTCCACCTCTAGATTGACTAGTATAACCATTTATTCTAGTTCTTTTCCCATATCCATTTTCAGTTATAGTTAATATTTTAGAATCATCACGATCTACTATTACACCTGATACTACCTCATCTTCTGGACGAAGTGTTATTCCTTTTACTCCTGAAGCTGTTCTTCCCATAGATCTTACATTATCTTGTGGGAACTTTATAGCATATCCTAATCTTGTAGCCACAAATACTTGACTTTCTTTAGTATCTATTATCCCAACAAAAATTAGATCGTCATTTTCTTTTAAATTTATAGCCCTAAGACCAGATTTATTTATATTTTTAAATTGACTTAAATTAGTTTTTTTAACTATACCATTTCTAGTTAAGAAAAATACTTCATGTTCCTCAGAAAAATCTCTGACTTTTATTATAGCTCTTACTTTTTCATCTTCTCCTAATTTAATCATATTTTCAATTAATTTACCTCTAGCCTGTTTAGAAAATTCTGGTATTTCATATACTTTTAAGCTATATACTTTTCCACTATCTGTATAGATCATCATTGTATCAAGATTAGATGCAGAATACATATTTTCTACAAAATCGCCCTCTACTGTATTTTGACTACTTACACCTTTACCACCTCTTTTTTGTGCTTTATACTGATCTTGACTTATTCTTTTTACATAGCCTTTATTCGTAAGAGTTACAATTACTTTCTCATCAGAAATTAAATCTTCAATATTAATATCTAATCTAGATTCTTCTATTTTAGTTCTTCTTTCATCTGAATAATTTTCTTTGATTTCTTCTAATTCTTCTTTTATTATTTCATATACTTTCTTTTCGTTGTTTAAAATAAAATTTAATTCTTCAATCATTTCTATCAAAGCCATAAATTCATTTTCTATTTTATTTCTTTCTAACCCAGTTAGTCTCTGTAATTTCATATCTAAAATAGATCTTGCCTGAGCTTCACTAAATGAATAATCTATTTTTAAAGTTTCTTTAGCTGTATTAGCATCTTCTGAACCTCTTACTATTTTAATTATTTCACTGATATTATCTAAAGCTATTCTAAACCCTTCTAAAATATGAGATCGTTTTTCAGCTTTTTCCAATTCGAATTTAGTTCTTCTAGTTATTACGTCAATTCTATGATTTATATAATGATCTAACGTTTCTTTCAACGTTAATACTTTTGGAACATTATCTACTAAAGCCAACATAATAATCCCAAATGTATTTTGTAATTCAGTATATTTATATAGTTTGTTTAGGATTAATTCAGGTTCTTCTCCCCTCTTAGTCTCTATGACTACTCTTATTCCATTCCTATCCGATTCGTCTCTTAGATCTGTTATTCCTGTTATTTTCTTTTCTTTTACAAGATTGGCAATTTTTTCTATCATTCTAGCTTTATTTACTTGAAACGGAACTTCATTTATTATTATTGAACTCTTACCATTATTATGTTCTTTAATTGTTACCTTTCCTCTTACTCTTACCCTTCCTCTTCCAGTTGTATAAGCATCATAAATTCCTTTTTTCCCGTCAATTATTCCACCTGTTGGAAAATCGGGTCCACTTATGAATTCAATTAAATCCCTCGAAGTTATCCTAGGTGTTGATCCTATAATCTTTGAAATTAACTCTTTTAAATTTTTAAAAGTAGTTAAAGATATTTCTTTTGGTACTTCTACATATTCTTCCATATCAAAAGATTCATCTCTAGCTTCTTTTTCTTTTTGTAATTTAAGATTTAATGCATCATTGTCTGCTATAGATTTATCTATAATAACTTTTATCTTTTCAATGGAATTTAATAATTTGTTTTCGTCTGTTACTTCAGTATTTAATATTATTTTTTCAATTCTTCCAAAGGCAATTTCTGCGTCAAATTTTTCTATTGAATTAGAGATCATCTCTTTTATTTTTTCAAATCCTTCTAGTATCTCACTTTTTTTACTTTTTACTTCTAACCTATTATCTATAACAGCTAAAATTCCATCTACTAATTCCCCTAAATTATGAGGTGGTATGTTTGTCGCCATTCCCACTGCAATACCTGTTGCTCCATTTAATAATAGATTAGGTAATTTTGCAGGTAATACAATAGGTTCATCCAATGAATCATCAAAGTTTTTTCTATAATCTATTGTGTTTTTATCTAAATCAACTAATAATTCCTTAGTAATTTTAGTCATTCTTGCTTCTGTATATCTCATGGCCGCTGCTGAATCTCCATCTATTGATCCAAAGTTTCCATGTCCATCTATAAGTTCATATCTGTAGTTAAAATCTTGAGCCATTCTAACCATTGTATTATAAACAGCTGTATCTCCATGGGGATGATACTTACCTAATACTTCTCCAACAATTCTAGCTGACTTTTTATGTGGTTTATCATTAGTCATTCCTAGTTCGTTCATAGCAAAAAGAATTCTTCTATGAACTGGTTTTAATCCATCTTTTACGTCTGGCAATGCTCTACTTACTATTACACTCATAGAGTAGTCCAAATATGATTCTTTCATCTCTTGTTCTATATATCTAGTTATTATATTTGACATCTAATCCTCCTGAATTAATTTACCTTTATCCACCCTAATTATAAAATATTTTACTATATTAAATATTTTTTATCAGTTTTTATAAAAGTTGTTTCTCTAAAAAATAAATTTTTATATTCTACTCTTTTTTTATATAACTAAAATAATTATATTAAATATCCAAATTTTTAACGAATTCAGCTCCTTCTTCAATAAATTTCTTTCTAGGCTCTACCTTGTCACCCATTAATTTATCAAATAATTTATCAGCTTCTACAGCATCATCTACACTTACTTGTAGTAACGTTCTTGTATCTGGATCCATAGTAGTTTCCCAAAGTTGTTCAGGATTCATCTCTCCTAATCCTTTGTATCTTTGAAGGGTAAATCTTCTATTTTCTACATTAAGAAGGTCTGTTGCATCTTTCATTTGTTTGTCTGTATAAGCATATTGTACAGATCTTCCTGCCGATATTTTAAATAATGGTGGTTGAGCTATATAGATATTTCCATTAGTTATTAGATCATGCATATATCTAAATAAAAATGTTAAAATTAGAGTTCTTATATGAGCGCCATCTACATCGGCATCGGTCATAATTATAATTTTGTGATATCTTAATTTTTCAAGATTCATCTCATCATTAAATCCAGCACCAAATGCTGTAATCATAGCTCTTACTTCTGTATTTTCTAAAGCTCTATGTAATCCGGCTTTTTCCACATTCAATATTTTTCCACGAAGTGGTAATATAGCTTGAGTATGTCTATCTCTTCCTTGTTTTGCTGATCCTCCTGCTGAATCTCCCTCTACTATATATACTTCAGATTCTTCAGGTTTTTTTGACGAACAATCTGCAAGTTTTCCTGGTAATGATCCTACTTCTAAAGCTGATTTTCTCATTACCAATTCCCTTGCTTTTTTAGAGGCTTCCCTTGCTTTTTTAGACATCAAGATTTTTTCTATTACATTTCTGGCATCTGCAGGAGTATCTTCTAAATGCATCTTTAGATATTTTCCAACAATTCCAGAAACTATACTAGTAACTTCTGAACTACCTAATTTTGTTTTAGTTTGTCCTTCAAACTGTGGATCTGGAACCTTTAAAGATAAAATAACAGTTATTCCTTCTCTAATATCACTACCTTGAAAATTTCCATCTCTTTCTTTTATAAGTCCCATAGTTTTAGCTACATCATTTATTACACGAGTGAGAGCTGTCCTAAATCCACTTACATGGGTTCCGCCTTCATGAGTATTTATATTGTTAACAAATGAAAATATACTTTCTCTTTGTTTTGTTGTATAAGTCATAGCAATCTCTACTATTACTCCTTCAGCTTCTCCTTTCATATAAATAGGTTCTTTAATTAATTTTTCATTCCCCTCTTCTACTTCAGCTAAAAAATCAATTATACCACCATCAAACTGTAATATTTCCTCTACTTTTTCATCTTTTCTAGAATCTGTAAGCACTATCTCCAAGCCTTTATTTAAGTAAGCTAATTCTTTTAATCTATTTCTTAAAGTTTCAAAACTAAAGATTAAAGTTTCAAATATCTCATCATCAGCTTTAAACAATATTCTAGTACCAGTTTCTTCCGTTGTCCCTATTGATTTTACATCAAACATAGGTTTTCCTCTTTCTAGTCTTTGATGAAAAATTTGTCCCTCTCTTTTCACATAAACTTCTAACCATTCAGAAAGAGCATTTACAACTGAAATTCCTACTCCATGAAGTCCTCCTGATACCTTATAGTTATCATTTTCAAACTTACCTCCAGCATGTAATACTGTTAATACTATCTCTAATGCTGATTTACCATGTTTAGGATGTATTCCTGTAGGAATTCCTCTTCCATTATCAATAACCTCAATTACATTATCTTCTAATATATTTATAATTATCTTATTACAATAACCCGCTAAAGCTTCATCTACTGAATTATCTACTACTTCCCATACGAGATGGTGTAATCCTCTTTCAGATGTAGAACCAATATACATTCCCGGTCTTTTCCTAACAGCTTCCAAACCTTCTAAAACCGTTATATCTCCCGCTTCATAATTATTACTCATCTAACTTACCCTCCTAAATCTTATTTCTTTAACAGTTGTATAAATTCTTTTGCTCTTCTCTCAATATATTCATTTTCTAATCCACCTAAATCTATTGCAAAATATAGTTTAGATAGCTCAAAAGCTAGATCATTTTTTTCATTTTTTAAATAGATATCTATGTTTTTTTTTATCTTCGATAATTTTTTTAATTTTATCCTGTCATATTCCTTTTCTGTTAGGGATTCTAGCACCCTTACAGCTTGAGAATATTTCAACATCTTTCCCTCTTTAAATTCTTTCATAAGAGTTTCTTCTAATTTTAAAACCTCTTTATTCATACATATAGCACACATAGGCTCTGCAGAACTATAATAAATTCCACACTTACATTGCTTAAATCCATGAAGTTTTAAATATTTTTTCCGTTTATATGATTTTTCCAATATAATTTTTATTTTTTTCTTTATAAAAATATCTTTAATCTCTTTTAATTTATCTTCCATTTGTAGATATTCATCATCTGTTAAGCTAATATTATCTAAATCAATAGGATCCTCAGTTTCTTGTTTCTCCAAAAAATAATCTTTAGTATCTTTTTTTCCAATTTTAAAAATTATATTGTTTACATAATTTCCACCTAAAAATTCATTGGTTTTTTCTATTATAGATTGCTTTTGAAAATTCATTTGTTGAATCCAGATAGAATTTTCTACTCCCACAAAAAGATTTCCTTGTTTAAAAAAAATAACAAAACTTTTTTTAGAGAGTTCCCCAACTATCTTATCCCATTCTGATTTTAAAATTCCTTCCTTTAGAGACCTACTCTTAATAATGGCCGTTCCCATTAAATCACTAATATCAACTAGATTTCTAACCATTTATTTCACCTCTGTCTATATAAAATCTTTTAGCTTCTATCTCTAGATCTGAAGTAGAACTAATAAATAACTGAATTTCTCTTTTTTGAAAATATTTCAGTATATTTTCTTTCCTTATAGAGTCAAAATAAGATGACATATCATCTATTATAAAAATAGGTGTTTCTTTTTTTTCCTTTATTATCATATCTATCTCAGATATTTTTAGAGAAAATATTATAGATTTTTTTTCCCCTTGGGATGAATAAGATTTAGCTTCTTTATCGTCTAACAAAAAAATAAAATCATCTCTCTGAGGACCAAAAAGTGAATACCCATAACGTAGTTCCCGATCTTTAACTTTTTCATAGCTTTTTTTTATTTTACCTTCTATTTCCTCTAAAGTAGGAGTTTTTAACTCTCCTAAAAAAGTTTTATAGCACAAAGTCAGTTCTTTTTCACCATCAAATAATTTTCGATAATTTAAAGATAACAGCCTTGAAACATTTTTTGTATAATCAATCCTTTTTTTTACTATCAAAGAGGCATATTTTATAAATTCTGAATTATAGATATCAAATATTGGGTCCTTAGTTTTTCTATCCTTTAAATATTTATTTCTAAATTTCAATAATTTAGATAGAGATTTTAAATAAAGATAATATTCTGGATCTGCTTGAGCTATCTCATAGTCAAAAAATGAACGTCTCACACCAGGAGCCCCTACAATAAGATCTATATCTTCTGGTATAAAAGATATAATATTTAATTTACCTAAAAATTCATCATACTTAATATTTTTTCTATTATAAGAATATATTTTTTTTTTTTCATTTAACTTTACTGATATAGATTTTAGCGCTACCCTATCTTCGTAATTAACAAAAGCTCCTATCTTATGGTGACCATATTTTATCATTTCCTTATTTTTAGAAGTTCGAAAACTTTTTCCAGTAACAGTAAAGTAGATAGCTTCTAATACACTAGTTTTACCTTGACCATTTTTCCCTAAAAATAAGTTAAATCTACGATCAAACTCTAGATGCTCATCATCTAAGTTTCTAAAATTAATCATATTCATATCTAGGATTTGCATCTAAACACCTCTTACGCTATTACTTCTATTTTTTTATCTTCAAATTCTATAATATCTCCTACACGAATCTTCTTCCCTCTTCTAGTTTCTATCTCCCCATTAACTTTTACCATCTCTTCAGTAATTACATGCTTTGCGTCTGATCCGCTACTTACTATATTAGCCCATTTTAATAATTGATCTAATTTAATATATTCTGTTGTAATTTGTATCTTTTCCATTTTTTACCTCCAAGTTAATTGAATATCGTCTAAACCAACTTAATTTCTAACTCTGTTAAATTGTTTCCAAAGTAAGAATTAATTTTAATAAAATTTAGATCTTTTATTCAATATAATTATACATTATATTTTATCATATTTACCCTTTATTATCAATTAAAACGGCTTCTTAAGATTCTATCTTGACGCCGCCATTAAAAAGTTTTTAAACGGTCCTTATTTGACCGATTAGAGGGTCTCAGAAATAAAAAAATAGAACCTAAAAGTTCTATTTTTTCTGTTTTTTTTATTTCTTCTTTTATTTTCTAAAAAAATAAGATATTTTTTTTAATTTTTATATAACTTTTTCTTTTTTTACCTTAGTTTTTAAAAATTATAAAATACTTTATAAGCTCTATAAATTTCGTATATATCATATTTTGATGCTAACTCAACAGGTGAATGCATAGATAATAATGCAGCTCCTGCATCGATAGTTCTGATTCCATAATTAGCTAAGAACATTGCAACTGTTCCACCACCACCTTCGTCTATCTTTCCAAGCATTCCTGTCTGCCATTTGATATTTGCATTATCAAATATTGCTCTAAGTTCAGCTATATATTCTGCATCTGCATCAGATGATCCACCTTTTCCTCCAGATCCAGTATATTTAGTAAGAACTATTCCATATCCTAACTTACTTGCATTTTGCTCATCGTGCACCGATTTGAATAATGGATTAAGACCAGCATTTACATCAGAAGATAGAGCATGTGAGTTCCACAAAACTTTTCTTAACAATTGATCATTAAATTTATCTCCTAGAATTTTAAAAATAATATCTCCCATAAAATAATTTAAATATTTAGACTGTAATCCTGTAGAACCCATAGAACCTACTTCTTCCTTATCTGCTAAATAACATATAGAAGTTCTTCTAGGAATTTCTTTCAAATCAAACATAGAAATCATTGAAGTATATCCACATATTCTATCATCGTGACCATATGCTCCTACTATAGCTCTATCAAAACCAATATCTCTAGCTTTTTCTGCAGGAACTAATTGTAATTCAGCTGATATAAAATCCTCTTCTATTATTCCATAATCATCATTTAATTTCTTTAAGATTGTATACTTAAAATACTCTTTCATCTCTCCATCTTTCATTGTTGTAGGGGTAGAACCGACAATAATATTCATCTCCTCCCCTTTTAATACTTCATTAGATTTTCGATCTCTTTGGACATATTTATCCAAATGAGGTAACAGATCAGGAATTACAAATACAGGATCACTAGGATCTTCTCCCACAACTATATCTATGAGTCTACCATCTTTTAAAGCTACCACACCATGTAAAGATAAAGCTCTAGATGCCCATTGATATTTTTTTATTCCTCCATAGTAATGAGTTTTTAAAAGTGCAAAATCAACATCTTCATAGAGGGGATTTTGTTTTAAATCCAATCTTGGAGAATCTACATGGGAGACTACAAAGTTAGCACCCTTTAAAATATCTTCCTTTCCAATAATTGCTAAGATAAGGTTTTTCCCTCTATTATTATAAAAAACTTTGTCTCCAGCTTTTAAAATTTCTACAGATTCTGCATTTACGAAACCATTAGCTTCTGCCATTTTTTGAGAATGAGTTATTACCTCCCTCTCTGTTTTGGCTAAATCTAAAAAATTTTTATATCCCTCTGAAAAATCTATTATATTTTTTTTTATAGATTCCTCAATATTTTTCCATCCATTTTCTCTTTTATAAAACATTTTTTACTCTCCTTTATAAATTTTAGTGAAATAAAGTTGTTTTAACTAACCATTTTTAACTATCTTTTTTCAAGTTTATATTTAAATAGTATCATACTTTTCAAATTCAGTAGTTCAAAGATTTCTCTTCTCTTTACAAAACAATCTCTTTAAATAAAAAAAATAACTTCTATAATAATACAAAAGTTATCTTTTTTTTTATTATTTAAATTATTTTACTGCAATCACTTCAATTTCAATTTTTACATCTTTTGGTAATCTAGCTACCTCTACACAAGCTCTAGCAGGTTTTGTTTCTGTGAAATACTCTGCATAGATCTCATTAATTTTTCCAAAATCATTCATATCTTTAATGAACAATCCAGCCTTGACTACATCAGCTAAAGAATATCCAGCTTCTGTAAGGATAGCCTTTATATTTTCTAATGATTGTCTAGTTTGTTCTTGTATATCATCAGATACTAATTCCATTGTAGATGGTACAAATGGAATTTGTCCTGAAACGTATAACGTCCCTTTTATTTCTACCGCTTGTGAATATGGACCCAATGCAGCTGGTGCGTTTTCAGTATGAATATATCTTTTTGACATGATCTTACCTCCATTTTTTTGTTTTATATTGACTGCTATAATTATACAATTTTTTTATTTTATGTCAATAAAAATTTAATTTTCATTTTTTAATTTCAAAATATATTTTAATTTTTTCTAAAAAAAAAGAAAATTTTTGTTTTAAGAGTATAA
>ASRL01000232.1_pt1 | contig 10563 bp, 14 predicted proteins | sample 692978 | NCBI WGS metagenome assembly ASRL01 (sample SAMN02169241, study PRJNA158439) | bioreactor metagenome | isolation source: day 67 sample from continuous culture bioreactor inoculated with sediment... | place: Germany: Bremen | reverse complement strand
TATTGTTGGAGATGTTAACAAAATTTTACCTCTTTTAAATAGTCAAATTAATAAATTAACTAATAAAGAAGCATAGATAAACACTTAATATAGAGAAAAAGATCCTAAACAAAATTAATTGTTTAGGGTCTTTTTTTTCGTGTTATACGTGTTATAATAGAGTAAATAAATGTTATCTTCTATTGGAGGAAGTATGAAAAAAAATACTAAACAAAAAATTATAGACTCAGCTATTGAACTTTTTTCAAAAGATTCATACGAAAAAGTTTCTATCGCACAAATATGTAAGAATGCAAAGATTTCAAATGGTATAATATATAATTATTTTAGGAATAAAGATGAATTATTTACATACCTTATAGAGGAGATCACAAATAGAATAGAAAAACAATTTAAAAAGATTAAAGGAAAATCTATCCAAGATAGATTAGAAAGTTTTATCCTTTTAAATATTATGATCACTAAAAAAGAATTTCCCCTTATTAGAATATATAGGGAGGGGCAATATAAATTTATCAAATATGAACAAAACCTTAGAAAAGTTTATTTAAAAGCATTAAAAATTGTTTACGGAAGGGAGTTAAAGGAATTAGAATATCTTTTTATAATATCAGGGATAAGATATATCAATATTAATTTTGTTAAAAGAAATATTGAAGTAGATGAAAAATTTTTAACTCATATCCTATTAAATGGTTTCTTTAATAAAAGTGATCTAGAGGTAAAACAATTTGAAAATATGGATTTTTATTTAAGAACTTTGTTTAACAGTAGTAATAAAAGACATAAACTTTTAGAGGTAGGAGAAGCACTTTTTGGTAAAAATAATTATTATAAAGTTACTATAAATGATATTGCTAAAAAAGCTGAGATCGGTGTAGGTAGTTTTTACCATTTCTATGAAAATAAAGAAATTTTTATTCGAGAAATAGTTTCAAATCTAAGAAAAACAACATTAAACTTTTTAAAAGATAATATTCAAAAAAATTTTTCTGAAAACGAAACCCACATACTTTTCCTCTATCTTTTATTGGAATTTTATGGAAAATCCCCACACAAATATGAACTCTTGAGAAGATCAGAATTTATAGTTGAAGACATGGTGACAGAATATAACAACTCTTTAAACGATCTATATATAAAAACTATGGAAAATCTTCCCTATAACTTTGAAGAAAAAAGAATAATATCATCGGTTCTATTAGGAATTTCACATTATACAGGTATAGAATTGTTTTTTACAAACAATATAGAAGACAAAAATAAGTTTTTGAAAAAAATGAAAAATTATTTTGCAAAAGGTTTAAAAAAATAAAAAAAGTAAAGGAGAAAGAAAGCATGAAATTAATAGTAGGATTAGGAAATCCAGGAAGTAAATATGAAAAAACAAGACACAATATAGGTTTTGATACAATCGACTATTTAGCAACTGAATTAGGTGTAACCAATTTTAGAGATAAATTTAATGGAGATTTTGGTGAAACCATTGTAGAAGGTGAAAAAGTTTTTTTATTAAAACCCATGACATTTATGAACCTCAGTGGTGATTCAATAAGAGAGGTCGTTAATTTCTATAAATTAGATCCCATTGAAGATCTAATTGTCATCTATGATGATATGGATATTACACTAGGAAAACTAAAAATAAAAAGAAAGGGTAGAGCCGGAGGTCACAATGGAGTAAAATCTATTATTTCCCACCTTGGTGAAGAATTTATTAGGATAAAATGTGGTATTGGAAAACCTAAAAGAACTGAGGATGTTATAAACTTTGTCCTAGATACTTTCAGTAAAAAAGATAGAGTAGAAGAGATTGAACCACTAATAGAGACTGCATCTAAAGCAGCTAAATCTATGATTACTGCCAAAAGTATCGATCGAGTTATAGAAAAATTTAATAGAAAATAAGAATTTTAAAGAAAAGTCTTAGGGAGTAACCATGAAATTCAAAAAAAAATATATTGCAGGATTAGCCATCATAGCCTGCCTACTCTGGTCCACTGCATTTGCAGGAGTCAAAATTGGATTTGAGTATATGCCAAAACCCTTTACATTTGCCGGACTTCGTTTTACTTTAGCAGGACTTTTCTTAATCCCGTTTTCTTGGAAAAGAAATAGTTTTAGTCAATTAGTCCTTCACAGAAAGGTAATCACATACGTAGTTTTTTTAAATACTGCTGTAGGTTATGCTCTTTATTATATAGCTATGAGTTATGTAGGAGGAGCTACTGCTGCTATAGTTATTGGATCTGGACCACTTATCACAGCTATTATGACTCATTTTACTATGGATAATGATAAAATGAATAAATATAAGGCACTTAGTATATTCTTTGGATTACTAGGAATAGTAATTATTATGGTGAATTCAAAACCCCTTACACCAGTTGGTCAAAGAGAAATATTTGGTATCATCTTACTTTTAATAAATTCTACACTAACTAGTTTTGCAAATATAAAAGTAGCTCAGATTAAAAATGGAATTTCAGGAGTATTTTTAACTACCAATCAAATGTTGTGGGGAGGACTCATTCTTTTAGGGATGGGAAGAATTTTTGAAGGAAAAATTGATTTTGTACAACCAATAAATTTTTATATAGTTTTAATTTGGCTTGCACTAGTATCAGCAGTTGCTTTTTCCATTTGGTTTTTCTTAATTCAAGTAGATAATGTCAAAGTATCAGAACTTAATATGTTTAAATTTTTTATTCCAGTTTCTGGAGCTATCATCAGTTGGATAATTCTTCCAAATGAATCACCAAATCTAATATCTTTTATTGGAATGGGATGTGTCTTTGGTGCTCTTATAGTAAATCATATATCTTCAAAAAAATAAGAAAGAAAAACCAATTTGGTTTTTCTTTCTTATTTTTTATTAATCTTTTTTGAGTGTCTCAAACAATATGAATTAGATAAAAAAAAGTTAGATCAACATGTGATCTAACTTTTTATAATTGGATTATACTAATTCGATTATTGCCATTTGTGAAGAGTCTCCTCTTCTAACACCAGTTTTCATAATTCTAGTATATCCACCATTTCTTTCAGTATATTTAGGAGCTACATCAGCAAATAATTTTGCTACAGTATCCTTATCTCTTAAGAATGCAAGAGCTCTTCTTCTTGCAGCTAAGTCTCCTTTTTTACCTAAAGTAACCATTCTTTCAGCAAATTTTCTTAATTCCTTTGCTCTAGTTACAGTTGTTTCTATTCTTTCTTCATTTATTAAAGAAATAGTTAAGTTCATTAACATAGCCATTCTATGCTCTGATCTTCTACCTAACTTTCTATATGATTTATTATGATTCATTTTTAAGCTAGCCTCCTTTGTTTATAAGATTAATTAGAGGTATTGTTACCCTGTAAGTCAAAACCTAATTCTCTCATTTTATCTAAAATTTCATCCAGTGATTTTCTTCCTAAGTTCTTGATCTTTAACAATTCAGTTAAACCCATCTCAGAAAGTTGACCAACATCTTCAATTCCAGCTTTTTTAAGACAATTGAATGATCTTACAGTAAGATCTAACTCCTCAATTTTAGTTCCAGCAACGTTGTTTACAACAACAGCTGTCACAGGTTCATCATTTAATTCTTCTTCTTCTTGATCTCTTAAGCTATCCATTCTATCACCAATTTCTAAAAATGGGTTCAAGTGGAAAGTTAATAGTTCAACTGCATATGAAATTGCATCTCTGATTTCAACACTTCCATTAGTTACAACATTTAATGTTAATTTATCAAAATCAGTTTGTCTTCCTACCATAGTATCTACTACAGAGTAAGAAACTTTTTTGATTGGAGTATATATAGCATCCACTGGTATATACTCTACAGACCAATCTGTATTGTCTATTTCATCTGCAACTACAAAACCTTCTCCAGTATCAACAATAAATTCCATATCTACTTGTCTGTTAGTCGTAACTGTACAGATAACATGATCAGGATTTATTACTTCGATACCAGCATCTGGAATGATGTCAGCAGCTGTAACAATTCTTGGACCTTCTATTGATAATGTCATTTTTTTCTCACCAGGTTCATCAGCTTTAACGATAATTTCCTTAACATTAAGGACAACATCTGTTATAGCTTCTTTAACACCTTCCATAGTAGAAAATTCATTTAAAACACCGTCAATTCTTACACCTTTAATAGCTGTTCCTGGAATAGATGATAATAACACTCTTCTAAGAGCATTCCCAATCGTATTCCCATATCCTCTATATAATGGTTCCACTACATAGCTTCCACTAAATTCACTAGTTTTTTCCTCTGTAATGTTTACATTTCTTGCTAATTTTTCGATCTTTAACATTGAATCACTCCTACATAAAATTTTGTGTTCTCAAAACTTATTATCTTGAGTAGAATTCTACGATTAATGCTTCATTCAATTCGAAGTCCATATCGTCTTTTGTAGGGTTTTGTAATACTTTTCCAGAAAATTTAGCTTTATCTAATTCAATCCAAGTAGGTGCATTAGCATCTTCTATAGCTGATTTAATTAATTCTACATTTTTAGAATTTTCTATTACTGCTACAACATCTCCAACTTTAACTCTGTATGATGCGATATTTACTTTTTTCCCATTTACAGAAACATGTCCATGAGATACAATTTGTCTAGCTTGTCTTCTAGTTGAAACAAACCCCATTCTGTATACTACATTTTCTAATCTTCTTTCTAAATATTGAATTAAATTAAGACCAGTAACTCCATCTTTTCTTGAAGCTTCATCATATAATTTTCTGAATTGCTTTTCCATTACAGCATATACGAATTTCGCTTTTTGCTTTTCTCTTAATTGAATAGCATATTCAGTTGGTTTTTGATTTGCATTTGGTCTAGGACCTCTGTTTGATTTTTTATTTATACCTAAAACTATTGGATCTAATCCAAGAGCTCTACATCTCTTTAATACAGGCTGTCTATTAATTGCCATTGACCTATATCCTCCTTTTTTTTCGTATTTAACTCCGATAATCAGAATTGTTTTTATCTACAATAATTTTGAATAAGTGAACTACACTCTTCTCTTTTTAGGGGGTCTACAACCGTTATGTGGAACTGGTGTAGCATCAACAATTTTTGATACTTCTAATCCAGCTGCTTGCAATGATCTGATAGTAGCTTCTCTACCTGAACCAGGTCCCTTTACTCTTACTTCTACTTTTTTCATTCCATGTTCCATAGCTGCTTTAGCTACTTCTTCCGCTGCTATTTGAGCTGCGAATGGAGTTCCTTTTTTAGTGTTCTTGAATCCTGAAGTTCCTCCAGATTTCCAAGCTACAACTCTTCCTTCAGTATCAGTAATAGCGATGATAGTGTTATTAAAAGTTGAATGTATATGAGCTATTCCTAAAGGAATATTCTTTAATTTCTTCTTAGTTTTAACTGCGCCTCTTTTCTTAGCCAAGTTAACTCCTCCTTACTTAAATTTTTTCTATATAATTAGATTTATTATTTACTATCTTTTACTAACTGCCTTTTTTGGTCCTTTAACAGTTCTTGCATTTGTTTTAGACTTTTGCCCTCTTACAGGTAAGTTTGCTCTATGTCTAGAACCTCTATAACATCTGATGTCTAATAGTCTCTTGATATCCATTCTAACGTCTTTTCTCAAGTCACCTTCAACTTTAATTCCGTCAACTATAGCTCTGATTTTATTTAACTCTTCTTCAGTCATGTCTTTAACTCTAACATCAAAGCTAACTCCAGCTTCTGTTAAAACATTTTGTGAAGTTGTTTGTCCGATTCCAAAGATATAAGTTAATGCGATTACGATTCTCTTATTTCTAGGGATATCTACTCCTGCTACTCTTGCCACGTATTTTCCTCCTCGTTCACTTTATATATCGCTTGGTATAATAACCAGCTAAACACTTTCCTCGACATGCCTTTTGATTACTCCGAATTTTTCATCCAAAAGTATCGCCTCTACAGGTCAACATATCTTTACAGTACGCATTTTCCAAATGTGTGTTGCTTTCAACAATTACCCTTGAACTTGCTTGTGCTTAGGATTAGATTTACAGATTACTCTGATCTTCCCGTATCTTTTAATAACTTTACACTTCTCGCAAATAGGCTTTACTGATGCTCTTACTTTCATTTGAAACCTCCTCTCACAAAAAAATTATTTTTTTCTGTAAACAATTCTTCCTCTTGATAAATCATAAGGTGAAACTTGAACTAGTACCTTATCTCCAGGTAAGATTCTAATATAATGCATTCTCATCTTTCCTGAAATGTGACCTAAGATCACATGTCCGTTTTCTAATTCTACTTTAAACATAGCATTAGGCAACGTTTCAAGTATTACTCCTTCTAACTCTATTACGTCTTGTTTCGCCATACTTCCTCCTCGAAACTTATTGTTAATACCGAATAATTATATCATAAGTCATACAATAAGTCTATTTTTTATTTTATTTTATTTATCTTTTTTAAGTTTTAAAAAAAAGATAAATAATGTTTTATAATTTTCATACTTTCCTTCTAAAAAACTCTATTTTACTGATTTAGATCTAATCTTAACAATGAAAAAATTATTTTTCATATCTACTTAAAACCATTGGTTTCCCATCTACAATAGCAACTGAATGTTCAAAGTGTGCACTTCTTTTTCCATCTTTAGTTACAGCTGTCCAACCATCACCTAAGATTGCAACTTTATACGATCCAGAATTTACCATAGGTTCTATTGCAATTACCATTCCTTCCTCTAACTTTATTCCCCTACCTTTTCTTCCAAAATTCATTACCATAGGATCTTCATGCATAGTGTAACCTACTCCATGTCCACAAAAATCTCTTACCACTGTAAATTTATTTTTCTTTACATAACTCTCTATGGCATTTCCAAGATCTCCCAATCTATTTCCAGCATAACACTGCTCAATTCCTATCTCTAGAGCTTCCTTCGTTACTTCTAATAATTTTTTAGATTCTTCATCTATCTCTCCTACAGGAAAAGTTACTGCTGAATCTCCAAAGTAACCATCTAAATCTGTTACAGTATCTACACTTACTATATCTCCCTCTTGCAAGATTCTATTTCCAGGAATTCCGTGGACTACCTCTTCATTAATAGATATACAAGAACCAGCTGGATAAGCATTTTGTGGTCCTCCTACTCCTATAGTGGCAGGAATTGCACCTTGACTTATAATATAATTTTCAATTATTTTATTAAGTTCATTTGTTGATACTCCAGGAACTATCTTACTAGGTAAGATCTCATTATATAATCTAGCAATTATTTGGTTGGCCGCTTTTATCTTTAGGATCTCTTCCTTTGTTTTAATTGTTATTGACATTTTTTTCCTCCTTGCACAATCTTTTTTAATATAATAAAAAGAAAGTTAGCTTTTAATCTCTATTTAAAAAAGGTGAGCCACCTCACCTTTTTTAGATAACTCTATCCTAATATTTCAAAGATATCTTCTTTTACTTCTGAAACATCTTTTGTTCCATCTACTTCTGCCATTACTCCTCTAGCACTATAAAAATCAAACAATGGTGCAGTTTGATTGTGATAAGAAGCAAGTCTATTTACAACTGTCTCAGCTGTATCATCTTTTCTTATGATAAGTGCTTCTCCACAGTAGTCACAGATATCTGTAACTTTTGGTGGATTAAATTCCACATGAAAAGATGCTCCACACTTAGGACATACCCTTCTTCCAGTAATTCTTCCTACGATTAGATCATCTGGTACATTTAAAGATATTACTTTATCAAGAGAGATCTTCATATCTTCCATTAATTTTTCTAAAGCTTCAGCTTGTGTTATTGTTCTAGGAAATCCATCTAAAATAAATCCTTTTTTACAATCTTCTTCATTCAATCTATCTTTTATTATTCCAATGATAGTTGAATCAGGTACTAAACTTCCTTCATCCATAAATTTTTTCGCTTCTAATCCCATCTTTGTTCCAGCTTTTATAGCTTCTCTCAAAATATCTCCAGTAGAGATTTGAGGGATACCGTATTTTTCTATTAAAAATTTAGCTTGTGTACCTTTCCCGGCACCTGGTGCTCCAAATAACATGATATTCATTGAATAATCACTCCTTAAGTTTTATTATTTACAGGGCATTATACTATATATCTGTTATTTTTTAAAGTTTGTTTTCAGATAAAATAATCTTACCTATATGATCTAATGTATCTTTTTTCTCTTTTCTATAATATGGAATGATTAAAATTTCCTTTCCAATAAACTCTTGACCTATAAATTCAATAAATTTTTCTTGATTATCTTTCTGTTCTTGCCAGAATTCATCTATTGAATCTGGATAAACTCTATTTATTATAACCTTATCCACTTTAATATTATATTCTTCCAAACTTTTTATCCCACGCTTTGTTTCTAAAAAAGATAATTTTTCAGGATTCATAACAAAATAAAATGAAACTATCTTTGGATCTCCTAATATTTTACTTATTTTTAAAAGATTATCTCTTCTATTTTCCAAAATATTTAATACCTTATCATCTTCAATCCTATCTTTTTTTTCAAATTTCATGTTTTTAAGCATTAAAATTTTTTTTCTTTTTTGTATCAATGTATTCATCCAAATATTTACAGTTTTTGGAAGATTTATTAGATGGAGTGTGTGACCTGTAGGTGCAGTATCAAAAATTATATAATCATAACTTTGATTTTCTGTTATGATCTTATTTATTTTTTCAAAGATAGCTGATTCGTGAGTCCCTGGAGAACTCACTGCTCTATCTAGTTGACCTTGTATCTCCCCCATGATAACGGGACTCAGCATAAGATTACATTGTTTTTTTATTTCTGTTAGATATAACTTTGCTTCTTTTTCACCATCGATCTCCATTATATCCAAACTTTCTGAGTATCTATATAGCTCACTTTTTTGTTTTATCTTTATATTAAATAGATCACTAGTTGAATGAGCAGGATCTGTTGAAACTAACAATACTTTATTTTTTTTTGAATACATAAGAGCTACTGAAGCAGCACAGGTTGTTTTTCCAACTCCGCCTTTTCCACCAACAAAAATAATTTTTTCCATGATTATTACCTCTCTTTTTTACAGGGGACATTCTGTCACTTTAGTTTCCCAAATTTTTTTTCTATCTATCATCTTTTCTTCCCAGTGGGTCAGATCTTCTCCCAAGTATGGAAGTAGTTCCAAAGTATAATAACTAGTAGGCAACTCAATTCCCAAATTTTCAGAAAAACACATAAATAAAAATTCGTCCACTTCATCGACCAATGATTCCTCTATCTTAACTGTAGACATGGTCTTATGATTAAATGTTCCTTGAAAAAAAAGTTTTATATTATCGATACACTTCAAAAATTTATCCACAATATTCCTCCATTTTTATTAATTTAATTATTTTTATTTATGATTTTATTGTATCTTTTCTATGAAATGCATCTTTTGCTTCTAAAAGAAGTATGATAGCCAAAACAAGAAGTGCCACAGCAAATCCTAGTAAGATATAGTTGTGTATATTAGCTTTTATTATTAAAAGTAAGGCTGCAAAGGTAACAGCAAACATAAACATCATAGGATATAGAGCCATCTTATATTTTTTACCTTCATTTTTTAACCATAGTGCTATCGAAAGTAAGGCTATTGCAGATAATAGTTGATTAGCTGCTCCAAAGATAGGCCAAATAGTTGTCCATCCATTGAAACTTAAAAATCCACTGACTAAAACTGTTATTAAAGTTGCAACATATTTATTTGTTAGGTAGTTATTTTCAACTTTAATCTCTGAAGCCATCTCTTGAAATATAAATCTTGCTAGTCTAGTAGCTGTATCTAAAGTTGTCAATGCAAAAGCTGAGATTGCAAGTGCAGTAAAGTTTTTCCCAACATTATAATCCAGTCCAAAAGATGTCATAAAATTTCCTAAACCATCGGAGAAAACATTGATTGGTCCTCCATGTCCTAGTAGAGAAGTAAACTTATCCTTTGTTAAATATGCAACAGTTATTACTGCTATAATTGCTAAAACTCCCTCTATAAGCATGGATCCAAGACCAATAATTTTTACATCTTTTTCACTATCTAATTGTTTAGAAGTTGTTCCTGAACCAACTAATGAATGGAATCCAGAAACTGCTCCACAGGCTACAGTTACAAATAACATTGGAAATAAATATGCTCCCTTTACATTAAAAGATGTCACTGGAGCTAATTTTATAGATGGTCCCATTATTATTATTCCTACAAATCCACCTATCAACATTCCATATAATAAAAATGAATTTAAATAATCTCTAGGTTGTAATAAGATCCATACTGGAGTTACAGATGCAATAAATATATAAGTTAATAATATTACCATCCACGTATTTTTATTTAAAACTATAGGAAAAGTATTTCCTATAAAGATACAGCCAATAAGTGCTATAACACCAACAATACTTCCAAGTAATAAACTATATCCCTTTCTGTAAACTAAAAATCCAAATGCTACTGCTAGAACAATAAATAATAAAGATGCAGTTGCAGCTTCTGGTACTGCTACAAAAGTACTTGCAACTATATTTGCAAAAGCTGCTAC
>ASRL01000231.1_pt1 | contig 10568 bp, 5 predicted proteins | sample 692978 | NCBI WGS metagenome assembly ASRL01 (sample SAMN02169241, study PRJNA158439) | bioreactor metagenome | isolation source: day 67 sample from continuous culture bioreactor inoculated with sediment... | place: Germany: Bremen | reverse complement strand
GTTTTATAGAATATCAATTTCTCCTAAATTTACTAAATTCTCTCTGATTTGCCTTTTAAGGGTATCCTAAAAAGTTCCCCTTGTATTTACACACCTAGAAGAGATCTACCCCCTAGAATAAAGCCTTCTACCCCTTGGTATTATTGGTTTTGAGAGGCGAAATTAGTGAAAAGCTCTAAAGTAGCCTTAGGGGTATCAGAAAGAGCCTTAAGGGTAGTATAAGTAGCCTTATTTTGCCTTAAAATTACAGTAATCGATAGATGCTTAATAAAGAGATGGAGATATATTTAGAGATAAAATAATATTTATATAGGTAAAAATATTTGGTCTTTAAGATCTAAAAGTTTTAAGTTGTTGTGGATAAGAATATTTTTAAGGATAGTAGGAGTAACAATAATTTTTCTATCTAACTTATTTTGCCTTTAGAGATCAAAGAATTGTTAAACCTGTAAAGTAGAAAAACATCTCTATTTATGGTATAATTTCATGATTAAATGGATAATTATGTACTGAAGTACAATCTAAAATAAATTATAAAAATAGTAATAAGAGGTGAAAAAAATATGACAAAAATATATATTGCTCCTATGGCAGGAGTTACAGATTATACATATAGAAGAATAATGAGTGAATTTCATCCTGATCTAATGTTTACAGAGATGGTCAGTGTAAATGCAGTAAAGATGGCGAATAAAAAAACAATAGAACAAATGCTTAGATTGCTATCAAATGATGGAGTTCAGATTTTTGGTAGAGAGATAGACATTATGGTAGAGTGTGCTAAATATGTTGAAAGTTTAGGAGTGAAATATATAGATGTAAATATGGGTTGTCCCATGCCTAAGATAGTAAAAAATGGTTATGGATCTGCTTTATTAGAAGACCCTGAATATATAGAAAAATTAATGACTGCTATAAAAAAATCTTTAAAACCTGAAACAAAACTATCTATGAAAATAAGGATAGGATATAAAGAAAATAAAAATCCGATTGAGATAGCTAAGATAGCAGATAAATTAGGTCTTCACCATATTACAGTTCATGGAAGAACTAGGGAACAGATGTATAATGGAACAGCTAATTGGGATATGATAAGACAGATAAAAGAAGCAGTGTCTATACCTGTTATTGGAAATGGAGATATATTTTCAGTTGAAGATGCTTTTGAAAAGATTGAGCAATCAAAGGTAGATGGAATAATGTTAGCCCGTGGAATATATGGGAACCCGTGGTTGATTCAACAAATAAGAGAAAAATTAGAAACTGGAGAAGTAATAACTAAAACAACATATATTGATAAGATAAATATGGCTTTAAAACATATAGAATATATGAAAGAGGATTATCCTGAAAAACAATTTAATTTTGAAGTGAGAAAACATCTATGTTGGTATCTTAAAGGTGTAACTGGGGGAAATAAGATAAAAAATTTACTTAACAAGATAGATAATTATGATGAAATAAGTGGAATATTAATAAGGTTAAAAGAAAAATTAGAAAAATATAATAACGAAATATAAAAAATAAAAGAAAGAAAAAAAATTTAAAGTGAGGTTTATAATAATGAGCAAAGAAACGCCACTCATGAAACAATATAAAGAGATAAAAGAACAAAATCAAGAGAATATCTTATTTTTTAGATTGGGAGATTTTTATGAGATGTTTTTTGAGGATGCTGTAGTTTGCTCAAAAGAATTAGGAATAACTCTAACTAGTAGAAATAAGGAAAAAGGAAAAAATGTTCCATTGGCAGGAGTACCATATCATTCAGCAGCAGGATATATATCAAAATTAGTAGCTAAGGGATATAAGGTAGCTATATGTGAGCAAGTTGAAGCTGCAAGTGAAGCAAAGGGTCTTGTAAAGAGGGAAGTTATAAAAGTTATTACACCTGGAACAGTTATCGATACAGATTATCTTGATGATAAGAGTAATAACTATCTTTTAGGAATAATAATTAGAGAAAATAAAGCAGGGATATCTTATTTAGATATAACTACAGGAGAATTTAAGGTAACTGAATTAGAGGGGAAAGATATAATATCTAAAGCTATAAATGAAATATATAAGTTATCCCCTACAGAGATATTAATAGAAAATAGAACGTTAGAAAAATTTAAAGAAGAGTTTGAAGAATATAAAAAGATAAATGACGTTGTTATAAATCCTATAAATAAAATAAAGAATGCAGAAGAGATATTAAAAAAATATTTTAATGTGATCTCTTTAGAAAGTTATGGGATAGATAGAAAGGAGATGGCTATAGAAGCTGGTGGATTTATTTTAGAATATGTATTAGAGTTACATAAACATAATGAACTGCCTATTCAAACAATCTCTTATGACAACAGAAATAATTATTTAGAGTTAAACCTAGCTACTCAAAAAAATCTAGAATTAGTTCAAAATACAAGGGAAAAAACTAATATAGGAACTCTATTATGGGTACTCGATATGTGTAAAACTTCTATGGGGACTAGGATGTTAAAAAAAATGATAAAGAATCCCCTTTTAGATATTAGCGAGATAAAAAAAAGACAAGAGGATATAGGTTATTTTATAGATGAAGTTTTGGTCCGTGAAGATGTAAGGGAAGGATTAAAAAGTATCTATGATCTAGAAAGACTCATAGGAAAAATAATATTAGGAACTGAAAATGCAAGAGATCTTATAGCAATTAAAAAATCTATAAAGTCATCTTTAGAAGTTATAAAATTTTTGGGAACGAATCAAATGTTTACAACTGATATAAAAAAATTAGTAGAGATCTATAATTTAATAGAAACTTCTATAATAGAGGAGCCACCTTTTTCTGTAAGGGAAGGAGGCATGATTAAAACTGGTCATAATGAAACTTTAGATAAACTTCATACTATATCTAGATCAGGAAAAAATTATATCTTAGAAATAGAAAAAAAAGAAAAAGAAAAAACAGGGATAAAGACTCTAAAGATAAAATATAATAAAGTATTTGGTTATTTCTTAGAAGTTAGTCGTGCCAATTCTGCTTTGGTACCAGAAGAATATATAAGAAAACAAACTTTAACTAATGCTGAAAGATATATAACTCCTGAATTAAAGGAATATGAATCGACTATATTAAATGCCAAGGGAAAGATCGAAGGCTTAGAATATGATTTATTAAAAGAAATATCAAAAAAATTAGTAGGAGAGATAAAACTCCTACAAAAATTAGCCTATGGATTAGCATATGTAGATGTAATTGCATCTTTAGCTGATATAGCTACGAAAAATAATTATGTGTGTCCTAAGATCGTAGATGGATATGATTTAGAAATAATAAATGGTCGTCATCCAATTGTAGAAAGATTAATTGTAGGAGAGGATTATATAAGTAACGATCTTACTTTAGATAAAGAAACTAAATTAATTGTTTTAACAGGACCGAATATGGCAGGTAAATCTACTTATATGAAACAAGCTGCCCTTATTATATTAATGGCTCAAATGGGTTCTTATGTGCCAGCAACAAGTGCTACTATAGGAATTGTAGATAAGATATTTACAAGAGTTGGGGCTAGTGATGATCTAGTGAGTGGACAATCTACATTTATGGTAGAGATGAGTGAAGTAGCAAATATAGTAAATAATGCTACAGATAGATCTTTTGTTATCTTAGATGAAGTAGGTCGTGGAACTTCTACATTTGATGGATTATCTTTAGCAAGTGCCATAACAGAATATATCCATGATAACTTACACTCTAAAACAATATTTGCTACTCACTATCATGAGCTGACAGAGTTAGAAAATAAATTAAAATATCTTTCTAATTATAGGATAGAAGTTAGTGAAGCTAACGATGAAGTAGTGTTTCTTCGTGAGATAGTAAGGGGCGGTGCTGATAAATCTTATGGAATAGAGGTAGCTAGACTTGCTGGATTACCCTCTGAAATATTGGTGAAAGCTAAACAACTTTTACAAAAATTAGAGACAAAAAAAGCTCTAATTGAGGAAAAAATAGGATCGGAACAAATGTCTTTATTTGGTGGATCCCATATAAAGATAACCAAACCAGAGATTATAGAACCACAGATGACTATAGGTGAAAAGAAAATTTTAGATGAAATAGCTAAATTAGAAGTAAATAATCTGACACCATTAGATGCTATGATGAAATTAAATGAACTTAAACAACTGTTAAATAATTAATAGTTATAATTTATTAATTGTTGAATTGAAAAAGTGGGAGGGAATATGCTCAAAAAAATATCATACTATATAAGTGCAATATTTTTAATGGTGTTTATCTATTTTAACTATATAAAGGAACCAGAGCAAATAGAGAAAAAAAGCAATGAATCTATGGTAACTTCAAATGTTTCTTATGATGTAGAAAATTATCATATAGAAGCAGAGAAACAAGTTGATGATATTCAAAATAATAAAAGAAGTTTTAATAAAGCTATAGCTATATTTGATGAAATGAGGTTGTCTGGGGATAATGCTTTTGTAGATAGTATGAATAATATCTCTCTAGAAAAAAATATATTAGGAGTATCTAAAAATGGTTGGAAGATAGAGGCTGAAAAAGCTAACTATGATCAGAAAACAGATAAGATCTATGCGAATAGTAGAGTTAAGGTCTATAGTGAAGAGAATAACTTTACTCTTTATGGAAATTCACTTATTACAGATACAAAATTAGAAGATCTAAATTTAAAAGAAGATATAAGAGTAGAAACAAATAAGATGGAGCTCAATGCAGATTTTGCTCACTACAATGATCTCACTAAAATTTTAGATATAAAGGAAAATATTAGAGTAAAAAGTAGTAAATTAGGGATGTTGCAAGAAGATGAAGTATTAGGTCATTTTAAAGAGGCCAGATATGATGGATTAAAGAAAACTCTTCATACCCAAGGTGATTTTGTTATATATTATAAGGGTATAAACCTTAGAGCAGAAGATCTTAAATATGATCAAATAACTGGTGATTTTATTATATCTAAAAATATAATAATAGAATTTGAAAATGGTAATTTAACTGTAGATAAAATAAATTATGTATCTAGTGAAAATAAATTATATTTTGCAGGACCTGTTAAGGGAAAGAGTGGAGAAACAAATTTTATCGCAGATAATGGTGTTTATAATAATTTGACTGGTATATTAAAAATAAATGGAAATATTAAAATTAATAATGATACAGGTAAATTTTTATCTGATAATGGAGAATATAATACTAGAACAGGGGATCTTTACATGACCTCTAAAAAATTAGTGAGTTATGAAAATTTAGATAGAAAGATAAAAACTAAAGATCTCACTTATAATAATAAAACTAAGAAATTAAAGTTATTAAATGATTATAACTATAGGGACAATACCTATCAGAGTATAGGAAAGGAACTTTATTATGATGATGAAACAAAAATTGGAAAGATTATCGATGGAACTTTTAAAGGGAATAAAATTGATGGACAAGCTAACAAGATAGATTTTAACTTAGAAGAAAAATCATATATATTTTCAGAAAATGCTAAAGTTATCTATAATGATTCTACTTTAAAGGGTCAAAAAATAAATATAGATAATCTCAATAAAAAAATCTATATCTATGGTAAATATACAATTTATAATCCTAAAGATAAGATAACTTTTTATGGAGAAGATGCTGAGTATAATATGGATACTGGAGATTTAATTTCTAAAGATATAGTAAAAGTAGTTCAAGATAAAAAAATTATGACTGGAGAAAATTTAACTTATAATTCTAACACAGGTCTTGGAGATATAGAAAAAAATATAGTTATTATAAATGAAGATAGATCTAAGATCACAGGAGATAGAGCAAAGTTTAAGATCAATGATTATGCAGAAATCATAGGAAATTTAAAGATGATTACAGAAGATGCCACACTCTATGCTAACCGTGGTAGATATATATATGCTGAGAAAAAAATAGAGATACCTGATAATATTAAAATAATTTCTAAAGATGGAAATATAACTATGAATGATGGAACTTATTTTATTTCAGAGAAAATGATAAAAGCTAAAAACTTTAATGGAATAAGTGGCGATAGAAAAGCATCTGGAAATGAAGTGAACTACTTTATAAAAAGACAGGTTGTTCAATTAAATAAAGATGTAGTAATAGAAAATCCTAGGATGAAATTTATAGGAAGTGAGGTAGAATATTCATTTTTAACAGATGATATTTATACTTCAAAAAAATATAGGATATATTATAAAAATTATATCATATATGGCGAAACTGTCAGTGGAAATATGAAAAGTGAGATCTTAAACGGAAGTAAAGTGAATTTAAAATCATCTGCAGGTGAGGAACTTTATGGAGACTTTATGTTTGGAGATCTAAAAAATAAACAGATTGATTTAGATGGAAATATACGTGCTCTTGCTTTTAATATAGATAAGAAAACACAGAAAAAAGAACCTGTTAAGATAAGAGGCGATACAATTAAGATATTTTTATATGAAAATGAAAAAAAAGAACTGTCTATTTCAAGATTTGAACTAAAGAAAAATAGTATCTATGAGTATAGAGATATGACTCTTTATTCAGATTATATGGAAGTCGATCTAATTAAAAAATTAGCTTTAGGACGTTATGGAAATCATTTGAATATAAATGGTATGACAGATATTAAATCTGAGATCATGGAGATTGATATGAATGAAGAGATAGTAAATCTTATAAATAATGTGGAATTTAAAAATATTGATAAAGATGGAAAAATAACTACTGCATCATCTAACAAAGGAAAGATCTTTAATAAAACTAAGATCTCTGAGCTACGAGAAGATGTGATGGTTGATACAATAGAAAATCATATTGAAGCTGATTATGTAAAATATTATATAGAAACAGGGATATTAAATGCAGAAGGAAATGTAAGAATAGATTATAAAAAGTAAGGAGGAAATTTGAAAAGTATAATTGCTCAAAATTTATGTAAAAGTTATAAAAAAAGAAAAGTTGTAAATAAAATAAGTTTAGAAGTACATAAGGGTGAGATCGTTGGGCTTTTAGGGCCTAATGGAGCAGGAAAAACTACTACTTTTTATATGATTACAGGGATTGTAAAGCCTGAATCTGGAAAAGTTTTTTTCAACGAACAAGATATAACTGATTATCCCATGCATAAAAGAGCGAATATGGGGATTGGATATCTAGCTCAAGAACCATCTATATTTAGAGATCTCAGTGTAGAAGATAATATTTTGGCTGTATTAGAGATGAAAAAGATAGATAAAGAGGAAAGAATTAAGATAAAAGATGATTTGTTGAAAGAATTTAAGCTTACCCATGTGGAGAAATCCATGGGTTATTCCCTTTCAGGGGGAGAAAGAAGAAGAGTTGAGATAGCTAGAACAATAGCCAATAATCCAGATTTTATTTTATTAGATGAACCTTTTGCTGGTGTAGATCCAATAGCTGTAGAAGATATTCAAGAGATAATAAGATATTTAAAAAAAAGAGGATTAGGTATTTTGATTACAGATCATAGTGTAAGAGAAACACTTGGAATTACTGATAGAGCTTATGTCATGGCTGAAGGTGAACTTTTAATAAGTGGATCTCCAGAGGAGATAGCTAACGATAAAAGAGCAAGAAAAATCTATTTGGGAGAAGGATTTAAATTAGATTAGGTTATCTGATTTTTAATCACTAGATATGATATAATGAAAATTAAGGAAAATAAAAATGAAATCCTTAATGGGCTTCAAGGTGATTTTTAGATTTAAATTTTGGAGGAAAGTATGAATAATTTAACAGGAAATGAAATTAGAAAAAAATTCATAGAATTTTTTGAAGGAAAACAGCATAAGCACTATGAAAGTGCATCATTAATACCAGATGATCCAACATTATTATTAACAGTAGCAGGGATGGTACCTTTTAAACCATATTTTTTAGGACAAAAAGAAGCTCCTACATCTAAGATTGTTACTTATCAAAAATGTATTAGAACTAATGATTTAGAAAATGTTGGAAGAACTGCGAGACATCATACTTTTTTTGAGATGTTAGGAAATTTTTCATTTGGAGATTATTTTAAAGAGGAAGCTATAGCTTGGTCTTGGGAATTTATCACAGATATATTAAAATTAGATTCAGAAAAATTATGGATATCTGTATTTACAACAGATGATGAAGCTGAGGAAATTTGGAATAAAAAAATTGGTGTACCTATGGAAAGAATAGTAAGGTTAGGAGAAGACGATAACTGGTGGTCAGCGGGACCAGTTGGATCTTGTGGACCTTGTAGTGAAATTCATGTAGACCTAGGAATAGAGTATGGAGGAGATGAAAACTCTAAATTAGGAGATGAAGGGACAGACGATAGATTTATTGAGATATGGAACTTAGTATTTACTGAATACAATAGAATGGAAGATGGATCGTTAGAACCATTACCTAAAAAAAATATAGATACAGGAGCAGGACTTGAAAGAGTAGTTGCAATGGTTCAAAAAAAAGCTAATAATTTTGAAACAGATCTTATTTTTCCTATTATAGAAAAAGCAGGAGAATTAACAAATACTCAATATACCTTTGGAAAAAATAATAGAAATGATTTTTCATTAAAGGTAATTGCAGATCATATAAGAGCTATTACATTTATGATAAGTGATGGGATACTACCTTCTAATGAGGGAAGAGGATATGTTCTTAGAAGAATATTAAGACGTGCAGTAAGACACGGTAGGATATTAGGAAATAAAGAAAATTTCTTATATAAATTAGTGAACATAGTTATAAAATTAATGGGTGAAGCTTATCCTGATATCATAAAAAATAAAGATCATATTGTTAAAATGGTCAGGATTGAAGAGGAAAAATTTTCAACAACATTAGATCAAGGAATGATTATTGCATTAGATGAAATTAAAAAAACCAAAGCTGAAAATTTAAATAAAGATAATATAGAATTAGATGCTAGTGTGGTATTTAAATTGTATGATACTTTTGGATTTCCATATGAACTTACAGAGGAAATTTGTGAGGAGGAAGGGGTAGTTATATCCCGTGAAGATTATCTTTTAAAGATGGAGGAACAAAGAGAAAGAGCTAGATCATCTAGAGAGATAGTAAAGGAAGCTGGACAGGATCTATTTATAGAAGAATTTTTTGATAAATATGGAAAAACGGATTTCGTCGGTTATGAATTATTTGAGACCAAAGCTAAAATATTAGATGTAAAAGATAATGATGAAGGAAGTTATACAATTATTTTTGATAAGACTCCGTTTTATGCTGAATCAGGCGGACAAGCTTCTGATAGTGGTAAAATAATTGGAGAAGAAATTTTTGGAACTGTTATAGATGTAAGAAAACAAAAAGATATATTTATTCATACTGTTAAAATGGCAGAGGGTGGAAATAAATTAAAAAAAGGTTTAGAATTAGATCTATCTATCAACAAACATAGAAGAATTGAGATAAAAAGAAACCATACAGCAACACATATATTACATAAAGCTTTAAAAGAAGTTCTTGGAGATCATGTGCAACAGGCAGGATCTTTAGTATCACAAGATAGATTAAGATTTGATTTTACCCATTATGAAGCTACTACAAGAGACCAGATAAAAGAAGTAGAAAAAATTGTAAATGAGCAAATTTTTAGAAATGTTTCTTTGAAGATAGGAAACTTCTCCATGGATGAAGCTAAAGAAAAAGGTGCTACAATGTTATTTGGAGATAAATATGGAAGTAAAGTAAGGATTGTAGAAATACCAGGATTCTCTATGGAACTATGTGGGGGAACTCATGTAGAAAGAACTGGAGAAATTGGATTATTTAATATATTGACCGAAACTGGAATTGCTGCAGGTGTAAGAAGAATTGAAGCAACTACAGGATTTACTTCATATAAAATAGTAAATGAGATGGAAGATGGGATAATTGAGTTAGCTAAAATTTTAAAATCAGATCCTTATCATGGACATTTAATTGCTAAAGCAAGTAAAATTGTAGAGGAATTAAAAGAAGTAAATAAAGAAGTTGAGGTACTTAAATCTAAATTAGCAGGATATGAAGCTAATTTATTATTTGATAATGTAGAGGAGATCAACGGTACAAAAGTTTTAATTGCTGGGTTTAAAGGTAAAGAAGCTGGAGGACTACGTGAAATTGTAGATAAAGCTAAAGATAAATTAGGTGATTGTGTAGTGGTATTAGGAACAGATAATGGAAAAGCTGTATTTGCTGTAGGAGTAACTAAAGGTCTTATGGGAAAAATAAAAGCTGGAGATTTAGTTCGTGAAATTGCTAAAATTGCTGATGGAAATGGTGGAGGAAGACCAGATTTTGCCCAAGCAGGGGGAAAAAATGGAAACAAAGTTTCAGAAGCTTTAGAAAAAGCACGAACTATATTAGTAGAAAAATTATAAATTTTTTTTATTAGTAGCTTTAGAAAAAACTTTTATTTTATTCTACTTATTAATTTGTAAAAATATAATAAAAAAGTTAGGATAATAATTAAAAAATAAAGTAAAGGAGTTGTGAAAATTATGTATAAAGTATATCTTTCTCTAGATGTAGGAGATGTAAGGATAGGAGTAGCTAAATC
>ASRL01000230.1_pt1 | contig 10603 bp, 10 predicted proteins | sample 692978 | NCBI WGS metagenome assembly ASRL01 (sample SAMN02169241, study PRJNA158439) | bioreactor metagenome | isolation source: day 67 sample from continuous culture bioreactor inoculated with sediment... | place: Germany: Bremen | reverse complement strand
AAACCTTTTTTCATATTGTCCTCCAGAGTTTAGTATTACTACACTCTATACTAAATCAGGAGAGGAGATAAGTAAAGCAGTTTATTCGATTAAATTTGATATGATTTTTGCCGTTTTAGAAACACCAAAACGACTGCTATCAATCATAAGGTCATAACCGTCGTATAAGGTAGTGGTATTTTTGCAATACTGTAAACGATAATTTTCACGTGCTTGATCCACGTCACGAAGCATTTTTCTTGCGACGCCGGGTTTCATTTTTAAGATATTAATACAGTTTTTCAAGCGTTCTTTGTAGGGGGCATAAATGAAGATATGAAAAGAATTTGGGTGATCTTCTAAAACATAATTTGAGCAACGACCGACAATGATACACGATTCTCTTTCGGCTAAGTCTTGAATAATATTTGTTTGAACGTTAAAGATTTCCTCTTGTATATTTGCTGCACCCATTCCGAGAGGATATTTACGTTTAAAAAAACGTGAGGAATTTGTTTCTTCTTGTTTGCTGATGGTGGATATGGGTTGACCCATTCTTTTGGCTGTAGCTTCAACAATGTCGCGATCATAAAAGGAAATATTGAGATTGCGTGAAACTTCTTCTGCAATAGAACGGCCTAAACTAGCGAATTGCCGTGAAAGGGTAATAACGTATTTTTCCATTAAAAAAACCTCCTAGGATGCTTTTGCATATAACGAACACTCGAAGAAAGGGTAAAGTTAATAATAAAGTAAATCAAGGCAGCAAATCCAAAGAGAACAAAAACATCAGAAACATTAACCGTTCCTGTACCATTATAATTATTTGCAGAACTGAGTAATGTTTTTACCCGAGACATCAATTCAATAACGGCAACATTGGCTAAATAGGATGAATCCTTTATTGTTGTAATCACTTGACTCAAAAGAGTTGGAATTATTTTTCGATACGCCTGTGGTAAAACAATATATATCATGACCTGTATGGTCGAAAAACCCTGTGAGTATCCAGCTTCAAATTGCCCTTGTGCAACAGAATTTAAACCACCACGAACAATTTCTGCGATAACCGATGAAGTAAATAGTATTAAGGCAGCAGATGCCTTAACGAGTAGCTTGACTTCAACTGAAGATAGCCCAAACATCGCGTCGGAAAGGGCCTTTGGCACAGGGAAAAAAACCAAACAAATAAAAATCCATAGTAATAAGGGTGTATTTCGAAAGATTTCAATATATGATGTGGCAAGCCACTTAAAAACCCGTGTCTTTGCCGAGGTACAATAATTCCTTGCTAGAGCAAGCAAAGAACCAATGAGTATTCCGAGAATAACGGCAACGACGGATAAAACAATGGTAAAGGCGATACCTTTTAGAAGATACATAATTATTGCCGGGTTTTTCAAAATAGATAAACTTCCTTCGAGTGTGCTCATTATCCGTTCACCGTCCCTTCTGCGGGTAAATCCATTGTTTTTTGATCACGCATTTTCAATGAATTTTCCCAAACACTTGCAATAGAAGACAAGGGATAACAAATAATAAAAAACAAGATTCCGGTTAAAAAGTATGCTGGTGCATAGGCGCCCCCTGTTGAAGCGCCGGTAACAAAGCTATAGGTTAATGAGATTAAATCAGAACCGCCTATAATATAAAGACATGACGTGTTCTTGATTAGATTTACAATCTGATTTACCATGGGAGGAAGAATAATCTTAATGCTTTGGGGAAGAATGATGTAATACATTTTTCCGATGTAATCAAATCCTTGAGAATGAGCTGCTTCGAATTGACCCGTTGGAATGGATTCAATACCTGCACGAACGACTTCGGCCATATAAGCGCCATGATAGAAACCTAAGGTGATGATTCCTGTTGGTATGATACCAATACTATTTCCGGAAAAGGCCAAGGCATAATATAAAAAACTTAATTGCAAGATTAGGGGCGTGTTTTGGATTATTTCCACATAGATGCGCCCTAAAATCATCAGACCTTTTTTTTCACTTGTGGCCATAAGACCGAAGAGGATTCCGAGAATCAATGATAATATTAAAGCGAAAAAAGCTAAGGTGATGGTGTTTAGAAATCCAATTACAAAGGTTTCTTTAAAAACCCATACTTTTTCCCATGCATCTATTGAAAATAAACCTGACATAATTACGCCTCCAATTACTCTAAACCATTTTCAGAAATCAAAGCTTCGATTGTTCCATCGGCTAGCCATCCGGTGATAAGGGTTTCAATATAAGCAGTAAGATCTGAATCTTTTTTTGTTGCTACGCCATAATCTTGTGGAGCAAATTGGTTATCGATATATGAACGAGTTTCAGTATTATAAATAGCTAATATTGACTTGTCTACACAAAAAGCATCGATTTCGCCTGCGCTAAGTCCTGTGGAAATCGTTGGGTAGTCATCATATTGTTGAAATGAGATGCCTTCCGTCCATGTGGAGGCATCAAAAGTCTCTTCGTCAAATGTATCACCACTAATATATTCGCCTTCAATCATAGCTTTAACGAGAGCTTTTGCTGAGGTGGAACCGGAGGATACACCGACTTTTTTACCAACGAGATTTTCAAGAGTTTCAATACCGGAAGCGTTTTCAACAAGTACGGTGACATAGTCTGTATAATATGGAGTTGAAAAATCCCAATTTTCCTTTCGTTCATCCGTGATTGTAAAAGTTGCTAAGACAGCATCTAAATCACCGGAGTCTAACAATGCAGTTCGAGTTGCAGCTGTTACCGGAGTAAATTCTGGTTCAACGCCTAATTCAGCAGCAATCATTTCGGCTAACGAGATTTCTAACCCGGTATATTCTTGGGTAAGCGGATCTTGATAACCAAATCCAACCACCGCATTTTTAACACCGACACGAAGGGTTCCATTATCAATGATTGCTTGAATTTCTGCAGGATAATCCGTTTCAGTATTTGTCGATTCATCCGATACTTCTTCGGCAGACCCGGACATATTTTCGGAAGGTGTTGCTTCCTCAGTGCTACATCCCATAATAATCAGTGTTAGCATAAATAAACTAAGTAATAATGTAAAGCGTTTTTTTAATGAATTCATAACGTATCCTCCTATTTATCGTATAATTTTCCCGAGAAATTGCTTTAATCTTTCACTCTCAGGATTGTTGAAAAAATGTTCCGGTGTTCCTTCTTCAATGATTTCGCCATCAGCCATAAATACGATGCGGTCGGCTACTTGCCGAGCAAACCCCATTTCATGGGTGACAACAACCATTGTAATATTTTCTCCGGCTAACTTAACCATGACATCCAAAACTTCTTGAATTGTTTCAGGGTCTAGTGCAGATGTTGGTTCATCAAACAGAATGATTTTTGTGCCGGCACAAAGTGCACGTGCAATGGCGATACGTTGCTGTTGACCACCGGATAAAGTGGCTGGATAAACATGCGCTTTATCTCTAAGTCCTACGACATCAAGATAATGATAAGCTGTTTCTTCAGCCTCTTTTTTGCTTTTTTGATGAAGTTTCATTGGTGCTAAGGTCAGATTTTTTAGTACCGTCATATGAGGGTAAAGATTAAACTGTTGAAACACCATTGATGTTGTAGAGCGAACAAGCTTGGTTCTGTTTTTAGGAGTAAGTTGTTGATTATCAATGAAGATATAACCGCTTGTCGGTTGTTCAAGAAAATTCATACAACGTACAGTTGTTGATTTTCCGGAGCCTGAAGGTCCGATAATAACTAGCTTTTCTCCCTCAGCTACTTCGAGATTTACATCTTTGAGTACATGTAAATCACCAAAAAACTTGTTGACATTTTCCATTTTTATCATATGAAGGAACCTCTCTTTCCATAAACCATATTTGGCTATGATAAGACAAAAAGGCGCCTAATCCGTTTATAACAGATTAGACGCCTTTGTCTTTATAGAATTATATTCAATAATAAAATGTTTGTCAAGTAAAACCGAAAGAATAGTAAAAAGCTATTGAGATTTTACTAAAAGATAGTATAATCAAAATATATAGTTGTATGAAAAGAGGTTATTATGAGCGGAATAAAAGATGTCGCAGAAAAATCAGGAGTTTCTATTTCGACAGTATCTAATGTATTAAATGGTAAAAAAAATGTTGGAGAGAGAACAAGAGAACGGGTTCTAAGTATATGTCAGGAATTAAACTATTATCCTAATAGTGCAGGAAGGGCTTTGAAATCAGGGAAAAGCAATGTTATACTCTTTAATTTTGGCGATTTTGATCGAAGTTTTTATTTGAAAATCATTCAAGGAATTAGTGATTGTGTTAATGATTATGAATATGATTTGGCTATAATTACAGAAAAATCCTGTGAGAAGTTTATGCGCAATAACATGAGTGCAGGTAGTATTATTCTTGATGAAAAAATTCCGGATACCTTGTTAGAAAGTGTTGCAAATATTAAATATCCAATTGTTGTTATGGATCGAAAAATAGACAATCCTCATATAAAAAGTGTCATTATTGATAATTATACACCCATGAAAAAAATGGTACAAGGACTTGTAGACAAAGGGTATAAAAAGTTTGCTTTTATTGCAGGGCCTGAACATACGCTTGATAATATTGAACGTTATAAAGCCTTTAAAGATGTGCTTGAAATTAACAATATAGTATTTAGCCAAAATGATTATTATGCAGGAAATTATAGAGAAAAAAGCGGATATTTAGCAGCGAAGATTTTTATTATTAGTCAAGATGTTCCGGAAGTCTTTGTGTGTGCTAATGATAATATGGCAATAGGGGCTATTAAAGCCTTAGAAGAAAATGGATATCGTGTTCCCGAAGATGTTGCAATAACAGGCTTTGATAATATTCAATTAGCAGAGGCAATGGACATTACAACGGTGGATATACCAAAATACGAACGTGGATTTATCGCGGCTAAGTATCTTATTGAATATATAAAGGGGAAAACAAATGTTGATGATATATCCATTGAGGCCAAGGTTGTCTGGCGTAATTCAACACCAAATAAGTAAGTAAAACAAGAGGGTAAAACAGTGGTAAAAAGATAGATAGTATAGTAAAAAAATATAAGCTATTTAGTATAAAGAAATTGGAAACAGTGTATAAAATAGTGTAAACATCAAAAAAATGATGATTTGCACTATTTTTTTGTCTATTTTATATAAAAAGGTTGACAAAGCAAAAAGTCGAGCCTATAATCTTGGTATAACGTTTTACTAATCAAAATTTTAGGAGGGCAATATGAAAACAAAAAGAAATGTAAGTGGATTAATTGTAGTATTGTTAGTAGTCAGCATGTTATTTACAGCATGTGGTGGTTCGTCAGATAATGGCGAGATATCAAATGAGGAAGACAACGCATCTTCCAATACGTCTGCACAAACAGACTCAAACGCAACAGATGATTCTGAAGAAAATACGGAAACAGCTTCTGCAGATAAGATTGTTGTTTTTCAATCAAAAGTAGAGATCATCGATCAACTTGAAGCCTTGGCAATAGACTATGAAGAAGAGACAGGCGTTGAAGTTGAGGTATGGGGAACAACAGGAGATGATTATCTTCAACAGCTACGTATTCGTTTGAGTAATAATCAAGGTCCAACAGTATTTAGTTTGGCTCCGGGTTCTGAATCTTCAGAGTTAGCTCCATATTTAGCGGATCTAAGTGATATCTCTTTTGCCGATGACATTGCGGATGGGATGGCAGATGTTATGGATGGAAAACTTGTTGGAGTTCCTTATACAGTGGAAGGTTTCGGAGTGGTATATAATAAGTCCATGATAGATCCTACAGTGGTTGCCGATGTGGATACATTTGAGACAATGCTAAAAGAAAAGCAAGCTGAGGGAATTAATGGATTTAGTTTGTCACAAGAGAGCTATTTTATGATTGGACATATTCTTAATACACCGTTTGCATTAGTGGACGATCCAAAGACGTTTACAGAAGACTTAATTGCAGGTGAAGTAACAATGAATGATTCTGAAGAATTTGTAGAATTTGCAGAACTTATGGTAGATGTTCGTGAAAATTCAGTTAGTCCATTAGATGTAAATTATGATATACAAACAGGTGATTTTGCAACAGGAAAAACAGCCTCAATTCATCAAGGAAACTGGGTATATGGAATGTTTGCAGATTATGATATGGACTTTGAGATGGGGATGATGCCCTTACCAATTGCAGGTAATGATAGTATTGCTGTAAGTGTACCATCAAGTTGGTATGTGAACTCACAGGCATCAGCAGAAGAGGTTCAAGCCGGACAAGATTTTCTTGAATGGTTATATACAAGTGAAAACGGTCAAAGATATTTAAGTGAAGAATTTGGATTTATTCCAATTTTGAAATCTGTTGAAAGTACTAACCTAGACCCTTTATCGGCAGAAGTTGCTAGATATACAGCGGAAGGCAAGACGATTGCTTGGCCGATGTCAACATATTGGCCGGCAGGAATCGTGGATGTGTATTTGGTTCCGGTAGCTGAGGAATTTTTCACAACAGATATGGGTGCAGATGAATTATTGACAAAGCTATCAGAAGCTTTTGTTGAAGCAGGTAAGTAAAAAAACGAAGTGCATATTATTTGAAGAAGAAATCTAATGCATATCGACGGCATTAGATTTCTTTGAAATTTTAGTGCATGATTGGAGGCTCTTAATGCGAAAAAGAAAAGATTTGTTTTGGTACTTGCTTTTTGTTTTACCATTAACGTTAGTTTTTATTAGTGTAGTGATTATTCCTTTTTTTATGGGAATTGGATATTCCTTCTTTTCATGGGATGGAATGCCTCTAAATCCAAAAATATATGTAGGTTTTGAAAATTATATTAAACTGTTTAGTGATGAACGTTTTATTACATCAGCGTATCACACATTATACTATACTGTTTTAGCTGTTGTAGTTATAAATATATTAGGCTTTGCATTTGCCTTAATTGTAACAAGTAAGTTGAAACTCAGAAATCTAGGGCGTACCATGCTTTTTATGCCTTATCTGATTGGAGGTTTGATTCTGGGTTATATATGGAAGTTTATCTTTTCAGATATGATGCGGTCGCTAGGTGAGATGACCGGAATGACGGACATATTTTTTAATTGGCTAACTGATCCGGATTTAGCTCTATTAGCTATTGTTATCGTATCAACATGGCAAATGGCAGGCTATGTCATGATTATATATATTACGGGAATACAATCTATTCCTGAAGATGTAATCGAAGCGGGTAAAGTTGATGGAGCCGGTTTTTGGCATTTATTAGTGCATATAAAATTACCGATGATTATGCAGTCAATTACTATATGTTTATTTTTAACTTTATCGATGAGTTTTAAAATATTTGATGTTAATTTTTCCCTAACAGGTGGCGGTCCTAATAATGCAACAGAAATGTTTGCCATGAATATATATAATGAGATTTTTTCTTTGAATAACTATGGTTACGGCCAGGCTAAAGCAATGATTTTCTTTATTATCGTTGCAGTTATTACTTTGGTTCAAGTTGCTATTACTAAGAAAAAGGAGGTATCCATGTAATGAAAAAAACAGTTAAGATATTCGCAGAAATAGGATTCATAGTTCTTTGCATGATCTATTTATCTCCGGTTTATATTGTTATTACCAATGCCTTTAAAAACAGGGCTGAACTATATGAAAACATGTTATCTCTTCCGAATAATTTGGATTTTATCTATTTTGCTGAAGCAATGGAAAAAATGAATATTATTAATGCCTTTAAAAACTCTTTTATTGTTACAGCAGCCTCACTTTTTGTTATTGTAATTCTAGCCTCAATGGCAGCGTGGATGATTGTGCGTGTAGATCATATGTTTAGTAGAGTTTTATTTATGGTATTCGTTGCAACTATGCTTATACCTTTTCAAACATTGATGATGCCATTGATGCAGGTTATGAGTTCTATGTCTAGAGCAATAGGCTTGCCTTTTATTAATTCTTTATCTGGACTGGTATATATGAACTTAGGATTTGGAGCAAGTATGGCTGTGTTTTTATATCATGGATTTATCAAAGCAATACCGAGGTCTCTTGAAGAAGCGGCTGTTATTGATGGATGCAATAAATTTAGAGTTTTTTGGAAAATTGTATTTCCCTTATTAAAACCTGTGACAGTTACGGTGATGATTCTTGATATGATCTGGATTTGGAATGATTTTCTCTTGCCATCACTTGTTTTGTCAGACAAAAAATTACGTACAATTCCATTATCGACAGCTTCATTTTTTGGGCAATTCACAATTCAATGGAATATGGCAATGGCAGGATTATTATTAGCCATTTTACCGATTATTATATTTTATATTGCAGCGCAAAAATACATTATTAAAGGTGTTGCATCAGGTGCAGTAAAATAAATCAATAAGAAATAAGGATGGTTAATTATGTCAAAAGATACACAATGGAAATATAGTGAAACCGAAATTAATCAAGAGGATTATCTCAAAAATGAATCGTTGATGACCGTGAGTAACGGTTATCTAAGTCTAAGAGGAAGTTATGAAGAAGGGAATATGTCCTATGGACACCAAGGGACCTATCTCAATGGCTTATATGAATTCCATGACTTACACTATGGAGAAAAATTCACGGCCTATCCGGATAAAAGTCAAGTTATGGTTAATTTACCGGATCCCAAAACGGTGAAGTTTAAGGTTAATGGAGAAAGCTTATCCTTGGAGACAAGCAAAATATCTTCATATCATCGAGAGCTGGATTTGCGTTCAGGTATATTAAAGCGTGAGTTTGTATGGGAAACATATACAGGAGCTAAAGCTAAAATATGTTCAACACGTTTTGCATCAAGTGTAGAAAAACATTTGATTTGTATAAAATATGAAATACAATTTTATCAAGGTGAAGGTGACTATTCTATAGAATCAACAATAGATACGAATCGTCATAATATCAGTAAAGAAGATGATCCGAGAATTGGCGTTGAATTTAATCATAATCCTATTGTTATTCTTAGCCGTGGTTTAGAAGATGAACTCATGTTTTTAAACGGAGAAACTTATGATTCAAAACAAAAATTTAATGTATACCTTCTCAATGAATATAATGTGGACGGAATAAAGGTAGATACCGAGACCGGAATCTTACAAGATCAGTTTGGAGACGATACATCGATTATACTTTATAAATATATCTGGTTAGATAAAAATGAAACAAGGGATTCCAAGCGTGCTTTTATTGCCCTCAAAAACAAAGGCTATAGACATGCGCTAGATAAGCATAGTCAGTGGTGGAAACAACAGTGGGAACATATGGATGTTGTGATTAAAGGCGATAAGCTTATGCAAAAAGCCATTCGCTTGAATTTATATCATCTTACTCAAAATGTAGGAAAAGACGGACTTACGAATATAAGTGCTAAGGGAATGACGGGTGAAGGTTATGAAGGTCATTATTTCTGGGACACGGAGATTTATATGCTTCCATTTTTTGTATATACAAATCCGGACATAGCAAAATCATTGTTGATGTATCGCTATAATACACTTGAACAAGCTAGAAGTCGAGCTCGCCAGATGGGGCATAAACAAGGAGTGCTTTACCCTTGGCGGACAATTAACGGTGAAGAATGTTCATCTTTTTTTCCGGCAGGAACCGCCCAATATCACATTAATGCAGATATTGCCTATGGGATTAAATTGTATTATGAAGCGACAAATGATTGGAAATTTATTCAAGATTATGGTATGGAGATATTGCTTGAACTTGCAAATCTATGGCTGGACATGGGGCAATTTGACCATCAAGGAAGATTTTGTATTCATGAAGTAACAGGACCGGATGAGTACTCATGCTTAGTGAACAACAACACATATACGAATATAATGGTGAAAAATGAAATTGAATTTTTACTAAGCCTTATTGAGAAATGCCAAGAGGAAAGTAGTGGGCTATCACTTAAGAGCATGGAATTGATTCAAACATTTGAAGTAGAAAGAGCAAAGCGTGTTATCGAGCATATGTATTTGGCTTACGATGACACCTTGAAAATCTATGCACAAGATGACGGCTTTTTATCAAAACCTGTCTGGGATTTTGCAGAAACACCAAAAGAAAAATATCCACTTTTGATGCATTATCACCCATTGACGCTATATCGTCACCAAGTATGTAAACAAGCAGATGTGGTATTAGCAGAGCTCTTACAACCGACGATGTTTACGCCGGAACAAAAAAAGCGAGATTTTGATTATTATGAGAAGATTACAACCCATGATTCATCCTTATCCAATTGTATTTATGGGATTATGGCTGCAGAACTTGGTGATTTAGAAAAAAGTTATGAATATTACATGAAAACTGCTAAAACAGATATAGAAGATGTTCATCAGAACGCCAAGGATGGTATACATGCTGCCAATATGGCAGGTTCTTGGTTAGGTATTGTTTATGGTTTCGCTGGTTTAAGAATAAAAGATGGAGAGTTAACATTTAATTCCAAAATCCCTAAAAACTGGGAAGAATATTCGTTTCATTTGAGATTTAAAAACCAAGTTTATGAAATTAAAGTAAATCAAAATGATGTTAAAATTATAGAAAAAAACTGTTGATGTATTAATACTTAAAATTTTCTTTTCGATAGGCACTCGGTGACATTTTCTTAA
>ASRL01000228.1_pt1 | contig 10638 bp, 5 predicted proteins | sample 692978 | NCBI WGS metagenome assembly ASRL01 (sample SAMN02169241, study PRJNA158439) | bioreactor metagenome | isolation source: day 67 sample from continuous culture bioreactor inoculated with sediment... | place: Germany: Bremen | reverse complement strand
GTTAGTTTTTTTCTAGTTTTTTAACACATTATATTTTCATGTTAGTTTTTCATATATATTATTATTTTGAAAGAATACTCCATAATTTTATATTTATATAAAAATTATACTTCCCAACTTTTTCTTTTTTTAATAGACCTAATTTTATTAATTTATCTAGATAATTAGAAGCAGTTTGTCTAGTAATTCCTAATCTTTCTGTGATAAACTCAATTTTAGTGTAGGGGTGTTCAAATAATAATTCTAAAAAATCCTTACTATAAATTTTACTTTCTTCTCTCTTAATTATAACCTTAAACTCAATCATTAATTCTGAAATTTCTTTTATTAATTTGATAGATTCTCTAGATGTATTTTCTATTCCATCTAACATATATGCTGTCCATTCTTCCCATATCTCATCTAAATTAGTTGATTCAGAGTTATTTAAATTTTGTAATAGTTCATAATATTTATTTTTATTTTTTATAATATAACTACTCAAATATAATACTGGTATATCCAATAATTTATTTAAAATTAAATATAATATATTTAATATCCTACCAGTTCTTCCATTTCCATCACTAAAAGGGTGAATACTTTCGAATTGATAATGTATTATCCCTAATTTTACCAAGGGATCAAACTCATCCAACTCTAGATTTATATATTTTTCTAAATTAGACATATATTCTTTTATTTCATTATAATTTTGTGGTGGTCTATGTACTATATCTCCTGTTTTAGTATTTTGAATAACTGTTCCAGGAGTTTTTCTTATTCCTTGATTATTTTCTTCTAAAATTCCTTGAATTTCTATTATAATATTAGTCGTAATCATTTCTTTTTCTACAACTAATTCGTAACCTCTTTTTAAAGCAGCATTATAATTTTTTACTTCTTTAGTTGCACTATTATCAGGGATAATATTGATATTTGCTTTATATAATTCATCATTTGTTGTAACAATATTTTCTATTTCTGAACTGTCTTTAGCCTCACGAAGACTCAAAGTATTAAGTAGTAAAAATTTATTTGGTAAACTTTCTATCAAACCTTTTAGTTCGGCTAAACTTTTATTAGCATTAATTACTTTTTTTAGTATTTTTTTACTCTCAACATCATAAGGTAAAGGTAATTTTTTTAACATGTTTTGTCCTCCCTTACACCGACTTCACATCTGTTATTCCAGCCACTTTTAGCGTTTGGATAACATTAGTCTTTTCTACATCATTTATAAATCCTGTATCTTTAAAAATTACACTTACTCTTGGTGATTCCCATTTTTTATGCTCTTCTAATACTCTTTCAGCTATACTATTATTAACTCCACTTGCAAGGCAGATATAAAGTGTTCCTGCACCTATATTAAATATTTTCTTTCCATCGATCTCTATTTCATCAATAGGAGTAGTTAAGTCTAATCCATGTTTCAATAGTAATTCATATAAGATATCCTCTTCTGTTCTATCAGATTTTATATTATCCACATGATCTAACATCATTTGAGAAATATTATTTTTAGCATGTTCGCTATCCCATTCTTTTATATTTGAGCTATCCAACTTGAATACTTTAAACCCAATATCTAAATTAGATAAATCTTTATTAGAATTATCCTCTTTTATCTTCTCCCCTGCTCTTCTAATTCTTTCTTTTCCTATCTCACAAATTGTTGGAAAACTATCATTATTAGTTTCTTCTGGAAGTTGTACACAAATATATTTTCTATTACCCCCGTCTTCTGCATTTAATTTAATAGTTGCATGAGCTGTTGTTGCTGAACCTGAAAAAAAATCAAGAATAATATCTTCTGACTTCATTGCAATCCTCATTGCTTTCATTATTAAAGTAATTGGTTTTGGAAAGTCAAATACCTTTAAACCCATTATACTTTCTAAGTTTTTACTCGCTTCATCCGTGGTTCCGGCATCTTGTCGAGTCCAAAAATTAACAGGAACCATTCCATTATTCATTTCGGATAAAAATCGTTTCAATCTCGGATATGTATTATTTCCTTCTTTCCCCCAATATAGCCTATTTTCTTCAAGGTGTTGTAAATGAGTTTTTTGTGAATATTTCCAAGCATTTGTTGGATGGCTAACTGAATATCCTGTAATTGGATTCTTTAAATTATAAGATAAGTTTGGTCGTTGTTCTTTAGTCGCTGGATTAACATAAGAAACACTTGTCCAAACTCCACGAATGTCATTGTCTGGATTTGTATAAGTAGAATCAGATTTTTCATTCCTCGGTTCTTTTATTTCAGATAAAGCATTGGATTTTCTATAGCATAAAATATGTTCTGTAAGTGTCGCAAAGGTTTTAGAATTATTACTCCTTGTAAATCTTTTTTCCCAAATAATATTAGCAATAAAATTATCTTCTCCAAATATTTCGTCACAAAGTTTTCTAAGATTCGATGTTTCATTATCATCGATTGAAATAAAAATAACTCCATCATCTTTAAGTAAATTTCTAGCAAGCTTTAGTCTTGGATACATCATATTTAACCAGTTAGAATGATACCTTCCGCTTTGGTCTGAATTTGTTGTTAATTTATTTCCATCAGTATCTAACTGACCTGTTTGTTCCATATAGTTTTTTATATTATCTTTAAAATTATCTTTATAAACAAAATCTTTTCCTGTATTATATGGTGGGTCTATATAGATCATTTTTACTTTATTATGATATGATTTTTGAAGTAATTTTAATACTTCTAAATTATCACCTTCTATATATAAGTTTTTAGTTGTATCCCAATCTTTACTATCCTCCTTACAAGGTCTTAGAGTCCCAGTACTTGGTGTCTGTGCTATTAACTTAGCTTCTTGCTTCCCATTCCAGTTAAACGAATATCTTTCTTGCTCTGTATCTACAAATTCTCCTAAATTTTCTTGTAACTTAGTAAAATCAATTTTCCCTTCACTAAATACATCTGGGAATATTTCCTTTAATTTATTTATATTATCTCCAACTATATCCATAGTCTTTCCATCTAATTTTTGCATTTATTTCTCCTTAATATTTATATTTACTGTTCCAATGATTGCTCAAAGGTTCTATATATTCTTTATTTACAAAATCTACTACAAAGTTGTCGATACTAAATTTATCTCTATTATATTCCATAATATTTTTCAAAGATAGAGTATTTTCATTTGAGATTTCTAGACCTAAACTGCCATTATAACTGTTAGGACTAAATTCTTGATTAAATCCATAATTGCTGTTGTTGGAATAATTAATTGAATTATTGTAACCCCCATCAGAAAAATTCATCCAAAAATTACTAACTTTAATAATTTCATTGTCTAAGAAAATTTTAATTTCTATATAATTTCTTCTTTCTTCTACCTCTTCCATTATTCCTTGATCATTCCATGTATACTGGTTAGAGGGGTTAATCCAAATTTTTCTATCTATTGAATAAGAAAAATTAGAATTTTTAGTTTTAATTTGTTTTAAACCACTTTCTATTTTTTTTATGATTTCATCAAGAGATTTTTCTAAAAATCTTTCTTTATCATTTTTTTGTATTGGATTTAAATTAGGAATATTTATATCTTTAAATAATGAATCCATTAAATCAAAATTATCCTCAATCTTTTTATTTCCTAATGATGGTTTTTTATGTAATGGTTTCCCAGTTATTTTTCTGACTACTTCTATTATTTTTTCACCTGTAATCCCTGAAGACAAGTCAACGTATTCATATCCTAATAAATAATCAGGGATATCTTTTTCTTTCTTCACTAAGATAACTCTATTTCTTGTTTCTTTGTCTTTCATTATTCCCATTAAAGAAGTCGTTTCAAACCCCACTCCACCTTCTTCTTTATTAGCTTTTTTAGTATATTCATCTGTCATTACTACAACTAAAAAGCCTCCATTAAAAATATTATTGATCATCATTCTATTAAGATTTGTAGTTCCAAGGCCGAGTTCATATATATCTAGTGTTGCATCTATTCCATACTCTATTAATCCATCCACTAATTCTTTTACCCATAGTTGATGCTCGTCCGAGTCCCAGCTATACATTGCAAAACACTTTATAGGCATTTATCCTCCTTCTTATTTTTACTTTATATTGAGTATTTTTAATTGTAAAACTTTCTTCTTTAACTCTAAACTTAATTCTACTCTTCTATTAAGTTGGCTTTCCTTTTTCATTTTAATTTTCATCTCTTCTAATTCTTCTTTTAATCCAATTAATTTATCCAACTTTTCTGTTTCTAACTTCTTCCCTTCTAAATCTTCACCAAGTATTTTAAATGCTTTTACTCTGTCTAATATACTATCATAAAATTCCTTTAAATTAATAGAATTATAACCTTTCATATTCAAACTTTGAATAAATTCTGGTTGATTTTCTATAATAAACCATGAAGTGTTATACATTTTTTCTATCTTTATATTTTTATCTATTGTTTTAATAGCTGTAGATAATAAAATTTGATTTTCATATTGAAATACTAATACAGTTGCTTTAGGTATAAAAGAATGAAATATCTTAGCTATTTTATCTTCATTACCAAAACGTCTAAGCTCAATAGTTATGAAATTTATTTCTTCATACCTCTCACTTCCTTCTATATAGGTATCTATGTTGGTGTTTTCATAATTTAAAATATACTTTAGCTTTACTCTTTCAATACTCTCTACAAATAATTTCTTCAGCTTCTCATCTGCACCAATATTTCTATATATAACTTCTTTAGGTATAAAACTATCCACTTTCCATTCTTTAGGGAAATTAAAATAAATCACTATTTACTCCTTCATTACTTAGTATAAATTTATACAAAACTGTGAATTAAACTCTCAACATCTTGTAATGACCTAGTTATCATTATTTTTTCTTTAACTTGATTTACATTATCTAAATTATTTATTTTCCTTATATCAGGAATAAGATCCAAACTTACTTGACCAAATTTAATTTCTAACATCCCTTCTATTCCTGTTACTAGACCTTTAATTTCTCTTGCATCACCTTGACTTTCTTTTAAAGAATTAAAAATATCTATATCTTCTTTTCTAATATTTTCAAGTACTTCTAAAACTATTTTTTTCACTTCTTCCTCCTCCTCAATATCGTCTATTTCAAATTGTTTTTCATCTTCAATTTTCTCAACTGGAATTATTATTTGTCCTTCTACTAAGTCTGTTTTTATAACTTTAGAAACAGGAATATTTATCTTTTTATTATCACTAGTTTCTTCAATAAATTCATTATTTATTTTTTCTATCTCTTCTACTTTTCCAAATATTTCAACTGATTTATTATAAAATTTTATATAGTTATTAGAATCTTTTATATTGATAGATACATCTTTTAAATCCAATAAAGCATCTGTGTAAATCAATTTATTTTCTCCAAAAAATTCACGGTTATAACTACCTAAATTATTTAATCTATTTAAAATATCTTCTAAATCAGGTTTTGCAAGAGTATATTTTTTATTTATCATATTTACTGTAGCTTTTTTATAGGATTTACTTATGATTTCTTCTACAATACTATTAATTGTCATAGATAAAACAATGTTATGACTTTTATCTATTTCCATTGCTTTTTTATAAAAATATATTGCTTTCTCAATATCTATTTCTTTATAAATATCACCTAAATCTCTATATACGCTAAATTTATTACTATAATCATAATATTCAAATTTATCTATCATCTTATTATATATATTTATAGCTAAATCAGTTTCTTCATCTTCTATAAACTTTTCTGCATTTCTATGCAGTTCTTTAAAATAATCTTCATCTAAAGTATCATTAAAGACTTCTTTAAAAACATCAGTATCTTTCCCTTTAAATAATTCTATTGCTTCATCTGCATATTTTCTTATATTATAAACATCTTTCACATTCAAATATGATAAAATTAAATCTTGATATAATTCATAACTATACTCTTCTGCTATAGGGTCTAGCGAATGATTTTTCAAAAATTCTATTATCTTCTCTATCTTTTCATTACATTCTTCCATATGACATATCTCTAAATAGCTTTTTTCTAATGACTTTACTCTACTCATTTTAGACTTTTCTCCTTCCTTTTTTGACTTTAATGAACTTAAATTGACGATAACTCTCTCTTTATTTATATTATTTTTTTTTTGACTTTTATCAAATGATACCATATACAGGTTATCCTGATTATTAATTAGTTTTTTTAACCTTTTCAAAGCTTTAACTTCTATCTGTCTAATCCTTTCCCTAGTTACTTTAAATATTACACCAATTTCTTCTAAAGTTCGTGCGTACCCATCATCTAAACCATACCTAAATCTTATGACTTTCTCTTCTCTGTCTCTTAGTTTAAATAGCATAATATTTAAGTGTTCTTTTAATAATATTTCTGCGACTTCTTCATATGGACTAGGTGTATTTTTATCTTCTATAAAATTTCCTAATTCAATGTCTCCTTGATTCCCTAGGAGAGTTTGTAATGAAATTGGATCTTGGTTCATATCTAAAATACTCTTTACTTTTTCAGTTTCCATTTCTAATCTACTAGCTAATATATTTGATGTAGCCCCTTTTCCAGTTTCTTGTAAATAAATTCGAGCTTCTTTTTTTATTTTATTTATAGTTTCTACCATATGTACAGGAATCCTTATAGTTTTCCCTTGATCAGCAATAGCCCTTGTAATACGTTGTTTTATCCACCAAGTTGCATAAGTTGAAAATTTATATCCTTTTAAATACTCAAATTTTTCTACAGCTTTTATAAGTCCTAAATTTCCTTCTTGAACTAAATCCTCTATATCTAACCCTCTATTTGTATACTCTTTTGCTATATTTACTACTAATCTTAAATTAGCTTCTATAAGTTGGTTTTTAGCTTTCATATTCCCTTGATCTGATAATTTAGCTAACTCAATTTCCTCTGAATGATTTAAAAGCGAAATTCGTCCTATTTCCTTTAAATATATATTTAAAGAACTTCCAACTTGTAAATCAATATTTTTCAGACTAACTTTGCTTGCATTACTTATACTTCTGTATTCTTTTAATTTATCTAAAACACTCAAATAAATATCTTTTAATGACTTTAATTCAATATTTTTAATTTGAAGTTTACTATTTACTCTATCTAAATAAGTTATCCCTAACCAATCTGTTTTATGTTCTTCATCTATTTTAACTCTATCCATTTTAATTGATTTTTTACATAAAGAAATCATAAATTCTTCATTATATCTAACTTCAAAATAAGTCTGCTTGGGAAATAATTTATGAAGTTCATTTAAAACAAGTTTAAAATTATCCCTTTTAAAGAGTCTAATTTTAATAAAATTAATCTCGTTAATACTATAATCTTTTAATGAGTAATAACCCTTAGATTTTACTAGATATACAAGTTCTACTTTTTCTATTTCATCCATTAGAATTTTTTTTGTCAATTCACTTGATTTAAGGTTATGCAAAATAACGTCTTTATCTATAATTTTATTAACTAAGTATTTTTTATCTATATTTAAATATTTCATAAATCACCCCCTTAAATTTATTTTATAATTAAAAATGAAATAAATTCAAAATCATCTAGTTTTTTCACCATATTATTACTTAAAGTTGTAGCTCCAAAACTAAATAAACTATCTACAGCTTTTTCTTCTTCTTTTCCAACTATATTTTCGACTGCCTTTTCTAGTAAAGAAGAATACTTAGTCATATCATATGCATTATTAGTTTCCTTATTGAATTCTTCTATCAGTGTGTCATATAACTCACTAGAGCCACTACATAATTTTTTATATAGATCTAAGATCTTCTTACTTTGAATAAAGTTATATTTTACATCCCCTATATTATCTATATATACTAAAAAATAAGGGTTTAATGTGTTATTCTCACTAGGTTTTATATCTTTATTTATTTGCTTGAGACAAAATATTACTCCACCTTCAGCTTCAGATATGTTACTTTTTACTATTGCATACATCCCTGTAGAAGCTTTTTCAATAATTTTTTTATTTGATTTCATATAGTTAACCAAATCCATCTTAAAATCATTAAATGTTAAGTCTGTAATAGATATTCCACCTTTGATATCTTCTAAATCTATAACTTGATCTTGTAACTGTTTCAATTGAGATTTTCTATATTCTAAGTCATTCATTCCTGTTTTACTGTCGTCAATAATATTATCTTCACCAGTGGCTGAAATATCTAACATAACCATTCTTCCACTTACCCTAGCTTCCAAATTAATATATTCATCTAACTCCATATTTGCCCAAAAATTTACTAATTGAATATATTTATTTTTAGATCCTATTCTATCTATTCTTCCAAACCTCTGTATGATCCTTACAGGGTTCCAATGGATATCATAATTTATTAGATAATCACAATCTTGTAAATTTTGTCCTTCTGAGATACAGTCTGTAGCTATCAAAATATCTATCTCATCTGTTAACTCTGGATATAATTTATCTCTTTCTTTTGACTCTGGAGAAAAATTTGTAAGGATAGCATTAAAATCTGCTTTTATCCCTTTCATAGTAGTTTTATTTGTCCCACTCCCTATAACTAATGCACTGCTAAGATTAAATTCTTCTCTTACCCATTTATTTAAATTATCATATAAATAATTCGCTGTATCTGCGAACGCTGTAAATATTAATATCTTTTTATTATCATCATTGATTGGATTTTTTATTTTTTTTCTAATAAGTTCTTTTAGTTCTTTTAATTTTTGATCTCTAATAGGCTGTATTTTGTATGTTTCCTTTAATATTTCATCTAATATTTCTCTATCACTTTCTAATTCTTGTTTCCATTTTATAACATCTATATCCTGAATTAAAACTTTAACTTTTTTGCTTCCTATAAGTAAACTATCAAACCTAGGATCATCTATCTCGACTTCATCGATATTTATATCTTCTATCTCAAAATTTCTATTTTCAATTTTTTGTAATGCATATTCTATCTTATTTAATAACTTAGATACAGTTATTCCAAATGAATGAATTGAACTTTCCATCCTTTTAAATATATTTACACGCATTAGGTGAACTAGACTTTCTTCTCTATCACTTTGCTTAAATATAGAATGACCAGTTTTTGTATCATATTTTTCACTATAGTATCTAATCTTATTTGGTAAAACATACTTTAATGGAGAATATATTGCTAAACTTAAGTGTCTAATTGAATTATTAACTTCTTTTAAAGGGATAAATTCATCCTTAACGTCTATGTTAGCTTTTATATTTAAAGGTTTAAACCTCTCTGGAAATTTACCCATTTCTGACATATTATAATATTTTTCAATGTGTTTTCTCGACCTAGCTATAGTTAACATATCTAAAAGTTTGAAATAATCTATTTCTAGATATTCTAATAATTTTTCTAAAAGTTTTTCTTCTTCTCCAAGGGTATTCCATTTATTAAAGGACATTTGAGCTTTTCTAAGAGTTTGTTCTATACTCTTTATTCCATGTTCTTTGAACGCAGTATCTACACCTTCAGTAACAAATGCTATTTGATTTTTTAAATCATTCATCTTATTATTTACAGGTGTAGCTGAAAGCATAAGAACCTTTGTCTTAATTCCTTTTTTTATAACTGTCTCTAGTAATTTTTCATATCTAGTTATTTTTCCTTTTCTTGGATTATTATTTCTAAAATTATGAGATTCATCAATGACTATTAGATCATAGTTTTCCCAATAAACAGTATTTAAATTAATATCTCCTGAATATCCAGATTCACGATTAAGATCTGTATGATTAAGTACATCATAACTAAATCTATCATTCACTAATAAATTTCTCTTATCATTATTTCTATACATCAACCAGTTATCTCTCAATTTTTTAGGACAAAGAACTAAAACCTTATGATTTCTAAGTTCATAGTATTTAATCACTGCTAAAGCTTCAAAAGTTTTTCCGAGTCCTACACTATCTGCTATAATACAGCCATTATATTTTTCTAATTTATCTATCGATCCCAATACTCCATCTTTTTGAAATTTATATAATTTATTCCATACTAAAGTATTTGTAAATCCTGTTTTTTCTTTTACTATATCCTCTTCATCTAAATTATCTAGATATTCCTTAAAGATATTATATAAAGTGACGTAATATATAAATTCTCCATTATTTTCTTTGTAAACACCTTCTAAAGTTTCTAAAAGAGATTCTTTTACATCTTTTACTTTTTCTTTATCATTCCAAAACATATCAAATTGCATAAGCATTTGTTCAGTAAACATATCATTTTTCATGTACTGATTTACCTCAGGTTTAGTAGATGATACAAATCCTAATCCACTTGAAGTAAAATCAGAACTACCGGCTACATATGAGTTCTCTTGATTTTTATTTTTCATAATAAACATTTTTTGAGGTATAGGATATTCCTCATCATAGGCTCTTACTTCCACTTTTTTCTTTATCCAGTCAGCACATTCTCTTGCTATTTCAGATTGCTTTAACTCTCCTTTGAGTTTTATTTCATATCTATCTCCTGCTATTCCCTTTTCAAAACTCCCATTTAACTTAAACTCTCTTCTTATATCTTTCTTTTCATTAACAAATGTAGGCTCTGAAAATAGCAATCTCAAATCATCTATTTTATTCAATTCTTTTCGAAGTGATTCATATGCATATA
>ASRL01000227.1_pt1 | contig 10649 bp, 7 predicted proteins | sample 692978 | NCBI WGS metagenome assembly ASRL01 (sample SAMN02169241, study PRJNA158439) | bioreactor metagenome | isolation source: day 67 sample from continuous culture bioreactor inoculated with sediment... | place: Germany: Bremen | reverse complement strand
CCAAGACAGCAATATGCTGTGGGCTTTAGAGCAATGGCAGCAGCCCGCCGTATTACAACGCAAAATCAGCCCCTTATTGAATGCGCAAAAAACAGCGGCCAAGCCTGATGATCCGCAGCAAACACTGGCGCAATTATTAGATAAGGGTATTGCCAAGCAACAGCAAACACTGCGTGATTTAAAAGCCCCTTGGCAACAATGGACACAAGAGCTGCGCGATATGCTTGACGCTGCTGTAGAGGCCAAGGCAGTCAATGGTTCTAAGGTTCGACCATCTTATTATTTGCCATGGTTAGAGAAAATTAATAGCTGGGCAGCAGACGACAACCAAGTACAACTCGATATTGGCAAGGGTTTAACGCGTTTAACGCCTGATGGTTTACATGACGCGTGGAAAGACAGCAGCGCCGTACCTCAGCATCAGGCTTTAGATGCCATGCAGCAGCTACCAGATGCGCTGGATAACTTGAATCGCGCACTGGATGAGCAAGCACTATGGCACGCGGCAAGCTGGATTAAGCAGCGCTTTAATCTAGAAAAACAACAACGCGCGCAAATGGGTTTTGATGACATGCTTACGCGCCTTGATAGCGCCTTGCGAGGGCCAAGTGGCACGCGTCTGGCTGAGGTTATTCGTCAGCAGTTCCCAGTGGCCTTAATTGACGAATTCCAAGACACCGACCCACTGCAATACCGTATTTTTGACGCTGTGTATCAGATTGAAGCTAACAATAGCGCAACGGGATTATTTTTAATTGGCGATCCAAAGCAAGCGATTTACAGCTTTAGAGGCGCCGATATCCATACCTACCTTTATGCACGTAAAGCGACTGATGGGCGGCATTACAATCTTGAAACCAACTTTCGCTCTACCGAGTCAATGGTCAATGCGGTCAATCAGCTGTTTGAGTTATCTGAACAGCGCACAGACAGTCAGGGTGCCTTCCTGTTTAAAGAAAAATCGAGTAATGCCTTGCCGTTTCTGCCTGTTAACGCCAAGGGCCGTAACCAACAATGGTGGGTTGCTGGAGACAATCAGCCGGCGCTGAATATTTGGCTATTAGATTCGCAAGAACCTCTATCGCGAGCGCAGTACTTAGAGGACATGGCCGCAAGCAGTGCCTCTGAAATTGTGCGCTTGCTCAATCTGGCGCAGCAAGGTAAAGCCGGTTTTAAAGATGCCGATGACCAATTACAAGCATTGCAGCCTAATGATATTGCGGTCTTGGTGAGAGACATGCATGAAGCACAGGCGATTCGTAAACATTTAGCGCAGCGTCATGTGCGCAGCGTATATCTGTCCGATAAAGACTCCGTGTTTGAAAGCCAAGAAGCGCAGGATGTACTGACTTGGCTGCTGGCGTGTTTGCACCCAGACAACGAGCGGGCCTTAAAATCGGCCTTAGCTAGCAGCACCTTTGCTTTACCGCTGAGCGAATTGGAACATATTAACCAAGATGAGTTGCTTTGGGAGAAGCGGGTTTTACAATTTCAGGGCTATCTTAAAAGCTGGCATAAACAGGGCGTATTGCCAATGCTGCGCAAAATCATGCATGACTTTCAGCTGCCTCAGCGCTTGGTGCAGCGAGCAAATGGCGAGCGCGCCTTGACCAACTTGCTGCATTTAGCTGAATTGCTACAGCATGCCGCGCGTGAACTGGATGGCGAGTTTGCTTTATTACGTTACTTACAAACCGCTTGTATTGGCCAGGCTGGCAGCGCTCAAGAGCAAGTTCTGCGCTTAGAAAGCGATGAATCATTGGTACGGGTAATCACCATCCATAAATCGAAAGGCCTAGAGTATCCGCTCGTATTTTTGCCGTTTATTTGTGGGTTCCGTGCTCAAGAAGGCAAGCAGCCGTTTACTATTCAGGCGGATGGTAAGCGCCAGTTGATGCTGCATGCTGATCAGGAGAGCCTTGTCCAAGCCGAGAAAGAGCGCTTAGGGGAAGATTTACGCTTACTCTATGTTGCCTTAACTCGAGCACGTCATGCCTGCTGGTTAGGCATGGCCGACTTAAAAAAAGGCCGAGGCAAGACGTCAGTGCTGCACCATAGCGCTATTGGCTATTTGTTAAATAACGGACAAGCACTGGCCACCAGTCAAGGTTTAGGGCAATGGCTAGAGCCTTTTAAGCAGCTCGACGGTCACTCTAATTTGATCAGTGCTGTAAGCGCCTTACCAGAACCTACCGATGACTTTTTACACAATAATTTAGCGGACTTTGAAGCTAAATGGCGCAAACCACTACGGCGCACCCGTGAGCACTGGTGGATTGCTTCATACAGTGCATTGCGTCTTACCGCAGAAGCGCCAGTAAGTGACGCCAAATCCGCTGAACGTGTAGAGGACCTAGCACCGCAGACAGCGCTGGCACAAAACATCAGTGACGACGAGCAAGATGACCTTACTGCAGCTTCGCTGCCAAGCACTACAGCGCCACACATACCAGAAGGCATGCACAGTTTTCCACGTGGTGCGAAACCCGGTACGTTTTTGCACGGATTGTTGGAGTGGGCGGCTGAGCAAGGCTTTGCGGCAACACTGCAAGACCCCGAAGGCGCGCAGACCTATATTCAAGCACGCAGCGAAAGCTATGGTTTTGAGGCATATAGCGATCTGCTTTGGTCGTGGTTAAAGGATTACCTCACGCACCCTTTTATGATTGATGGGCAGCCGATGGTTTTATCTGAACTGCAGCATTACCAAGCAGAGATGGAGTTTTGGTTTGCTACCAGCAAAGCCGACACCCAGTTACTTGACCAGTCTGTGCGTGAGTTTGTGCTGGCAGATGCGCCACGCCCCTATTTAGTACCTGAGCGCTTAAACGGCATGTTTAAGGGCTTTATTGACTTAGTGCTAGAGCACCAAGGCCGCTATTATGTGGTGGATTACAAGTCGAACTGGCTGGGCGAACAGGATGCTGACTACAGTTTCGAAACGATGAACGAATCTGTGTTAGAGCACCGTTATGACCTGCAATACGCTTTATATATTTTAGCATTGCATCGATTACTAAAACTACGCATCAGTGACTATGACTACGACACCCATATGGGCGGTGCTGTCTATATGTTTTTGCGCGGCGCACGCAATGACAGCCAAGGCTTGCACTGCGCAAGACCAGATCGCCAGTTAATTGAACAAATGGATGCGTTATTTAAAGTCAAAACCCAGGAGGCGCAAGCATGATGCAGCAAGGACAACTCTTTGGTGACGATACGGCGCCCTTAGAGACACAAACTACTACTGAGCAAGTGGCTCTGAACCCGCAAGACTACCTGGCTGATCGGGACAGTGTTTTGCAATTATTAGATGGCTGGCTCGAGCTGGGCTGGCTGCGAGCGCTGGATCTTGCCTTGGTTAAGCTGCTTGCTAAGCTGGATCCAAATGCAGAACCGTTAGTGCTTTTAGCAATAGCATTGACCAGTCATCAACTTGGTCATGGCCATGTTTGCTTAGATCTACAGCAGTTATTACGCGACCCCGACTTAGCTTTAATATTACCACCGGAAGGGCAAACACTTGAACCGCAACAGATTTTACCTTCGCAACTGCTAGCGCATGTCAACTTGCCTAACTGGCTTGCCGCCATACAAGCAAGTGCATTAGTGCATAGAAAGCAGCAGGCAAGTGTTGCGCCTTTAGTTTTACTGGATGAACGCTTGTATTTATACCGTTATTGGCAATATGAAGAGAACGTGGCAAAGCAATTAGTGCAACGCATTGACACTATAATGCCGCTTGCTGATGACTTTTCTGAGCGACTAAGCGCTTTATTTAGTGAGCCGCTTGTGGTTGCTGGTCAGCGCCAAACGGATTGGCAAAAAGTAGCGTGTGCGATGGCAGCGCAAGGCCAGCTAACCCTGATTACCGGCGGCCCAGGCACAGGAAAAACCACTACGGTCGTGCGATTACTCGCGCTATTACAGCAATCTGCTTTACAGGCGGGGCAGGCCTTGCGCATTCAATTGGCCGCACCAACCGGTAAAGCGGCGGCACGCTTAACCGAATCGATAGGCCAGCAGGTTGAGTCATTACCGGTTGATATAGACGTTAAGAAGAATATTCCAACAGACGTCAGCACCTTGCATCGCTTGCTCGGCAGTCTACCTGGTACCCGACATTTCCGTCACAACAGCACTCAACCGCTAGTGCTTGATGTCTTAGTTATCGATGAAGCATCAATGATTGATTTGGAAATGATGCACAGCGTTCTACACGCTCTACCTAAACATGCACGCCTAATTTTACTGGGTGACAAGGACCAGCTGGCCTCGGTTGAGGCAGGCTCAGTATTGGGTGATTTATGTGCAGATGCAGAGTTAGCCTATTACACCCCACAAACCCAGCAGCGTCTTGAACAATTATGCAATGAGCAGCTGCATGCCGAGCCTTGGTGTGTCGGCGATGCGACTCAGCACCGTTTAGCCCAACGCACCGTGATGCTGCGTCACTCGCGGCGCTTTGGCGCAGACTCGGGTATTGGGCAGCTGGCCCGCGCGGTCAATCAGGGTGATGAGCAGAAGGCTTGGCAGCTGCTGCAAACACCCGCACATGACATCAGTTATATGCGGGTGAAACACGATGCAACAGCGCCCTTGGATAGATTGCTTATAGATGGTGCGGCACAAACGAGCGAAATGTCTGCCAATATCGGTTACGGCCATTATTTACAGGTATTACGAGCACAGCGCCCATCACCAGAGCAGCCGCTAAATCAACCATGCTGGCAACAGTGGGCAACTGCTGTTTTGGATGCCTTTGATCAATTTCGTTTACTCTGTGCATTACGCAAAGGCGACTTTGGTGTTGACGGTTTAAACCAGCGCATCGCGCAAGCGCTGTTTAACAAGAATCTTATCAGTGATGTCGAAGGCTGGTATGAAGGCCGTCCCGTGCTGGTCACTAAAAATGACTACAGCCTCGGCTTAATGAATGGTGACATTGGTATTGCCTTGCGATTACCCACTGAGCATACCTGTGCACAGACTGGCGAGATAGAGCAGGTACTGCGCGTGGTATTTGCCCGTAATGATGGGCAAGACGGCATCCGCTACATACTGCCAAGTCGATTAACGACAGTTGAAACAGTTTTTGCAATGACCGTACATAAATCACAAGGCTCAGAGTTTGCGCATACTGCATTAATTTTACCGGATCGACTCAATCCTGTTTTAACTAAAGAGCTGCTTTACACAGGCATTACCCGTGCAAGAAATAAATTCACTTTAATTGAAAGCCATGCTGGAATTTTCACCACCGCAATGCAGCGTAGGATTGAGCGTACTAGCGGCTTAAATCAGGCAATAAGAGCAATGGGCTGCTAAGGTCTAAGCCTAAAAACCCCTTTAAAGCCATTGATTTAGGTCATCACCTTACAAAACAAGACAGCCTAGTATACATTTGACAATAATCAATAATATTTGATGTGTTTACTTATTAGAGCCGAAAAGGGACAGAGGTGAGAATGAATATATTTCATCGTATGACTCTAACTGCCGCATCGTTATGCTTAGCAATAACATCGGCTTATGCGTTAGATGGAGATGCTGAAGCAGGGGAGCAAGCAGCTGCAATGTGTGTGGCCTGCCACCAAAGCGATGGTTCAGGCATGAATATACCCGGTGGCGAATCATGGCCGAGCATCGCTGGTTTAAATGCTGAGTATTTGTACAAACAAAAGATAGATGTTGTTGATCAGTCGCGTAACAGCCCGACCATGATGCCGTTTCTTTCGATGCTTGATGACCAGCAGTACAAGGATGTAGCTGTGTACTACAGCCAGCTACCCGCCAAGCAAGGGGCATTTGATCCAGAAGCGACAGAGGAAGAACTGGCACACGGAAAAAAACTCGCAACTGAAGGTGATTGGGATCGCTATATCGTGCCCTGCAGTAGCTGCCATGGCCCAGACAATTTAGGGGCAGGTAAATCATTTCCAAGATTGGCAGGCCAGCATGCCGGCTATATTGCCGACCAACTCCACGCTTGGCAGTCAGGTAAGCGCAATAACGATCCGCAACATTTAATGCTCGCCATTGCTGAGCGCCTAAATGAGCAGGATATTCGTGCTGTATCTCAGTGGCTTTCACGCCAGCCTGCGAAGTGATAGGGAGAAGATCAATGATGCATTCAAAAAAATTCCTCTTAGGTCGTTTAACCGCCGCTATTGCAGCAAGCCTGTTGAGCCTTACTGTGCAAGCCGATGAGCCACGCTTTCCTGTAAATAATCCTGAAGTCAAAGAAGGGCAGTTTGTCCATGTGCCGCCAACTATGGCTGATTTGGAAGAAACAGATTTTCATCCTGAGCTAAAGCGAGTTATTCGTCGCGGTCATGACTTGTTTATGAACACGCAACAACTGCGTGGTAAAAACGTTTTTAACAGCATGAACTGCAGCAGTTGCCATATGGGTGAAGGGCGCCTGCCTTTTGCAGGTCCAGTTTGGCCAGCAGCGGTAGTACTGCCAAACTATCGGCCTAAAAATGACCATGTAAACAACTTAGAAGAACGTATTTCCGGCTGCTTTAGCTTCTCCATGAACGGTAAGCCACCTGAGTATGGCAGTGACGACATGGTAGCTTTAGCGGCCTATCATCAATGGCTTGCTAAAGGTGTTCCTATTTATCAGCCCGGTGGCAATATGTATGGTCGAGGCTATCCAAAGCTTGATGAGCCTGCACAAAAAATGGACTATGCGCGCGGCGCCAAGGTCTATGCTGATAATTGCAGTCTCTGTCATTCCGAAGATGGTGGTGGCCTAGTAGAGCGTGATCAGGTCGTTTTCCCCGCAGTTTGGGGCGACAGCTCTTATAACTGGGGGGCTGGCATTTCACGCCTTTTTACGCTGTCATCTTTTATTAAACACAATATGCCTTTAGGCCGCCCTAATAGCCTGAGCGATCAAGACGCGTGGGATGTCGCTTACTATATTAACAGCCAAGAACGACCGCAAGATCCGCGCTATACTGGTAATGTAAAAGAAACACGCAAGAAGTACTTAGAGTCTTTCCATACCCATACCAATTACGGTTTAGAAGTAGAAGGCCGCTTGCTAGGTGATCATGACAACGTTGGTGAGAAAGACTTTTTGAAACCTGATGTTTTGCGTCCGCGTACTTACACTGCGGACTAAGCACACCTAACATTTAAAAGGTGAGGCTTGCTATAAGCCACATTTGTATATTAATAAACAGGAGTCCTCAATGATTTTTTCACCATTAGCACGCGCTATTACTTTAGCAACTGCTGGCAGTATTTTTTTGGCTGCACCGTCACTGGCCACAGCTGATTTTATCAATGACAGCACCGCAACCTTAGGTTTACGTAACCTGTATATGAATCAGGATACGCGTAGCGGTGCAAGTACAGATGCTACAAAAACAAAAGAAGAGTGGTCACAAGCCATTATTCTAGATTACAAATCTGGCTTCACTGAAGGCACCATCGGTTTTGGTGTAGATATCTATGCTGCTGCAGGTATCAAGCTTGATTCTGGACCAAACCGCAGCCCTGACTCGTTCCCGCAGCGTAGCAATGGCAAGTCCGTTGATAACTTTGGCAAGCTCGGTGGCACGGCTAAAGCAAAGCTGTCTGAAACAGTCTTGCAAGTTGGCACCTTAAGACCGCGCTTGCCTTTAATCCAAGCCAACTTAGAAGGTCGCTTGTTACCGCAAATGTTCACCGGTGGCATGCTAACCTCCAATGAAGTTAGCGGCTTAACTGCTCGTTTAGGCCATATTGATCGCGTTAACTACCGTAACTCGACCAATACTGAGCGCATGGAAATGAACGTCGTTGGCAAGCGTCTTTATGACAAGAAAGGCGCGAAAAATATTACTGGCAGCAACAGAGGCAATTACACAAGTAATTCTTTTGATCTAGCCAGCCTGGATTATAAGTGGAATGACTCGCTAACAACCGGCTATAACTTTGGCCGCTTACAAGACATGTATAAGCAGCACATCCTCACTGCTGTGCATATGTTGCCGCTAGGCGATCAGCGTTCATTAAAAACCGACCTGCGCGTTTCACGCTCGACCAGCGATGGTGATATTCGCGTTGATAACAAAGCCTTCTCCGGTATGGTGACCTACAACTTCGGCTTTAATAAGCTGGGCTTGGGTTATCAGAAAATGACTGGTGATACCGGCTACGCATACATCCAAGGCACAGACCCGTTCTTGGTTAACTTTTTAGCCAACCGTGAGTTTGGCGCTAAAGATGAAAAGTCTTGGCAAGTGCGCCATGACTATAACTTTGCCGGCTTAGGCATTCCTGGTCTAACCGTGTTTAACCGTTACGTTAAAGGTACTGGTGCAAACTTAGGTGGCGGTAAAGAGGGTCGTGAGTGGGAGCGTGACTTCGATATTTCTTACGCATTCCAAACAGGTGCATTGAAAAACTTTAATGTACGCTGGAGAAACTCAACTGTTCGTTCAAATATCTTCAAGGATTTGGATGACAACCGTGTGATCTTAGCCTATACCTTGCCTTTGCTATAACGCCCCGTTAGCTGCAGTGGTTTAAATAGGCAACGTTGCGCGCAGATAACCTACTGCGTGCAACGTTTTTCTTTGTTGCTGATAAAGATTGATTGGCATGCTACTTGCATTTTAAAGACTATTACTGTATATTTATACGTCTATCCCGACTCAAACGACTATTTGATTGAGTGGCGTGGTACAGAGAAAGACATCACCGGTACGCCTCAGAGCAACTGCTCGCGCATAATCCAAAATGCTATACCAACGTTTTCGCAATGAAACTTGGTTCACTACTGAAGTAACATTTCAGTATTGCTTTATTTCTGCAAACCACCTGCTTTTATGATTAGCAATTGTATTGCTATGTCTCGTCTTCGGGAGACTTTACAGCTTTTGCTGAATAAACATTATAAAAAAGGGTAATGATATGGATAATCTAAAAGTATTCAAAAAAATGGGGCGCTACGTTACAGCGCAAATCAATGCACTCAGCCAAACGATACAAGCGGCAGAGCAATCTAATCATGCAGCCATGGGTTTAGAGAATCGACTGGTTGTCGAAGCTTGGAACACTTTAGCTGATCATGACTGTAGCATCTCAGCGAGCGCCTAGAGTTAAATCGATTGCGCCCACATGCAGTGGGCGCAATTAAGATGTTAAACGACACTGATACTGCAGCCAGGTTACGCAATCATTCCCTCCGGCGTGTTAAATAGACAGTAAAACATCCTAAACAGCCTGCTATAGTTTATTAAAATGGCAATCAGCGTGGGGCGAGAGCTTAGTACTGTAAGCGCAGTCTCTGCGAATAACTATTTCAGGTGATGTATGGCTTTTGATTTGAGTAAGCGTTTAGTGATTGGACTGGCGTCCAGCGCTTTATTTGATTTATCAGAATCAGATCATGTGTTTAAAACACAGGGTGAACAAAGCTATCGTGATTATCAGCGAGATAATCAAGATCTAGCGCTTGAGCGCGGTGTTGCTTTTCCGTTTATACGACGGCTTCTTTCCCTCAATCAACTCAGCCCAGATGATCCGCCGGTTGAAGTCATACTCTTGTCTCGCAATGATCCTGATACAGGGTTGCGCGTGATGAACTCTATTCAGCATTATCAGCTACCCATTACACGCGCCGTGTTTATGCAAGGGCAATCACCACACCCTTATATCCCTGCTTTTGATATTGAATTGTTTTTATCAGCCAATGCTGAGGATGTCAGAAGCGCAGTAACTGCTGGCTACCCAGCAGGGCAAATACTAAAAGGCATGATAGAAGATGACAGCAGCGATACACAGTTACGTATTGCTTTCGACTTTGACGGCGTCTTAGTCGATGACGAAGCAGAAACAGTTTATAAAGAGACCCAAAGTTTGGGTGATTTTCACCAGCATGAAACCTCCCGCCAAGATATTCCACATACGCCAGGCCCACTCAAAGCTTTCTTAGAACGTATTGCGCAAATCCAACAGCTTGAGCAAGATAAACGCCTAAATCAACCCAACTATGAGCCTATTCTACGTGTTTCTATCGTGACCGCACGCAATGCACCTGCGCATAAACGGGTGATAAACACCATGCGCCATTGGGGTATCACGGTTAATGAAGCTTTTTTTATGGGCGGCGTGGAGAAAGCTAAAGTATTGGATGTGATGCAGCCGCATATTTTCTTTGATGATCAAAAGCTGCACCTGAAGCCATCATCAGCGCGCTTACCTTCAGTGCATATTCCTTTCGGCATCGCCAATATTGAGCGCCCTGTAATAGACAGCCAAACACTCAGTGGCAATAAGCAAGACGAGCAGGGCGCATAGCGATTAGCCTTTTGCATCAGAAGAAAACACTTTATTAAAAGTATAAGTGTATGATAACTCTAACTTAAAACTTTAAGCGGGGCTTATTATGTGGATTGACCGCCTTATCGATGCGTTGCGCTCACTCAGAACACTGTTTTTTATTTTAGGCCTAGCTGTTGGCTGGCTGCTATTTGCCGACCACCAAGACGCCGATATTTTGTATGTAACTGTGCACAACACCGACAGCGTGATGCTTGAGTCTGTTCGTTTTGAGTTCGGCTTTGGCTTAACCCAATCAAACATCTTAATAGTCCCCCTCCGTCACACTAGTTGTCCGCTTGATTAATTTTAATCGAACAGAC
>ASRL01000226.1_pt1 | contig 10649 bp, 8 predicted proteins | sample 692978 | NCBI WGS metagenome assembly ASRL01 (sample SAMN02169241, study PRJNA158439) | bioreactor metagenome | isolation source: day 67 sample from continuous culture bioreactor inoculated with sediment... | place: Germany: Bremen | reverse complement strand
CTAATCCTACTATAGGTGTTGTAAACGAAGCCACTAAATCTTATAAAGAATCTAAAGCAACAAGTATCGTTGCACTTGGTGGAGGAAGTCCATTAGATGTTGCTAAGGCTGTAGGAGTACTTGCAACTTATGGTGGAGATATTAGAGATTATGAGGGAATGAATAAGGTTCCTGGACCAATTGTTCCTACAATTGCAATACCTACAACAGCAGGAACTGGAAGTGAAGCAACTGCATCGTGTGTAATTACAGATGAGGAAAAAAACTATAAGTTTTCAATGATTAGTTATGAAACTCTTCCTAAATATGCAATTTTAGATCCAGAATTAATTATGACAGCACCAGCATCAATTGCAGCATCAACTGGTATAGATGCATTGATCCATGCAATAGAAGCATATCTTTCAAAAAATGCTTCTCCTTTTACAGATGCAATGGCTCAAAAAGCAATGGAATTAATTGGTAAAAATGTTCGTAAGTTTGTAGCAAATAGACAAGATGAAGAAGCAGCATGTGCAATGATGTCAGGAAGTAACTTTGCAGGAATAGCATTTGCATGGGCAAAACTTGGAAATGTACACGCGATGAGTCATCCAGTAAGTGCGTTTTTTCATGTTCCCCATGGTGTAGCTAATTCTATAATTCTTCCAACAGTTATGGAATATAATGCCCTTGTTGATAATGGACGTTATGAAGTAATCTATAACTACATTAGTGAAGATAATGAAGTTGTAAAAGATTTTAAATCAGAGATGCTTGTAGAGGTAATCAAAAAGTTAAATGCTGATCTTAAAATTCCAAAATCACTTTCAGAAGTAGGAGTTACAGAAGATATGATAGAGGAGATGTCAAAAGATGCGATGAAAAGTGGAAATGTTTTAGCAAATCCAAGAGAAACAAATTTAGAAGATATGGTTGAGCTTTATAAGAAGGCATTATAAAATATTTTTATATAAAGATCTCATGTGTCTAGAAATTTTCTAGACATTTGAGATGCTTTTTTTTAAAAATTAATAAGGTATTAAGATTAAATTTAAGGTTGAATAATTATTTATAATAAATGAAAAAAAGTTATTAACTTAGATAAGGAGTGAAGGTATTATGTTTAAGAAAACTAAAAAAATAACTTTAGCAGCAGCAAAATTAATGGGAGAAAAAGCCCTTGAAAAATGTGAGAAGATAGGAAAGCCATTTGTTTTTTCAGTAGTAGATGCAGGTGGACATGTACTTTATACACAAAGGATGGAAGATGCATTTATAACTAGTATTAGTATTGCAATAGATAAAGCATTTACAGCAGCAACTATGAAAAGAGCCACCCATATGTTAACTGAAAAAATAAAACCAGAATCAGAATTATTTGGACTTAATAATACAAACAATGGCAGGATAATTCCATTCGGTGGAGGATTGCCTATAATTATAGATGGAGATGTGATAGGTGGAGTTGGAGTCAGTGGTGGAACAGTAGAGGAAGATATGGCAGTTGCTAAAGTGGCAATAGATGTCTTAGGTTTATAATTTTTTATAGATTATAGATAAAAAATTAACAAGATAAAAAATAAAATATGATGAGTTATGATAAAAATATAATTTTTTTATAATAACTCACTTTAAGGAGGATAAATTATGGCAATAAAAAGAGAATATGGAAAGGAACACCCTTATATTCCTGCTGGGCCTTTTAAAATTAGATTACCATTTGTACATTTAAAATTTGAAAAAGTTGATTATTTCCAAGGATTACTACTATGTGCTGTTTGTTTAGGTGCCATTCCTATGTTACAAGAATATTTAGGAATGCCTTTTGAAGTAGCAATGACTGTTGTTGTTTTAAATGGAATTTTATATTTTGCTCATATATTATTAGGAGATCCAGTTATACCTGGATGGATCACACCTGCTATTCCTTTACTTATACTTCATATTAGTCAATATCCTGTTGGGCCCGAAAGGATGCATGCACTCATAGCATTTCAATTTTCTTTAGGGATATTAGCGATTTTTTTAGGTATTACAGGTCTTGGAAAAAAAGTTACATCTATTGTTCCTGACGCTATGAAATCAGGTGTTATTTTAGGTGCAGGAATTGCTGCTATTAATTCAATTTTAAAAAATGGTGGACATTTTGAAAAATATCCTTTGTCGATAATAATTTGTGTTGGTATTGGATTTTATTTTTTATTTTCAAGTCATTTTAAAAGTATAAAAAATAAAAATAAATTTACCAAACTTCTTTCTAATCTGGGTTCTCTTCCTATAATTCTATTAGCTATAATAGTTGGTCCAATGGTAGGGGAAGCTTCTATTCCTAATATTGAATGGGGAATTACAACTCTTGCATTTAAAAAATTATTTAATGAATGGACTATTTTTGGATTAGGATTACCTCCACTTAAGATGTTTATAAGTGGACTTCCCATGGTGATATCATGTTATATTGTACTCTTTGGTGATATGATTCAGACTCAATGTTTATTGGAAGATGCCAGTAAAAAAAGACCTGATGAGATTATAGATTATAATCCTAATCGCTCTCATCTAGTCTTTGGTTTAAGGAATTTAGTTATGTCTATTTTTGGTCCGGATCTTACTATGTCTGGTCCATTAGCAGCAGCAATGCAAGTAGTTCTCTGTGAAAGATATAAAAATGGTAGGGAGACAATGGATTCTATCCACGGCGGAGCTATCTCTTACAGATATGGAACTCTTTCTGGATATTTACTTCTTCCAATTGTTACATTAGTTAAACCAATATTAGGAATTGCTCTTGCTGCAACTATGCTTATTCAAGGATATGTATCTATTAAAGTAGGAGTATTAAAATCAAAAACAGTTAATGATTTGAGTATTGCTGGAATTATGGCTGCTGTTATAGCAACTAAAGGAGCAGCTTTAGGACTTGCATCTGGAGTTATTCTTTGCGGATTTATTAATATTCGAAGAAATAATAAGTTTGAATCTTCATTATTTGAGGAAGTTAATACTGAATGTGGAATAAATATTAAAGAAGTAAATTTAGAGGAAGCATAAAAAATAAATTAATTTATAAATTATCAAAAAATAATAAAAAATAGTACTTCGAAAGAAAAGAAGTACTATTTTTGTATTGCTTAAATATTGGCATATAAATTTATTTTATATTAAATATCTTCCTCATTTAAAAAAAGATAACTTGTTGAAGTTTCAAAAATATCCTTTGTATCTTTAAGGATGCTATTAATTTCCGAAGTCTCTTTAGATATAGATTCGACACATTCGTTAATTAAAGATATATTACTTTCATCGATCTCAATTTTTTTGAATAATGTTTCGTGAATTCTTAAAAAAAAGTTTTTAACTTTATTTTTAAAAGTTGAATTAACTGTTGAATTTTTATCTTCTATTTTTTCTAAAAAATTATTAAATTCATTGGTACTATCTTTAAAGGCTTTGCTAGATTCTAAACCTATCTCTTTATAGTATGTAAAATTAGATATTTTAGAAGATATTTTATAGACAAAATTAGCAATATACTCAATTTCCTCATAGGGAAGGATCTTAACTCTTTCTAAGGCAGAAATATATTCTTCTGGATCTATATCAAACTCTTTAGCTAGTTTTATAAATTTTTTTTTATCTGGTTTTTTACATAGAACTTGTCCACATAAAAAACAACCAATCAATTTATCTCCCATTAAAATTGGACTTGCAAAATCTATTAATCCAGCATGACATCTATAGACAACAGGTTTTTTTAATGATTTGGCTTTTATTCCTCCGTAAGCATCGCAGGTCATGCATTTTTCAAAACCAATTTTACTTCCCCTAGTATATTTCATACAAAAATCTGTGAAATTACTGGGAATTGTTATAGGTAACCCATTTACATCTGTTATTATACTAGCTACTTGAAATTCCTCTGCTAATCTATCTTGCAATACTTGAAAAAACTCATTCTCTAAAAAATTTTCAATGTTATTATTGTAATTTTCCATAAATTTATCATCCTTTTTATTTTAAGATATATCCAAAACCTCTTTTAGATACTAAGAGCTCATTCAAAACAGGTAGTTTTTTTCTGAGTCTTTTTAAACATTGATCTACAGCTTTATCACTTATATCTAGATTATCGCTCCAAACATAGTTTAAAATCTTATCTCTATTTAATAGAATGCCTTTATTTATCATAAAGCATGTAAGAAGTTTAAACTCATTTTTTGAAAGTACGATATTTTCAAGATCATAAAGAACAATTTTTTTCTCTAAATTGACTCTAAATTTGTTATATGTAAGTATTTTTTTCTCTCCAGGGATTCTTTTTGCAATTTTTTTAAATCTAATTAAAAATTCTTCTTGATCAAATGGTTTTTTTATATAATCGTCACAACCTAACTCTAAGTTTTTATTTACACTGTCTTGAGAAACGTCAGCAGTAATTGCTAGGATAAAAGGTTCACCATATATTCCAGAATTTTTTCTAAGTTTTTTACAAATAGTACTTCCATTTCCATCTGGAAGATTGAGGTCTAAGAGAATAATATTAGGTTTTTCTGCATCAATAATTTTTAATCCTTCTTTTAGAGAGGAAGCTTCATAAATTATTAAATTTTTCTCGTTATCCAAAATCACTTTTAAAAGTTCTCTAGTTTCTTCTGAATCTTCTACTATTAATAATTTTATCATTATCTACCACCCTTTTTTATTTAATAAAGTGTTCTAAATAGCTAAAAAACATTGGTTCATAAATGGGTTTTGTTATATATCCATTAAAACCATAAGGAAGATATTTTTCTTTATCTCCTAAAATAGCCTGTGCTGTTAGTGCAATTATAGGGATTTCATTTAATTCAGGGCTAGATTTTATATTTTGTAAAGCCTCAATTCCATCCATGACTGGCATCTGAATATCTAAAAAAACTATATCAAATTTATTGCTTTGTAGTTCCTTTAATGCTAATAAACCATTTTCTACACAGGTTACCTCTATTGAATCTGATTTTAATAATGCTTTTAAAAAATCTCTATTCTCTTCTACATCTTCAGCTATTAAAAATTTTAATTTCTTATTTTTAAGAGTCAAATACTCTTCAAAAATATCATCATATGATAAAGTTTTAGTCATTGTTTCTAATTTATTTATATAAGATAAAATATTTTCAAAATTAACCTTATCTTTTTTTAATTCTTGTGAGATCTTTTTAGAATTTTTGTAAATAAATGTAAGATTTAGATTTCCATAGGTTCCTAAAAAGATATGGTTTATTTTCCTCATCTCTTTTATATCTTTATTTTCAAAAGCTTTTTTTAAATTTTTTAATCTAATGGGAAATTTTAAAAGGCTTTTTAATATTATAGGTTTTATTTTTGGACTGGTATGATTTAGTAGTTTTCTCAAATTAAATGAAAATATTTCATCAGATCTTTGATAAATTTCTATAGGAATCATTACATTAAAAGTAGTTCCAAAATTTAATTTACTTTTAACTTTGATATCACCTTTTAAAATTTCAATTATTTTTTTAGTGATACTTAGCCCTAAGCCAGCCCCTGAAGATTGCTTGTTTATCTGTCCGAAACTTTGAAAGATATAATCAATATTTTCCTTTGATATACCTATTCCACTGTCGTAGATATTAAAATATAAAAAAGAATCTTTTATCTCCACCTCACAGAAGATAGAACCTCTTTCAGTATATTTAATAGCATTATGAACTAAATTTTTTACAACTTCATAAATTTTCATCTTATCAGAGTATATCTCTATTTGATTTTTAGGAAGTTCTATTTCAAAATTTAAATTTTTTTCTTTGGCTTGTTCAGAGTGTTCATTATATATGTCTTGGAAAAATTCTTTAATATTAAAACTTTCAAAGTTTAAATCCATCGTTCCTGCTTCAATCTTAGAAAAATCTAATAGTTCATTTGTAAAGTTTAAAAGTTTGAGTCCTGAAGTATGTATAGTTTGAAGTTTATCCTTGATATTTAGATCTAAATCAGATTTTTTTAGTAGTTTTGAATATCCGATTATAGGAGTTAATGGTGTTCTCATTTCGTGACTTACTTTTGCAAGAAATTCATCTTTGGATCTATTAGCAGCTTCTGCACGCTCTTTTGCATGTTTTAATTCCTCTGTTCTTTTTTCAACTATCTCTTCTAGATTTTTATTTAGGAGAGTTAATTTTTCACTTAATTCTTCAGCTTTTTCTTTTTCTTTTTTTATTTCCCCTTCCTTTACTAAGATATCGAGAATATCTACTTTAATAGAGGAAAAAACTTGTTGAAAACAACCTTCCATACTAGAAAGTTCATCTCTTAAATCAGAGATGAATTTGTTGTTTATAAAATATATTATCTTATCTATTTTTTCCAAAGTTTTGTAGATATTGAGAAGTATAAATTTAGAAATAAAATTAGAGAGTATAAAAAAAGAAATAACAATGAAAAACATTTTAAAGAAAAAATAATTTTTTAAAGAAAATAATTCAATATTATTTTGAGAAATAATATAAATAGAGATCGTAGATAGCGTAAAAACTATGGTATTTGAAATAGCAATTTTATTATGTATTTTCATATTATTATCCGTCCTTTATATATAATTTAGTATTTTAAAAGTTATGTGATTTTTTTAATAATCTATAAAAAAAAGTAAACGACATTACTATGACACTTTTATCTAATATTATATTATTATTTCGAAAATAGCAATTTTTTTTAAACTAAACATAAATTAATATGGTGCATTTAAAGTTAATATTGAACATAATTTAACAAAAAAACTCAAGTATTTCTAAGATTAATTTAAATTTTAAAAATATTATAGATAAAAAAAATATTATTTTATTTTATAATTTCGGATTAAAAAAAATGAAGGGGGGAAGGCATGGATATTATTCAAAAAATACGTGAAGCCGGAGTTGTTGGTGCTGGAGGAGCAGGTTTTCCAACGCATATTAAATTTTCTGTAGAGAAAGTAGATTATTTACTCGTTAATGGAGCCGAGTGTGAGCCACTTTTACAAATAGATAAATATTTGATGAGGGAAAAAGCTAAAGAGATTATAAAAGTTTTAGAATTATTAGGAGAAAAAATTAAAGCAGGAGAGATCCATATCGCTCTTAAAGGAAAATATAAATCTGAGATAATTCAGTTAGAGAAAGTTATAAAAGAACTTAACTCAAGAGTTAAAATTTTTAAGATGGAGACATATTATCCAGCAGGAGATGAACAACAAATAGTTTTTGAAGTAACTGGACGAACTGTACCAGAAGCTGGAATACCTCTTGATGTTGGAGTTGTTGTTACAAATGTGGGGACATTGGTAAATATATATGAGGCTATAGTCGATGATAAACCTGTAATCGATAAATATCTTAGTGTACATGGAGAAGTTAAAAATCCAATTATTTTAAAGACTCCGATAGGAATAACTTTAAAAAAATGTTTAGATGCAGCTGGAGGAGCAATTATTCCAGATTATAAGGTGATCATTGGTGGACCTATGATGGGAAGAATGGTAGAAAAGGAAGCGTTAGAAAGAGAAGTAGTTACTAAGACAACTGGAGCAATTATTGTAATTCCAGAAGATCATTATATGGTTCATAGAAATGAAAAAAGTGTAAAACATATAATAAATGAAGCTAAATCATCTTGTATCCAATGTAGGATGTGTACCGATCTTTGTCCACGATATCTTATTGGACAAAAATTGGAACCTCATAGAATTATGAGAAGTGTAAGTATGCTAGAAAATGATGTAGATATTTTAAAAGAAGCTATGCTTTGTTGTGAGTGCGGTATTTGTGAATTGTTTGCATGTCCTATGCAAATTTCTCCAAGACTTGTAAATATACATCTAAAAGGAATATTTAGAGAAAATAATTTTAGATTTGAAAAAAATGATAAAGAGTTAGTAGGAAATCCTATGAGAGAGTATAGAAAAGTACCTACAAATAGGCTTATCAGTAGGATTGGGATGAATAAATATATGGAATTTTCTGAGACTGAAGCTGTAGTTTTAGATTCTAAAGAAGTTTTTATTCCTCTTAGACAGCATATTGGAGCTCCTGCAAAACCTGTTGTAGCAATAGGTGATAGTATAAAATGTGGACAACTTATTGGAGAAGTAAAAGAAGGATTAGGAGCAAATATCCATTCAAGTATAGCAGGTGTTGTAGTTGAAGTAGGAAATTCTATAACTATAAAAAAATAAGGGGGCGAATAAATAATGGATACAATAGGAATTATAGAACTAAATAGTATAGCTCGTGGGATGGAAGTAACTGACAGTTTATTAAAGGCAGCAGAAGTTAGACTCATTAGAGCTAATACAATATGCCCTGGAAAATATATAATAATTATAAAAGGGATAGTTGGGGATGTAAAGTCAGCTATGCAAGTTGGAATAGAAATTGGAAAAGAAAATGTAGTAGAGAGTAGGGTAATACCTAGACTAGATCCAATGGTTATATGTGCAATAAATGCTACTACTGAGATAAAAGATTTAAAATCATTGGGGATTCTTGAATTTTTTGATGTTACTTCTGCTTTATATGCAGCAGATGCGGCAATAAAAGCAGCAGATGTAGAAATTATAGAGATAAGAATGGGATATGCAATAGGTGGAAAATCTTTTGTTACTTTAACAGGAGATCTAAGTGCTGTAGATGCAGCGATAGAAGTAGGATCAAAAGTAGGAGCTGAAAATTGTATGCTTGTTAATAAAGCAATAATTCCTTCACCGAGTAAAGAACTTTTAGAAAGTTTATTATAGAATATTTAAAAATATTTATTGCAATGATATAAAATAGAAAAATATTTTAATATAAGGAGGACTACAATTGAGTTTAATTTTGGATATTGAAAATATTGAATTATATATCAAAAAGAAAACAAAATTATTTGATCAGTATTCAAAGTTGACTATTATTGATATCGCTGACCAAGATGAGGAAGAAACTGACGGATTTGTAAATTTTATCTTTCGTATTATTGATGAAAATGGAAAATCTTTCATATTAAAACAGGCACGTCCTTATATAAGAGTATTTAATGATGTATCACTAAATGTTTCAAGAAACAAACTGGAATACGAGACTCTAAGAATTAGAAGTAAAATATCTAAAGAATATGTTCCAGAAGTTTTCTATGTTGATTTTGAAAATAATATATTTATTATGGAAGATTGTAAAGATTATAGACCTTTAAGATTTGAATTATGTAAGATGAAACGTTTTGGTAATTTAGCTAAACAAATTTCAGAATATATGTCAAAAACAAATTTTTATACATCGGAATATTTTTTACCATCTGATGATTACAAAAGACTTCAAGGAGCTTTTATTAATATTGAGATGAGAGATATTATGGAAAATGCAACTTTTATTAAAGATTATCTCAAGGAAAATTGTAAACGTGATGATATTCATGAATCTATTGTTAAATGGATATGGCAACAAGAGATTGTGCAACTTGAGACATTGAAAAGTCGTGATATTTTTATGAAAAAAGGTCAATGTTTAATCCATGGGGATCTACATACATCAAATGTTCTAATCTCAAAAGATAAACTAAAGGTTATAGATATGGAATATACTTTTATGGGACCTTTTTCTGCAGATATGGGATATCTTTTAGCTAATTTTATATTTACATACAGTGCTTCAATAATTCGTAAAGATTGTAATGATATTGAAAAACTTAGTTATGCTAATTATATATTGGAAACTATTGAAGAAATATTTAATTGTTACTCTAAAAATTTTAGACTATGTTGGGAAAAAGATGTTAAAGCTATATATCGAAAAGTACCTAGTTTTTTAAAAAATATTGAAAAAAATTTTTTATTTGAAGTTATGGGCATAATGGCTTCAGCTGCTATTTGTAGAATATCTGGAGATACAGAACTAACTGATCTAAGTTGTATTGATGATCCATTAAATAAAAATCAAGCTCGAATCTTGATTATGTTAATTTGTCATCAAGTATTTAAAGAAAGGGAAAACTATAAAGAGATAAAGGATTTAATAAAAACTATAGAAAATACGAAAAATATTTTTTTATCGAGTAATAATATTTAAATATTTTTATGAAAGTAAGTTTGAGCTGTAGGCAAAAGTATCTGTCTACAGCTTTTATTTAGTTATGAGATCCAAAAAAATAAAATAAATGACATTATTGTGACATTTTTATTGAGTATTATTTTTGTAAGATTAAAAAATTAGTATTTATTTTGATTTTAAGGAGGAATGATATGGGAATATTTCACGTTAAAACAGAAATATACTCCGGTGTAGAGGTTCAAAAAGTTTTAGAAAAAGAAAATTTAAAAAAAATTATCATTATAACAGATCACTTAATGGTGACATTGGGATTGGTTAAAATTATAGAAAAAGCTTTAAATAATTTAAAAATAAAATATGATATTTTTGATGATGTAGAAGTTGATCCATCTTTAGAATCTATAAAAAAAGGTTTGAAAAAGGTAATGGATTTTTCTCCAGATAAAATTATAGCTTTAGGTGGTGGATCATCTATAGATACTGCTAAGGCAATATATTATTTTATGAGAAATAGTGGGAAAGAAATACCTATAATTGCTATTCCGACAACAAGTGGAACAGGTTCTGAAGTAACTTCTTATGCTGTCGTGACAGATAAGAAAAAAA
>ASRL01000225.1_pt1 | contig 10679 bp, 10 predicted proteins | sample 692978 | NCBI WGS metagenome assembly ASRL01 (sample SAMN02169241, study PRJNA158439) | bioreactor metagenome | isolation source: day 67 sample from continuous culture bioreactor inoculated with sediment... | place: Germany: Bremen | reverse complement strand
AGTTTTTTCCAGCGGCAGGTCTTTACCGGGAATAAAGGTCTGGCTGTTTTCATCCACCGACGTGCCCAGCAACGCCTGCGCATCGACTTCCAGATCCTCCACTATCTCAATAACAAACTCAGGCCCAGTCTGCACCACACGCTTAACCGTACAGCGGTCGATGGAGCGCAAAATACCCTGACGGTCTTTGTCAGAGATATCGGCTGGCAGCTCAACCTGAATTTTAAAAATCTGTTGGTAACGGTTTTCCGGATCAACAATATTGTTTTGCGACAGGCGGATATTTTCCGTAGGAATATCGCGGGCTTGGCAATACAGCTTTACAAAGTACGCCGCACAGAGCGCCGATGAGGCGAGAAAGTAATCAAACGGACCTGGCGCAGAACCCTCGCCTTTGTAACGGATCGGCTGATCAGCCACCACGGTAAAATCGTCAAACTTAGCTTCAAGTCGCAGGTTGTCAAGAAAATTGACCTTAATTTCCACAGGGAATCACCAGAATACATAGCAAAAAAGAATGGCGGCTATTATCCAGCATTCCGGCGGGAAGTCTTGTGAATCGCGAGTATTTCAGTAAACACTGTGCAAACAAAACACGTGAAAGCGCTCTACATTCGATTGGCACAGGGTCGTTGACCCTGCAAATCAACAACATTGAGCTTTGCGCATGCGCTAAAGCTGCCTTGCTCAGCACTGTATCCTTAACTCTATTGCCGTAATTGTTCCCACGTCTGTTGTCCAACAATACCGTCCACGATAAGGCCGTTATCTTTTTGGAACATGAGCACAGCAAGCTCAGTGGCAGCGCCATAATCTGCATCGATTGCAAGGTTAAAGCCCTTGTCGATCAATAACTCTTGTAACTCAGCAACTGCACTGCCAAATGAACCGCGCCGCAGCACCACGGTATTACCGCCTTCATTAAATGCAACTTTAAGTGCTTCGATACTAGCAAGCGCCTCTTTCGCTTTGCGTAGATATTTACTTCGGTCCTCTAGACCATTCAAGCCGCCATTGACCAGACGCGTCGCTTTTATCAAGTCATCTCGATCAGCTGCAGCGTTAATCTTGCGAGCCTTCCAGTATTCACAAGCAATCTTAAGAGAAACACTAGGGTCACCTGCAAGCTCTGGGAAATCCTCCAGCGGCAGGTTTAGTTTTTTACCAATATCTCGATAGTTGGCGCGACCCGTGAGCTGGATAAGGCCGCGGCCTTTATAGCGTCTGCCATCACCCTTTTGCGTATTGCCCAGATCTGAGCGGCCTTCATACGCCGCGCCTGTGGCAAATTCTTCCGTGGTACGAAAACCGGCGCATTCATGGGTGACTTGCGCCATAAAATGGGCAATGCGCAGTTTTGTATTGATAGCGTATGCATCAAGTGTCGACGCAAAAATAGCTGACACCTCAGCTACGATACGCCTTTGCGATTCTGCCCTCCTGCCTGAAAAACGAGGAGCAACAGCCATAATAAAATCACCATCGATAGGTATCATTTTAATTACCCTCAAAGTAAGTGCTTAAATGAGTCCGCTATCCATTACTTTGTGCGGCCAGCCGCTTATTAGGCTTGTGCATCTCCTCTTTTTATAATGCCGCTAAATTAAAATTTCTGTTTTATTTATACTCAGCTTTTAGCCTGATTGCTATCTAACCAAAACGCCCAAACACGCATGCGCAGCAACCTATGCCTGCCACATCGCTAAGCAGATTTATAACGGACTGCTTACAATAGTTTTATCGACAACTCAGCAAGCAAAGGCTAGATGCTACGGCCTCGCCTGCTGGTTGCCTGAGATGTTACTTACATCACATCGCCACTGTTAGGCCCTAAGGTTTGCCCCAGATACAGATCCCCGTCAGGAGACGCCGCCAGCATCACTGCAGTTGGGGCAATTTCTGCAACGGTACCAAAACGTCCAAGCGGCAAGGCCGCCTCTTTTTCCTTGACCCAGTCGTCACTGACATCACCCAGCATCGGCGTCATGATTGGACCGGGAGCAATGACATTAGGCAGAACATTATGCGGTGCCAATTCAAGCGCCATCGTGCGGGTCAGGCCAATAACGCCCGCCTTGGCCGCCGTGTAATGCGCCATGCCGACACCGCCCTTCAAGGCCAGCTGGGATGCAATATTGATAATCCGCCCAGCCTTACGTTCAACCATGTGTGGCGCCACATAACGACAGGTCAGAAATATCCCGCGTAGGTTGACCGTCAGCATATTGTCAAAGGTTTCTGGGGTCATTTCTAGGAATGGGCATTCGTTGAGTATGCCTGCGCTGTTCACTAGGATATCGATACGGCCGTAGCGCTTGATCACTGCTGCGACGAGCGCTTGCACCGAGTCACTTGAAGTCACATCAACACTGTAACTACTACTGTCGCCACGTACGGTTTTTGTACAGGCTTTTTCGTTCAAATCAGCCAGCGCTACTGTGGCCCCTTCAGTCTGATACAGATCAGCAATGGCGCGACCTATGCCGCTGCCCGCCCCAATCACCAATGCCACTTTACTGGTTAGCTTGCTCATAATAGATCCTCTTTTAAAAAGGGAGCCTTACGTTTCGATCATAGCAGCTAAGCCAACGCACAGTCAGGTACCTTTAGTTCATTATCCAGCCAATAAAACAGACTAAAAAACACCTTTGAATGGCGCTTACTTTAGGGCGATAAGATAACAGGCATAACGAGTGAGCATGATGTCGCCCATTTCACGCTGTGGTCTTTGCCAAGTTCGATCATTTTCTCGACGCCGGGAAAGTGATCATGAACGGCATGATCAGAGACATCACAGACCGTTTTAGCCTTAAAGATCACGCTATCGCAAACATCTACTGTGCCAGCAAAGCGCTCAGGCCAACCGACATTACTTTACTTTTTTGTGGACTACGAAGCCTGTATAGCGTTTTCTAAGACGTCACAAAGCGCGTCCAGTTCTTCTTGCAATGCTAGGCTCCGTGTTTTTTTCATTGAGTACACGAGGTCGCCCGTTAGCATCTCCAGCCAGTATTTTTCGATGACCAGACGGTGGTAACCCGCCTTACCAGCTACGGCCTCAAAAATAGCGGCCTGCTCAGCAAACAGATGGCCATATTTCACAGCTAAACTCGCTTCTCTGCCTGTTATTTCAACTTCAATTTCAGTAGTCGGCGACACTTTAATACACTCCGGTTTTAATACTCTCTAATCCTGTTAGCAGAATTTAGTACCCACTTTAAGATTCAATAACCTTTAAGATTTGCTGCTTAACATCACGCCCGTCTTGATCGTGCTTTACCGCCATAACAAACAAACATCTACCGCTACTCAGCTCAGCCCATTTATTACCAACGGCACGTTTTTCTGCTGAATCGTCGTTGCTGGCATACACCTCACCTTTGTATTCAACCACCAACATACGCCCATCGGTCAGCTCGCAGACAAAATCAGGATAAAACTTGCTGTGTGCTAAAGGCAGCCAAAACGAGGTATCGAGGTTGTTTAACGGGTGGCTCGCTAAGCGGCAAGCATTCCCAAGCCTTATCAGCTGGACATATTCACTGTTTTAGCAGCTGTTAAGTCAACTTTCGCGATTATACAGCGAGACCATAAGCAGCGAGCGGCTTTGTGCTGCAGCATGATTACCGCTCAACCAGCTGTGACGGAGGGGGCTATGTAACTTCACAAAAATACTTTTGCTTTGGACTATTAGGCTTATCTGGCAAGCTACGCTGCAGCCAGCCTGCTTCTAGCAGAGGGACTAGCACGGCTTTGCGAAAGTGTTCGCGGTCTTTTAACGCGCAAAATTCTTGCAACTCTGCACGACTTCTTGGTTGCTGACAAAATATAGAAAGCCCAGTAAAGTGATCCAATATCTCTCTTACAGCTTGCGGGGTGTCTTGCGGGCTTACTTGCGGGGTACTGGCAAGCTGCTCACTCAAAGTAGTGTCAATTACTCCCAGCATAAACTCAACAAAGGGTGCGCTATCTGTTTGCTCGGTACTGGCTGCAATAGCCTGGTAATACTCCGATTGATGCGCATACACCAAGGTTTCTATAGGCAAGTTAGCAAACAGCGGATTCCATTTGGCCAAAATCAAGCTTTGCCAAAAGAGTAACTAATGGCATCAAGGGCATCAGGCGACTTATGTAAAACAAGTCGCCTGTAGCAAGTTACAAACCAAATGTTTCTTTTACTTTCTCTTCGAAGGCTTTGTCATCCATGCTTTTGCGCAGTGGCACGAACAGCTCTGACTCTTGGCCAACCTTAACGGCAATGTCGCTGGCCTCATTTTCGATAATGTTCTTCACGGCCTGTGCGATAGGCAGTGGATCAGGGCCTTCATTGATGGCCTTAGCTACAATCGGTACAAAATGGGACACCAAATCTTTATAGGGGGAATCTGCACTGGTTGTTTTGCTGTTGGCGACCAGTCCTTTTTTCACGAAGTTGGTTCCAAACAAACCGGCCAAAACAGAGTGCACCCGTATGCCAAAGGGTGCTACCTCAAACCGCAATGAGTCGGTAATGCCCTCGACCGCATATTTGCTGGCATTGTAGTGCGACAGTAAAGGCAGCCCCATTTTTCCAAGGAAGGAAGAAATATTGATCACCACACCACTTTGCGCGTGCCGCATATGTGGCAGGACTTCTCTAGTCATTTTGATAAGACCAAAGACGTTCACATCAAATTGCTGAAATATCTCTTCATCCGTGCCTTCCTCTAGCGTGGCAACAAGCCCAAAACCGGCATTGTTTACCAAGACATCGATCTTGCCTTCCTTGGCCATGACATGCTGGACAGCTTGCTGAATGGACGCCGTATCCTGAACATCCAGCGCCACAGTATTGAGTTTGACACCGCGCTTTTCAGCCTCGTCCATCAGTTCCTGACTGGAACGTCTTACGCCGGCATATACGCTATAGCCATGCTCAGCCAGCAGCAGTGCAGTTTCCTTACCCATACCGGACGTCGCGCCTGTAATTAAAACAGTCTTATTCATGGTGGGATCCTTTTTAAGTCAATAAATGTTGGTTTTCTGGGAGGACTCAGCAGCGAAGACGTCAACAATCTGAGCGCAAAGTACGTGAGACCTGAGCCGTCACTTTAAAGCATACGGGGCCTCATTGACGAATATTGCAACACTTCATATGAGGCGAGCAAAAAACAGACGAACAGGTACAAACATACTTTTAAGCAATGCCTACTGTTTTTTTCAGAGCAGATTATAACTTAAGGAAACGCTGAATAATTACCTGCGTTGTCAGGGTGGTGTTAAAAAAACGCCCGATGCAACTGAATACATCGGGCGTTTTGTTTTACTTGTGCCTAACTCAAGGCGTATGCAGCGTCTTGCGTCTTATGAGCGAATGATGTGATCAAAGGCGCTGAGTGACGCTTTTGCACCCTCACCCACTGCAATCACAATCTGCTTGTAAGGCACAGTCGTCACATCACCTGCAGCAAAGACACCGGGGATATTGGTTGCGCCACGTGCGTCAACTTCAATCTCGCCACGGTTAGATAAAGCCACTGTATCTTTCAGCCATTCGCTGTTAGGCAGTAAGCCGATCTGTACGAAGATACCTTCCAGCTCAACAGTGTGCAGCTCTTCTGTTGCACGGTCTTTGTAAACTAGGCCAGTAATTTTGCTGCCATCGCCAACCGCTTCTGTGGTTAACGCATTTTTAATCACAGTAACATTGGGCAAGCTGTTGAGTTTTTTCTGCAACACTTCATCAGCGCGCAGCTTGGTATCAAATTCAATCAAGGTGACGTGTTTCACTATCCCAGCCAAGTCAATGGCCGCCTCAACACCTGAGTTACCACCACCAATCACGGCAACACGCTTGCCTTTATATAATGGACCATCACAATGTGGGCAATACGCCACACCACGACCGCGGTACTCTTGCTCGCCGGGTACATTCATTTCGCGCCAGCGGGCACCAGTGGAAAGGATCACAGTTTTAGATTTTAAGCTGGCACCGGACTCAAACTCAACGGTGTGCAGGCCGCCTTCTTCTGCTGCAGGGATTAAACGGCTGGCACGCTGTAAGTTCATCACATCAACATCATACTGACGGACATGTTCTTCCATTTCGCGCGCTAACTTTGGGCCTTCGGTTGCTTGTACAGAAACAAAGTTTTCAATCGCCATCGTATCCAGTACTTGGCCACCAAAGCGCTCCGCTGCAACACCGGTACGAATACCTTTACGTGCAGAATAAATTGCTGCTGCTGCACCCGCTGGACCACCACCAATCACCAGCACTTCAAAGGCGTCTTTTTCATTCATCTTGGCCGCCTCACGGGCGCTGCTGCCGGTGTCTACTTTGGCGAGAATTTCTTCAACGCCCATGCGGCCTTGACCAAACATTTCACCATTAAGGAATACCATTGGCACTGACATTACTTGGCGTTGTTCAACTTCATCCTGGAAGAGCGCACCATCAATGGCTACGTGACTAATGTTTGGATTTAAAACGGCCATTAGGTTCAGTGCTTGCACTACATCAGGGCAGTTCTGGCACGACAACGAGTAATACGTTTCAAAGTGCATTTCACCTTCAAGGTTAGCAATCTGCTCAATGACTTCTTGCGCCAACTTTGATGGGTGGCCACCCACTTGCAGCAGGGCCAACACCAATGACGTGAACTCATGCCCCATTGGGATACCAGCAAAACTTAAGCTGATTTCACCATCAATGCGATTTAAAGAAAATGAAGGGGTGCGTGCATCATCACCATCGGTACGCAGGGTGATTTTATCGCTCATGCCGGCAATTTCTTCCAGCAAGTTTTGTAACTCTGTTGATTTGGCACTTTTATCAAGGGACGCAAGGATTTCAAAAGGCTGCGTCACCTTTTCTAAGTAAGCTTGTAATTGAGCTTTTAAATTAGCGTCCAACATGAATATTGCTCTCCAAAATCTGTTTTTTGAAAATAAAACGCCCGAGCGGTGCGCGCCCGGGCGTCGGACGCTTACCCAGTTGGTTCACAACTTAGTAAGCAGGGTTCAAGCTAAGAATAAATCTTAGATTTTACCTACTAGATCAAGTGAAGGAGACAGGGTTGCTTCACCTTCTTTCCACTTAGCTGGGCACACTTCACCTGGGTGAGCGGCAACGTACTGTGCTGCTTTAACTTTGCGCAGCAATTCTTGTGCGTCACGGCCAATACCGCCAGCGTTGATTTCAACGATCTGAATCTTACCTTCTGGATCGATCACGAATGTGCCGCGATCTGCCAAACCAGCTTCTTCAATCATCACGCCGAAGTTACGCGTGATTTGACCTGTTGGGTCACCAATCATTGGGTACTGAATCTTGCCAATTTCTGGTGAAGTGTCGTGCCATGCTTTGTGGGTGAAATGGGTGTCAGTTGATACTGAGTAGATTTCTACGCCCATTTTCTTAAATGTTTCGTAGTTGTCAGCCAAGTCACCCAGCTCTGTTGGGCAAACAAAGGTGAAGTCTGCTGGGTAGAAAAACACAACAGACCATTTGCCTTTCAGATCTGCTTCACTCACTTCAATGAAGTCACCGTTGTGAAATGCTGTTGCGTTAAATGCTTTTACTTCGCTATTAATGTATGACATTTAGTAATTCCTCTGTGGGGTTAAGAACTTTACGGGATTAATAATAAGCCACTCTCACGTTTAGGCATAATTGATTGATATCATAACACTGATAGTATTTTGCTATCGGTGTTTATTTCTTTACTCCTGAACAAGGGCCTTGCATGCAAAGCTAGCAGCTAACATCCTGTACAATGCGCAGCTTGATTCTCGGTAAGTTTAGTAGCGCAACTTTCGAGCCACCAAAGACCCGAGTTTGTCGGTATCCTTACGTTTATATTCATTTACGGTATGTTTCTGTATGCAGATTTTCAAGGTCGGTGGCGCAGTTCGCGATCAACTCTTAGGCCGTGCGGTCGTAGATATCGACTGGGTTGTAGTCGGTGCCACACCAGAACAAATGCGCGAACAAGGCTTTCGGCCAGTTGGTGATGATTTCCCAGTATTCCTACACCCACACAGTGGCGAAGAGTACGCCCTCGCGCGCACCGAACGTAAAAGTGGTCATGGCTATAACGGTTTTACGTTCCATACCAGCCCAGATGTAACGTTGGAAGAGGATTTATTGCGCCGTGACCTGACTGTTAATGCTATGGCGCTCGCTGATGATGGCACTTTGATTGATCCTTACGGCGGCCAGGCTGATCTTGCTGCTCGCGTCTTGCGCCATGTTTCTCCCTCTTTTGTTGAAGACCCTTTGCGCGTATTGCGTGTCGCACGTTTTGCTGCGCGCTATGCTTATTTGGGTTTTAGCGTTGCTGCCGAGACTCTAGCGCTGATGCGTACGCTGGCTGAGTCCGGCGAATTGGAGCATTTAACAGCCGAACGTATTTGGCAGGAGTTTGCTCGTGCGCTGATGGAAAATAATCCAGAAGTATTTATTCAAGTGTTACACGATTGTGGCGCATTAAAAGTGCTACTACCTGAAGTTGATGCCTTGTTTGGCGTGCCGCAAACTGCTGAGTACCACCCTGAAATTGATACCGGTATACATATTCTAAGCGTGCTACAACAATGTGTACGCTTTACCCAGTCGCTCAATGTTCGCTGGGCCTGCCTGCTGCATGATTTAGGCAAAGGCACAACCGAACGCGCATTGTGGCCACGCCACATCAGCCATGAAAAGCGTGGCTTACCATTAATAAAAAGAGTCAATAAGCGCTTTAAAGTACCAAATGAAACTGCCGACTTGGCGTTACTGGTTGGCGAATACCACACCCATGCCCACCGTGCTCTGGAACTACGCCCGACGACCTTATTAAAATTATTAATGGCCTTCGATATCATACGTCGCCCACAGCGTTTTGCTGATTTTATCGCGGCCAGCGAAATGGATGCACGCGGACGCCTAGGCCTTGAAGATCGTCTCTACCCGCAAGCAGAGTATTTACGCCAAGCCGCTGAAGTGGTGCGCGCGGTCAATGTTAAACCATTACTTGAGCAAGGCCTGCAAGGCGCGGAACTGGGGCTTGCGCTTAATGCTGAGCGCTTATCTGCATTACAAGCCTACGTAACACGGGTGCGCGCGCAGGCCTAATCTCTCGCCTCTTCCGGCACTGCGACGCTGCGTAATGCAAGCGGATCGACCAAGCCTGCTGCGATCGCCATTCCAACCAAGTCAGGCAAGGTTTGCGCCTGCATGCGTTTCATCACTCTGGAACGGTATAAGTCGATTGTTTTAACAGCAACACCTAATTGCTGAGCAATTTCACGACTGGTATAGCCTTGCACCAAAGGTAAAAACACATCGCGTTCTCGCGGTGTCAAGCTGGCGATGCGCTGCAAAACCGCTTGCAACCGGCCTTCATTTACCAGATAGGCAGTATGCTCTATAAGCATGATTATTCCTTATGCGCCAACTGTAACGCGCTCATCTAAATTACGGCTATGTATTGATAAATGCTGATATTGCCAACTTAAAGAAGCGCTGAGTAATTACCTACGCTGTCAGGGTAGGCAACATTCTTCAGTGCTGCCTTAAATATAGCCGCTTTATATATCCATCCTAATGTAGAAAATACGCTAATAAAACGTGCTATAGCACTCAGTATTTTAACTGCTCAAAGCAAAACAACCGGCCTTGCTGGCATAAAACAGTGTCTTGCGGCATTATGTATACTGTTTGTTCTATTTATGACTTATTAGTCATTTTGTGCTTCTGCTGTAATGCCCAATTAGCATTCATAAGTACAGAAGCAATCCACCCATTATAGTACTTGCACTATATTACTATAGTTTTTATACCATCATAAAAACGACAGGTACTATGAAATTGAACAACAATTCAAGCTTATAGTTGCTCAATAATTTACGTTGGTAAGTAACAATAAAGCACAGGGATATCTACAAACTAAAGGTGGTTACTATGTCGATCTATGAACAAGGCCTTGCTCGCAACGAAGTCAATCATGTTGCACTCAGCCCATTAAGTTTTATTGAACGCACTGCTGCAATTTATCCAGACTATCCAGCCGTTGTGCACGGCACCATCCGCCGTACCTGGGGAGAAACCTATACTCGCTGTCGCAAATTTGCTTCTGCACTGGCTAAGCGTGGTATTGGTAAGGACGATACCGTTGCGGTTATTCTGCCCAATATTCCTGAAATGCTAGAGTTGCACTTTTCTGTGCCTATGGTTGGTGCAGTCATCAATACGCTCAATGTGCGCCTCGACGCTGAAACAATCAGCTTTATGCTGCAACACGGCGAAGCAAAAGTATTGGTAGTTGACCGCGAGTTTAGCGAGGTTGCGCAGGCTGCCTGCGGCATGCTTGAAGAGCCACCATTGCTTATCGATATTGATGATCCCGCCTACGGCAAAGGCAAACCCGTAAGCAACCTAAACTATGAAGATTTCTTGGCTGAAGGTGATGACGATTTTGCCTGGCAGTGGCCAGACGATGAGTGGCAAGCTATCGCGTTAAACTACACCTCAGGCACAACCGGTAATCCCAAAGGTGTGGTCTATCACCACCGCGGCGCATTCCTCAACTCCATGGGCAACCAAATGACCTGGGCGATGGGCAATCATCCCGTGTATTTATGGACACTGCCGATGTTTCACTGCAACGGCTGGTGTTACCCCTGGACCGTAACGGCGCTGGCTGGTGTGCATG
>ASRL01000224.1_pt1 | contig 10693 bp, 10 predicted proteins | sample 692978 | NCBI WGS metagenome assembly ASRL01 (sample SAMN02169241, study PRJNA158439) | bioreactor metagenome | isolation source: day 67 sample from continuous culture bioreactor inoculated with sediment... | place: Germany: Bremen | reverse complement strand
GGAAGAGCTGCTCTCGACCTTGCGCGAAGTGCTAGGCAGCTTGCCTGTACGCCCGATCGCCGTTAAAGCAGCGCCCACTGCAACCTTTACTGAGTGGGTTAAGCAGCACCAAGCCAGCAACGGCTTAGTCTTAACCAATGAGTGTGAATTGCGCGACAGTGCCGAAGATGGTGGCATTATCCGTATCAAGCGCGAAGACTTGGCCAGCGAAGAAGTGCAAATGCATTTAGCCGCAGGCAAGTTAGTCACCCAGCTGACTTTGGCGTGGCAAGACAAGCTAAGCTTTTTGATCGATGACAAACTCACCATCAAGCGTCTTCGCTTTGAAGATTTACTCTTGGATCAAGCCGAAGAAGACGGTGGCGATGATGCAGCCAGCCAGTTTGATGCTAGTTTTATTCTGATGATGATGACTTTCGTTGAGTTTATTCCAGAACTTATCGAAGCTCTAGGTGGTGAAGAAATCCCACAAGGGATTTAATGCTTACCGCTACTATGCCAGCGTAGCCATGGATGGCGCAGCTCCGCAATCGAGTTAGGGTGATTGAGCAGCATTAGCGAGGCACGTCAGGCGCTAAACTTGCTCAATGATTGCTGCTGATCATTTGAATCAAAGCAAAGCCCTCTAAACCTTTAGCAGCCAAGCTTGCCGCTGCTCAGCTGTATGAAAGGTCCAGGCTAAAAAGCGACTTTGTTTCTGCCCTTGCGCCATACTGCAGACCCGCACATCCATAGCGCCTACTTGCTTTAAGACACGCTGCAATAAACGAATATGCGCAGACTTTGATACTAGCGTGGTAAACCACAGCACCTGCTCAGCGTAATCCTTACTCTCTTTGATCATATTGCGTACAAAAGTTAGCTCACCGCCTTTACACCATAACTCGTTACTTTTGCCACCAAAATTCAATGCCGGTAACTGGCGCTGCGGCGCTTGTTTACCTAGATTGCGCCATTTGCGCTGACTACCACTGGCCGCCTCGCTAGCACTGCTATGAAAGGGTGGGTTACACAGGGTACAGATCACCCGCTCATCAGCGCGCAAGATGCCCTTGAAAAAAGCAGACTTATCTGCCTGCAAGCGCAGCTCAATCATCTTCTCTAAATCATTCGCTGACAGTGTTTCAGCGGCGCTGGCCAATGCTTTAGGATCAATATCACTGGCAATAAAGCGCCAACCATAATCATGATGACCTAATAATGGATAAATACAATTCGCGCCTGTCCCCACATCTAACACAGTAAAATCAGCGCCACGCGGAATCTCACCTTGCCCATCAGTACTTAACAGATCAGCCAAACCATGAATATAATCCGCACGCCCCGGCACCGGCGGGCACAAATAACCTTCAGGAATGCGCCAGTTTTTAATGCCATACAATTGCTTTAATAATGCTGCGTTAAACACCCGCACCGCGGCAGGGTTGGCAAAGTCGATACTTTCTTTGCCATAAGGATTAATGATCACGAAAGCCTTTAAGCGCGGCTCAACAGCAATCAGTGCAGCAAAGTCATAACGGCCCTGATGGCGGTTACGCGGATGCAACAATGCGCGCGCTGATGGTGTGTTCATAAACAAGAATCCTTACTGGTGCTATAAAAACGCAGTATACCAGCAAGCAAAGAAGGCTCTACAGCGGCCTACTTTAAATTGAGTTTGAATCTGTAAACCGAACGGAAGGGCGGACATGTATGCCCGCGATTATAGATATACGGGTGTTTTTAAATCATCTTGCGTATTTAACCGCAAGCCGTGATACACGGTAGGGTGGGCATTTATGCCCACGAATCGCAAAGGCTTCATTGTTGACGATATTCCCGCGGGCAACGAGTGTCCGCCCGATTTTGCGTTCGCAGCGGTTGGTGCTGTGCATAAATGCTGCAATATATCGCGCCCTGGGCGGGCATTTGTGCCCGCGATTTAGGGTGCAAGCAATACAGAAGATTAGCTTTCTGGACGCACGAGCAACGCCGAACCCCAAGATAAGCCCACACCAAAGCCCGACAACAGTACATTACGCCACTGATCATTAAAGCCATAATGCTCAAGCAACATTGGAATCGATGACGACACCGTATTACCCGCACCAAACATATCTTTAATCACTTTGCTGCCATTATCGCCGAGACGCTTAGCAATCGCATCAACAATTGCACCACTACCCTGATGTACACAAAATGCATCGACATCATCCATGCTCATATGCAGATCATCCAACACTTCCTGCATATGTGGAATGATTTTTAAACTGGCAAAGTTAAACACTTGACGGCCATTCATATGAAAACAGCCTTCTTTCACCGCTAAATACTCAGCACCAGCGCCATCACCGCCAAAGCGTGACGGCCCCAACTCCCACACCGGATCTTCAGCCATCCAAGTTGCAGTGGCTGCATCACCAAATAGCAATGTGGTCATCCGATCAGAGCGATCCATGATTTTTGAGTAAGGATCTGCGGTGACTAAAATAGCATTTTTCAGGCCCGCCGCCTGCATAAAGCCCTTGAGCACATACAAGCCATACACATAGCCCGAACATCCGAGCGACACATCAAAACAAGCTGCGTGAGTCGACAGACCCAACTTATGTTGAACAATTGCCGACGTATGCGGCAGCCCTTCAGCATCACCATTTTGCGTCACAACCACCAGCGCCTGAACATCTTCAAGCTTTAAATCAGCGCTTTTAGCGAGCAAATTCTGCACAGCACGCACACACAAATCCGAGGTTTCTTCATCGTCGCCCTTCACAGACAAAGTCGTTGTGCCGAGCTTATTGTGTACAAATTCTTCATCGCGGCCAAAGCTCTGCGCTTGTGCGATGTTATCAATTCTTCCCTCGGGGATATAACTTGCAATACTGCGTATGCCAATCATCGTGCATCTTCCACGTTAAAAGCCGTCTTAGATGACCGCCAGCTCAGCACTCGACTTGAGAGTCACTGATAAGTAAAAAAATACGCACATCACTGCACGTTATCTGCTGTCGACCAACCTTTAAATTCTGTTTGTGCTGTGACGCCTCACAATAGCCTGACGACACATAACGCGCTATAGGCCAAAGGGCGTAAGCCTGATAGTGAGCAACAACAGACTTATTATCCACAACACACCAACCTGCATCTTGGTCAGTAACCGCGTATATTCTGCGTATCAAGGCCTTTGCGTGGCAGTCCAAGCGATGACAACTTTAACACACAACATAACGCTACCCAGCGATTATCAAGTCTCTAATTTTTTAACCTTTCACCAGCGTGATAGTCAGCAATTTGCCGAGCGGGCCTGTCATAACACTCTCGCAAAAGGCTTAATCTGGGAAAACACCCCAGCCTGCTTAAGCATTCGCTTTAGCCCTGGACATGCTTATGCGCAACTGCAGCTAGAAACCAATCAGCCTACAACAAAGCTATTACAGGATTGGGCTGCTTGGTTGGACTATTTCTTGGGCCTTAAGCAGCCCACCGCTGACTTTTTCCAGCAGCACCAACACCACCCAGAATTCGGTGCATTACTACGCCAAAACCCAGGTTTACGCGTGGCACAAACCAGCAGCCCCTTTGAAGCCATCAGCTGGGCAATTATCGGCCAGCAAATCAGCGTTACTGCTGCATTAAATATACGCCGTCGCTTTATTAAGCTGACTGGCGAGCAACACTCATCTGGCCTCTGGTGTTACCCCGATGCACAGCGCGTTGCTCAGGTATCCATTGACGAACTGCGCAGCGTTGGTTTGTCATTCAACAAAGCCCGCGCTATCGCTCAGATCAGCCTACTACTCAACAGCCAAACCTTAAAATTCCCCCAGCACGTCAACGCAGACAATGTAGAACAACTGCGCACTGAACTATTAGCCATTACTGGCGTTGGTCCTTGGACAGTCAATTATACGCTGATGCGTGGTTTTGGCTGGCTCGATGGTTCGCTACATGGCGACGCCGCTGTACGCCGTTATTTGCAGGTACTGCTCAAGCAAGACACGCTGAGCGCCAAGCAAACCGAGCAATGGCTTGCACAATTTACCCCTTGGCGTGCTTTAGTTGCTGCACATCTATGGCACTCACAAGGATTTAGTGGTTAAACGCAGTCAGCATTCTTGCGTAGCAGGTGTGGCATAATGGCTTTCTTTTTTGCCTGCTTAAGCTCATGACCCACATCCCTGATCGCATATTCAACACACCACTCGCGCAAGTTCCTGACTTCAAGTTCAATGAAGATGTGGTGCGCGTGTTTCCCGACATGATTAAGCGCTCCGTGCCCGGCTATCCAACTATTGTGGAAAACACCGGTGTACTGGCCGCACAATTCGCCCAAGCCAATAGCACGCTGTACGATTTAGGCTGTTCACTGGGTGCAGTCACCCAAGCTCTGCGCCGCCATGTCAGCCATAGCGGTTGTAAGGTGATTGCCGTAGACAGCTCCAGCGCCATGGTTGAACGCTGTCGCGAACACCTCAACGCGCAAGATGCAATGTTTCAAGAGTTGCTACCGGTGGAGGTGATTGAGGCGGATATCCTCAGCCTAACCCTGCAGCCCACCTCATTGGTTACGCTCAACTTTACCCTGCAATTTATCGCCCCCGAGCAGCGCTTAGAGCTGCTGCACAACATTCACAGCGCCCTACTCCCAGGCGGCGCTTTAGTGCTCTCAGAGAAGCTACGCTTTAACGATCTAGCCGAGCATGACCTGCTTAATGAGTTGCACTTGGCCTTTAAACGCGCCAATGGCTACAGTGAGTTGGAAATTGCCCAGAAACGCCGCGCCATCGAAAAAGTCATGCTACCCGACAGCCTTGAACAACACCGTGAGCGCTTATACAGCGCTGGTTTCAGCAAGGTTGTGGTGTGGTTTCAGTGTTTTAATTTTGCCTCGTTGATTGCCATCCCATGATTGATTACACCCCGTTAGTTCATCAACTCGCACGCACCCCACTCAAACAATGGTCGCGCGGTATTCAGCAACAATTTGATGAGCTATTCGCCATCAGCCACGGCGACCTACCGCGCTGGATGACCGCTGTCGATGCTCTGCCAGCATTGACGCCTGCCAGCGTGGAGCTAAAAACTGAATTCAAGCTGGACGGTCCCTGCAGTGACGCCGAGCGCGAGCAGTTACATACAGCCTTACAAGGCTTAATCCCTTGGCGCAAAGGCCCGTTTCATCTGTTTGATGTGCATGTCGATACCGAATGGCGTTCAGACTGGAAATGGGACCGGGTTAGTCCACATCTGGATTTAAAAGATAAGCGTATTTTAGATGTCGGCTGCGGCAACGGTTACTACATGTGGCGCATGCTCGGTGCCGGTGCCAAAACTGTGGTCGGGGTTGATCCAAACTGGCTGTTTTTCTGTCAATTTCAGGCCATGCGGCGTTTTTTTGATGCGCCGCCCGTCTGGCACTTGCCCTTCGCCTTAGAAGACTTACCAGCCAAGCTCGAAGGCTTTGATACGGTATTTTCGATGGGCGTGCTCTACCATCGCAAGTCGCCGATCGATCACCTCTTAGCGCTGAAAGACTGTTTAGTCAGTGGCGGCGAATTGGTGCTGGAAACCTTAGTAATTGAAGGCGACTGCAACCAAGTCCTAGTCCCCGAAGATCGCTATGCGCAGATGCGCAATGTCTGGTTTTTGCCGTCTGCGCCTGCGTTAGAGCTGTGGCTGCGTCGCGCTGGCTTTAAAGATGTGCGCTGCGTGGATGTCAGCCACACCTCAACCGACGAACAACGCTCCACCGAGTGGATGAAATATCAATCATTGGTTGATTTTTTAGATCCAAATAACCCAGAGCAAACCGTTGAAGGCCTACCGGCACCCATGCGCGCCGTGATTGTCGCGCGTAAGCCCTAAGCATTTGCGCGCAACAAGCGATGAACGCGGGCACAAGTGCCCGCCTTACGGTTTGTGTGATGCATATATCGTGGTTGCTGCGTGAGTATTAACCCGCCACTCGTGCCAAGGGAAATAACCGCTTAAAGTTATCCGTGGTTTGTGCCGCAAACTTTTCGTAGGTCACGCCACGCAACTCAGCGACAAACTTCGCCACATCCACCACATATTCAGGGAAGTTAGGCCGGCCACGGTGCGGCATCGGTGCTAAATAAGGTGAGTCGGTTTCTACCAGAATACGATCACTGGGCACTTGCAAGGCCACTTCTCGTAGCGCTGCAGCATTGCGAAAGGTCACGATACCGGAGAACGAAATGTAATAGCCCAAATCCAGCGCCGCTTTGGCCATCGGCCAGTCTTCAGTAAAGCAATGCATCACCCCAGCTTGCGACAATGCTGCTTCACGCAACAAGGCAAGCGTATCCTGCTTGGCTTCACGGGTATGCACAATCACCGGTTTGCCGCATTTGCGCGCCGCATCTAAATGCAAACGAAACGAATCCTGCTGCATCTGTGCCGTTTCAGACTGATAGTGATAATCCAAACCTGTCTCACCGACAGCAACGACACCTGGATGATTAAGCTCATCAAGCAACCACTGCATGGTCGGCTCACTGCCGCGGCTTAAATCCAGCGGATGCACACCCACTGAACAATCAACATCTGCATAGCGTTCGGTAAAGGCGCGCACCGTAGGTGCATTTTCTACACTGATGCCAATGCATAAAAAATGCTTAACCCCTCGTTCGCGTGCCGCTTGCAACGCGCTATCAAGACAGCCGTTGTATGCGGTTAAATCAAGACGATCAAGGTGGCAATGTGAATCAATAAGCATGGTGACAACCGCAGTTATAAATGAGTAGATGGTATGACTTTATAAGCCCGAGCTGCTAAAGCGTATGAGTTTGACGATCAGTTTTAAGTGCGCCTGCTAGATAGGTTTCGATTTTGTTGCGAGTATTTGCACCGTCTTCATTAAACTGCACACCAACACCAGCAGCACGGTTACCTTGTGCGCCACGCGGTGTAATCCAAACAACTTTGCCAGCAACCGGTAAACGTTCTGGCTCTTCCATCAGGGTCAGCAACATAAAGACTTCATCGCCTAATTTGTAATCTTTACTGGTCGGAATAAATAAGCCGCCATTTTTGATAAACGACATATAAGCCGCATACAATACGGACTTATCTTTAATGGTCAGGGTTAAAATACCACCGCGTGGGCCGATATTAGGGGGCAAACTCATAGCACCTTCCTTACAAATCATTGACCGTGTAATTTTAACAACTGGTTGCAGTTACAACCTAGGCCGATATTTAATTATACGCATAGATTCGCACTCTTATCGTGGCAACAATGTCTGCCAACGAATCAATAGCGCTTCTAACAACAAGTCCGCACGCAACGGCACGCGACGCAAAACCTTTTCTCGATGCTCAAGCAACCAATCTTGCGTCTCTGTTAAAACATCAAGCGGTGCGCGCGGTGCCACATGCTTGAGTACAACGCTCATATCATCCAAGCCCAGCTGGCTGTCATCTTCAGTCATTTTATAACGCAGAATCAATTGCGCCCACTGACAAAACCAGTCAAACAACAGCTCTTGCGGTATTTTCGCCCAAGCGACCGCGAGCTCACTGGGGCTACTCTGCTGTTTAAATAATTGCTTAACACCCATCACCACCTGCTCACGAATAGTCAGCACATCAGCACTTAATAATTTTTGTGCATTAAGTGGCGAACCTGACGCCAACGCCAACAGGGTACGGCACTGTTCCTCGCTTAGCTCAGCTTGCTGCTGCAACCACTCGACGCCGTGCGCTATGCTCGGTAGCGGACACACTTGCAAAACACAGCGGCTTTTAATGGTCGGTAACAAAAAACTAAATTGGTGACTGATCAGTAAAAACACAGTTGAACCAGCCGGCTCTTCTAGGCTTTTCAATAAGGCGTTGGCTGAGCCCGTGGTCATAGCTTCAGCAGGCTCAACAATCACCACTTTACGCCCGCCCTGCTGGGAGGTTTGCAATATTTTCGCCACCAACTCGCGCACACTGGCAATCAAAATGCCTTTGCCTTCTTCAGCGGGCTCTAAGCGCAGTAGATCTGGGTGGGTATCAGCAGCGTATAAATGACAGGCTGAGCATTGCCCACAGGACTGCTGTTGTAATGGCGATTTACACAGTAAAAACGCAGCAAAACGCTCAGCTAAAACACGCTTGCCGCTGCCCTCAGGGCCATGCAGCAAATAGGCATGCGCTTGCTCGCTGCGCCCTGCCAAGGTTTGCCAAAGCTCTGCCTGCCACGGATACAGACTAGTTTGCACGGGCACGTTCCACGATTTCTAGCAGATACACATCAAGGCATTTCTGTACGTCAGGCAACGCCAGTTGCGCATTGACGAGGCGAAAACGCTCAGGATCATCACTGGCACGTTGTAAGTAAGACTGACGTACCGCTTCAAAAAAATCCTGCTGCTCTTGTTCAAAGCGATCAAGCTTGCCACGTGCAACGGCACGTGCCATACCATCGGCAACTGGCAAATCAAATAACAAGGTCATATCAGGGCGCAAGTCTCCCTGTACAAACTGTTCGAGCAAAGCAATACGTGAACAATCCAAGCCGCGTCCACCGCCCTGATAGGCATAGGTGGCATCAGTAAAACGATCACAAATAACAATTTTACCTTCATCTAGAGCCGGCAAAATAATTTGCGCTAAGTGTTGCGCGCGCGCGGCAAACATCAATAGCAGCTCGGTATCAATTGCCATTGTTTCAGCATGCGGCGCCAATAAAATATTGCGAATTTGCTCTGCAAGCGCTGTTCCACCCGGCTCACGGGTTAACACCACACTCAAGCCTTGCGCTTGCAACTGCTCAGCAAGGTACGCCCGATTAGTGGTTTTACCAGCGCCTTCTGGGCCTTCTAAGGTAATAAATAATCCACGCATGATAGGTCCTTATTGGGTTGGCTTCGGCGCAGGGCTGGAGCGGTAGTCAGCGCGGCGTTTGAGCTGGTACTCACGTACCGCTTTGTTGTGCTCGGCGAGCGAGTTGGAAAATACATGGCTGCCATCACCACGTGCGACAAAATATAAACTTTTACCCGGTTTAGGATGCAAAGCAGCATAAATCGCCTCACGGCCTACCATGGCAATTGGCGTTGGTGGCAAACCAGAAATCACATAGGTGTTATAGGCTGTAGGGCGGCGTAAGTCTGCTCGAGTAATCTTGCCCGTATAGCGCTCGCCCATGCCATAAATAACAGTTGGATCGGTCTGCAATAACATACCGATAGCAAGGCGGCGCATAAACACCCCGGCAATTTCATCACGCTCGTGCGCCACACCGGTTTCTTTTTCAATAATTGAAGCCATGATTAATGCTTCGTATGGATTACTGTAGGGCAAGTCGTCGGCACGCTGCGCCCACTCTTCGGCTAAAACTTTCTGTAAGCGCTGATTGGCTTGGCGCAGAATATCAAGATCGCTTTGGCCGCGAACAAAATTATAGGTGTCTGGAAAAAACTGCCCTTCTGGATGAACGTCAGCCTGACCAAGTTGACGCATTAACTCGCTGTCACTGACCTCGCCAAGGGTATGTTGCAACACATCTTGTTGCGCCAATGCTGCTCGCACTTGGTTAAAGTTCCAGCCTTCTACTAGCGTGACACGGTGCTGGACAACATCACCCGTGCTCCATTTATTTAACAGTTGAGCGACATTCATGCCCGGCTCAAGTTGATACTCACCGGCATGCAGTGGCTGCACATGACCTTGCAAGCGCCAACTCAAGCGTAGCCAAAGCGCACCACGCAAGGCCCCTTGCTCCTCAAGCTGCAAAAGCAGTCCATTGGGCGTACTGCCTGCAGGAACATTCAGAACCTGCTCAGCTTCAAGCTGCAAGGACTGCTTAAGCACCTCGTTTTGCATCCAAAACAACAGGGCAGCGGCCATCACAACAAATAAACAGCCACTCAAAAAAGTAATTATCAGCTTACGCAACACGGCTCGTCATCCACTAAGTCGCTAATCAGTTGCTGCAGTTTACGGGTCATAGGGCCGACCGGCCAGCTTTGTTGCGCATAGCCTAGCACCGGCCAAATGCCGTAGAGACTGTTACATGTGAAGACTTCGTCAGCCTGCTGCAAGTGTTGCAAGGTGATATCCATGACGTGCGCCGCCAAGCCTGCAGCTTGAGCGCGCGCTAATAGCTCTGCTCGCATTACGCCTGCAACACCACAACGACTTAAGTCAGGGGTCAGCAACTGCTGGCTGTGGACAATAAAGATATTACTAAACACCCCATCAACAACATGCCCTTTCTGGTCAAGTAACAAGCCTTCAGCAAACGCAGGGTCAGACCACTCAGCGCGGGCCAACACTTGCTCTAAGCGATTGAGGTGTTTTAAGCCTGCCAGTAAAGGCTGCTCTGCAAGGCGCAGCTGGCATGCAAACAGGCGAACACCTTCGGCTGCATGAGCACTCGGCCATTGTGGCGCACTGGAGGCTTGTAAAATACGTTGCGGCACACAAGGGCTTGGACTGGCATAACCACGTTGTCCCGCACCACGCGTGAGGATTAACTTACACACGCCTTGGCCAAGCTGCTGCATATATGCCTGCAGTTCTGCACGTAACACAGGCATATCACAGGGTATAGCCAAGCGCTGGCAGCCGTCTTGCAAGCGAGCTAAATGCCGCTCAAACAATAGCGCGCGACCCTCTCGCACTTTAATTGTTTCAAATAGGCCATCGCCATAAGCCAAGCCTCGGTCAGCCAGCGCAATACAGTCGGCCGGCTGACCGT
>ASRL01000223.1_pt1 | contig 10725 bp, 12 predicted proteins | sample 692978 | NCBI WGS metagenome assembly ASRL01 (sample SAMN02169241, study PRJNA158439) | bioreactor metagenome | isolation source: day 67 sample from continuous culture bioreactor inoculated with sediment... | place: Germany: Bremen | reverse complement strand
AGTTTCACCGCCATACCAAGGTGAAATTATCTATAAAGATGACAAGGGAGCTATTTGTAGATGTTGGAATTGGCGTGAATCAGTACGTACTATGCTCACAGAAAATACAACAAATGCTTTTTTATGCCTAGAATTAATCGATGAAGATAGATTTGAAGAATTTAAAGAAGGATTAAAATATTTAGGAAATACTATTCAAGAAAATTTAGGTGGAGATCTAACTATTGAAATACTAGATATAAATCACTATAAAATTAACATTGATTAACCACAAAAAAATATGATTCTTGGAGGGTGTCCAGAAAAGTCTGCAAATAGGAAGAAAGTTCCTATGATAATTTTTAGTATCATAAAAATTTATGTTTTTTATTAATTCAAGTATAATTTTAAAATTTAAGTATGTCAAGCAAGCCTTTAAGGAAAGGCTTCTTGGCTTATTTTTTTATTTTATTCTGGAATTCTCTCTGCATACATTATTGATAATTTACCATAAACTTTGCCCCAATTTCTAAGGGAATATGCCCATTTTTTTGTTGCTATTTGAATGCTTTAAGTAATGCAGTATTTGATGGGAAAACACTTCTTTGACCTTTTTCATAACCTAAATGTTCATCCATTTCCGCTTCCATGATATTTTTAATTCTTCTTTTTTATTTATGAATATAATGACAACTACAAATGCCAATATAATTTAAAATATATAAATTTTCTTTACAAAATAAATAGATTTGTTTACAACATTGTTATCGAATTAAAAAAAATAGGAGTAAAGAAGATGAATGCTTTAAAAACATATAAAATTGTAGCTATTGCTATTGAGGAGACTAAAAATTTAATTCCTGAGGATACCTTTATGGTTAAAGATCTTTTTATTGGATATAAATGGAAAAAAATATCTCCAACTATGAGAAAAGATATTGGAAGACAATTTTTATTTAAAATAGAAGAATTTAAAAATCTGAATATAGAAAAATTCAATTTCGAATCTGGGCAACTAACATTTTAAAAGAATATCTAATCCAAGGGTATTCTGTCAATGAGAAAAAATCAAAAGTAGTTGTAAAATTTAATCTATTATTGTTATTATAATAATTATAAAAGATCATCAATTAGGGGGATTACAATGGAATTTAAATTAAAAAAAGGAGACGGTATTGGAATTTTTTCACCATCTACTCCTATAACAAAAATTACACCTAAAAGATACAATAGAGGAAAAGAGTTCTTAGAGAAAAAAGGATTTAAAATAATAGAAGGAAACCTTACAGGGAAAAGTGATTTTTATAGATCAGGAACTATCGAAGAAAGAACCGAGGAACTAAATGAATTAATAAGAGATCCAGAAGTAAGATGTATTATGTCTACAATTGGAGGATATAACTCTAATTCTTTATTGCCTTATATAGACTACGAAGCTTTTATAAAAGATCCTAAAATTGTAATTGGTTATTCTGATGTAACCGCAATATTAATGGGAATATATGCAAAAACTGGAATAAAAACATTTTATGGGCCAGCTATTGTTGCATCTTTTGGAGAGTTTGAACCCTATAATGAATTGACTTATAAATATTTTGAAGATATTTTTGTAAAAGATATTAATGGTGACTATGAATATAAAATGCCAGAATGTTGGACAGAAGAATATATAAATTGGGAAGATCAAACTAGATCTAAAGTAAAAAATAAAAATAATTGGATCACTTTAAAAGATGGAGAGGCTGAGGGAAGGTTAATAATTGGCAATTTAAATACCATTACTACAATTTGGGGTAGCCAGTATATGCCTGAGATAAAAAAAGGCGATATTTTATTAATAGAAGATTCTTTAAAAGATATTGCTACTATTGAAAGAAGTTTTTCTTTTCTTAAAATAAATGGAGTTTTTAACAAAATAGGTGGTCTAATATTGGGTAAACATGAGTTATTTGACGATAAAGGTAGCAACAGAAAGCCCTATGAGGTACTTTTAGAAATTTTAGGAGAGTATGATTTCCCTTTTCTTGCTGATGTAGACTGCTCTCATACCCATCCTATGTTTACAATGGCCATAGGATCAAATATAAGATTAGATGCGACTAATAAACAAATAATTCTTTTAAACCATTGATATTATCAGTATTGAATCGATCAGGTATTTTGGTATAAGGTGTGAACAAACTAAAATCCAATAAAAAGAGATAGATTGTAAACAAAATAAATAAAATTATTAAATGATATGAGTTAGCAAAATATGTTTTTATTCCTAGTTTTTCTACAAACATAGGTCATTATTGTACTTTCAAGAGTTTATTAGAAGTTTAAAAAAAAAGTTTAATAATTTCTTTAACAGAATTATTAAACTTCTTTCAAGTTCCTTTTTAGTTGATATACTAATAGTATTTGAGCTATTCTATAAGAAATTTTCTCCCGGTCTAGAAGCTTTATCATCAAATTTTTCTATATTTTCTGAAATCTTATAAAACTCTATTTTAAATTCAACGATGCCGTCTAAAATAACATGATGATATTTTTCAGGTTCGATAACTATTGTATGATCCTTGTCTGCTTGTAATATCTTTTTAGGTTCATTGTCGTGAACATACTTAAGGATCCCCTTAATAACAACAATTTGTGCCCATTTTCCTTTTGGAGTCATGTGCTTATTTAATATTTCAGGAAAAACATTTTTTTCATTCATAATAGGAGTTTCTCCTATCTTACTGCTATTCTTTGGAAGTTTTAATTTTGAAAACATACAGATCACCTCTTTTATTTTATTTTTGGCTTTTTAAGTTAAATATATTCTACCAAAATTTCAATATATTTTCTGTAACACATGTTACATATGAAAGAAAAAGTAGAGTTTAACCTTGAATGATTATAGTTAATTTATCCTCTAAGTTTCATCCGAACTAGATAAATTAATAATAAAGAAATTAAAGATCCTCTAAATATTTGGAACGAATGAACCGAAAAATGGAACGAACCCTATAGCCTCCTACTTGCCTTAGGGCTCCTTCCGAGTCGTATTTCAAGAAGGGAGCTATTTTTTATATATATTCCTGCTAAAAAATAAGTTTACAGATAATCATCAAACCCATAAAAAAACATATTAAATATTTATTATTAGTTTGCTTTTCTTGAACTAATCGTATACAATATATATATATATGATATGGAGGTGTAACTTATGATAATAATGAATCTTGAGTTAGATAATATTTTAGGTTTTGAAGATTTTAAAATTAATTTTTCTTATCCTAAAAAAATTGTAAATACTAGTATTCCTTTTGAATATCTTGAAGAGAAACCAAATTTTAGATTTAAAAGAGTTAATATAATAATGGGAGCTAATGCTTCAGGAAAAACTTCTTTAGGAAGAGTTATGAAAGGTATTTTTAATTTTGTAGATACAAAGGTAATAAATTCTGTTATTCCCTTAATTGCTAATAATCAAAAAGAAGCTTTTTTTAAAATAGATCTAGTTTCTGAAGGTAAATATTTATGGAATATAGAATGTATTTTTTTTGATAAAGCATTAAAAACTTTAATTATAAAAAAATGTAAAATAAACAAAACTGATAATTATGAAAAATGTAAAGAAAAATTAGAAATTGTTTATGAAGAATTCAACATAAATAATGATCTAAATATTTTAGAAGGGTTGAAAAAGATAAATATTAAAGACCTTCATTGGGGCTTTACTTTCCCTGATACTTTAGTTCGAGGACATTTGATTTCAAATAAACTATTAGATATTGTTTTAAGAACTTTAGATCCGTCTATAGAGAGTATAAAGGAAAGTAATGAAGCAAAAAATACATTTTTAATATCTTTTAAAAATTCAGATGAAAAAATTATTATTCAAGATGGAGAAATTGTTAATAAAAATAGATTATCTAGTGGAACTTTAGAAGGAATTTCAATAGCTAGGTCACTATCAGCAATAAATGCTTTAAGAGAAGGAATTCATTATATAGATGAAAATTTTTCTTATATCCAAAGTGATGTAGAAATTGCTATTTTTAATTTAATGATAGAGATGTTAGGAAAAGAGAGTCAATTATTTTTTACAACTCACAATATGGAATTATTAGATATGAATTTACCTATTCATTCATTTCTTTTTTTAAAAAAATCAGAAAAAATTACACCAGTAAAACCAGAATCTATAATAAAACGTAATAATCAATCTTTAAAAAATGCTGTAGAAAATGATGTGTTTGGGACAATTCCCAATACTTTTTTACTTGAAGAATATGCTAGTGAGTTGATGACTGATGAATAATTACATGTATATTTTAGAAGGAGAAACAGAGCAAAAGATTATAAATGCTTTAAAAGAAGCCGGTTTAATAATTAGTGGGAAGGTTAAAGTTCTTAATGTTTTGAGTAAAAATATAGCTTCAATAGCTAGATCTATCAAACCAAGTACTAACTTAGTTTTAGTATTTGATATTGATGTTTTAAAAAATAATAGTGGTGTGACTATTTCTTCACTAGGCATCAAAAATCTGCCCTTCAAAGAAAATTCCTTGTTTTGGTTTAAGGGTCTTATCTTCTAAAGCATTTAAAATGTTATCAAATTTATCCTCTGTTTTTATTTCAAATGAAATTTGTCTTTTTTCCATAAGATCTAGCCTTTTAAAAATATCAGAATTTTGTGATATAAATTTTCTCATATTAACAAAACTATTGATTATTTTGATATTTACTTCGATAGCTGTTTTACTCTTTAAAACTGAACTAAGCATTGAAACACCTTGTTCGGTAAAAACATAAGGCAGGTATCTTCTACCTCCATGTTGAGGACTTGAGGTCACAAACTGTGACCTCAAGTCCTCATGTTCATCTTCAGTCAACTGAAATCTAAAATTGCTAGGGAATCTATCAATATTTCTTTTGACAGCCTGATTGAAAACTTTTGTTTCAACTCCATATAATACAGCTAAATCTTTGTCTAGCATAACTTGTAAGTCGCGAATAGTATATATATTATTTTTTATTTCTTCATTTTCTAAAATTACTATATCTTTATCCATCGTATAATACCTGACTTAATTATTTTTTTATATAGATTTGTTGATTCGCAGAATTTTTCTTTAGTTTTTCAATATTAAGAGTTAAATCTTTTTCTATTTCAAATAAAAATGCTCTTCCTAAATTCATCCTTAAACCTCTATCAATTCTATTCCATTCTACTCCTCTAAATAATTCTTTTACCATAAATAATTCACCAGAGTTCAAATTTTTAGTTTGTTTTATAGCTTCTTCTAAAAGATCTTTTAATTTCATTAATACCTCCAAAATTTTATTTTCTTATATAGAACCATTATAAACAACACTGTATATAATGTCAATTTAATTTAGGAATTATCGCAAAACAAAAATAAATTAAAAATTTCCTATTGACTATAAAAAATATTGTCCAATAACTTGACATAATATCACATAACTGTCAAATGAACTTCTCAATCCGTTTTTATCATATCCGTCTGGGTCTGTATAATTATTTGTTATTTCATGCTGCCCGTTTATATCAAATCCATTATTGTTGTATCGAGTATTTGTTGATTTGTGTTTTTCATTTATATCAAAACCCTTTGGATTGTATTTTTTGCCTGTTTCTTTATAATAACCGAGCATATTAAATCCTCTTGAGTTATATTTAGTTCCAGTACCTTTATGGTAACCGATATAGTGAAACCCATATTTATTATACTTAGTTTCTGTGTCCTTATGATTACGCAAAAGATCAAAGCCATATCTATCGTACCCAGTTCCTGTATCTTTATGAATCCAATTTATATCAAATCCGTTTTTATTATATTTAGTTTTTATATCTTTGGATTATATAGATCTCTATCTTTTTGATCTCTTTTAGAAGTTTTAATTAACTGCTCGATATAATTTTTTAATTTACATAATTGAGAAATTTCATTATCTATATCAACCTCTGAATAAGCATATTTTTCTAAAAAATCATCTATAGATTTTTTTTCTTCTAATTGTTCAACTATATATTTAGCGATACTTGGTTCATAAGAATTATGACCTTTGCAATCATTAAAATCTTTATTTAAAATATAATTCTCTAATTTTTTTTGATTGATTATGTATTCATTGTTTTGTGAATTTTCAATTCTTATTTTATCATGAATATTTGTAACTTTAAAAGGGCAACCTCTTTTTATAGTTCGTAATTCTAACCCAATATATATATAGTCTGAATAATTTAAATTCTTTTCCATTCTTAATTCCTCCTTTTATAACCCTTCTACTCCAATATCTAGTATTAGAGAAGCTAATTCATATTTATCGATTAATCTAATATTTTTTGCTTTTGCGGATTCTATGGCTTCTTCACTGAAGACTCCTGTTGTAACTGCCCAGTAAGAAGTTGTGTAGTCAGAATCTAAGTCTTTTTCTCCATCATAAGCATCTAATTGATCTATAGCCCAATCGTTACTCTTTCCAGTATGAAATTTAGCTTGTATATATATTATATGTTTTAATTTTTCAAAGATACAAACCACATCTACATCAGCATGTTCTTCGATAGCATTACTTTTGTTATTTTTACTTGGAATATCACATGTGGCTCTTAATTTTTCCATGATTTTCAATAATAATCTTTCAAATTTAGTTGGAGAAAGACTTTTTACTAGATACTCTATTAACTCATCTCTTAAATTTTCTTTCAAAATTTCGTCAATTTTTAGTGATTTATCTATAAGAAATGATTCTCTACTCTTCTCTATGTAAGAACTTAAATCATCTATATTTAATAATCCACTTAGATTTTTTAACCTTGCAATTAATGGCGCTTCTGCATATTTTTCTCTATTTACAGCACTTTCTAATTTATTATTTTTTATCTTTTTTATTTTATATACAAATCCAATATCTTGATTATAATCTTCAGGAGTTAAAATTTCTTCTTTTAAAGAATGAAATGATTGAATTGAATCAACTATTTCAACAATATGAAATGATCCTGTATCTGGAACAAGAACTGTATCTCCAATTTTAAATTCAAAGAATTTATTGATTTTTCTATGTGCAACTATTTGCATAGGCTTTGATCCCCATTTGCATTTTTTAACCATTTCCTCAACTAACTTTTTTTTATCCTCAGTCTGTTTGTATTTATTGATAAAATCCCAATTTTCAACTCTATCAAAATCTCTATAACCAATAATAATATAACCTTTCTCAAATAATTTCCTTGAAACCTCTTTTTCATGATTTAACATTCTAAGCATGTGATAACTCATATTTCTCCCCCATAATTTTTATTGTTCTTTCTATACAAGAATACTCCATTTTTACTAAGATAAACAATATAAAATATGAATATTAATTTCTGGCGTTTTCTTATATCTTAAAGCGTCAAATAAAAATTTAAACTTTTTCTGCCTGCATGACGTCTGATAGTTATAAGCAAATGAAAATAGTAATTTTTTCATTTCTTTCTTTCCTTAAAATAAAATATAAAAATAAAAACCTCTTAACTGTGTGACTATTACAGCTAGGAGGTCTTTATTTTTTGACTATATAAACTAATCAAAAAGACGATTAACCAAAATGAACACAGTTAACTCTATTTTTTCACTTTTTTTAAATTCAAACCCTATGTTTAGGGTGAAAATATTACGACCCTATGAACCATAATTTTTTGATGCTCTTATTTCCCTTCTAAGCCCTTTTATTTTTTTTTCCCTTGTGGTTATACTTAAAAACATCTTACAAAAATATAAAACCTTAATTCCTATATCGTTTACGTTGTTATAACGGAAGTAACTTTCGAAATCACTCAAGGTGATAAAGGTCCTCAAGCTTCAAACATCGAAACTGTATAATTATATATAATTTTGAATATTCAAAGTGGTAGAGATTTCTATCACTTTTTTTCTTCTCTAGAAAATATCATTGGGTTTAGAGGACTTAAAATCAAAGGAAAAGGATTGGAATTTAAAATAGATCCGATTCATCATAAAACGAAACTTTTTCAGTTTAAAATTTTTAGGAGAGCTGGTTCGATAAAGGAATTGTTTTTAGGAGAGGATTAAACCTTTCCTTTTTTATTTATAAATATAGCAACAATTTATTCTATAGGAGTAAATTAATTGAGTTTTATAAAAAAACATTGTAACATCTAACTGTAACCTATAAGTGTTAGAAATATAGAAAAATTTTAGGGGGAATAAAGATTATGTCATATAAAAAAATAACACCATCAGAATTTTACAAACAAATTAGACCTGAATTTTTTTCAGATTCAGAGTCTATTAACCAAATAACATTACCAAGAGAATATTTATCATTTGAATTGAGTAAAATATCTACAAATCAAAAGCAAGATAGCTTTGAAACTTTATGTAGACGATTGGCTGAAAAAATGATTTCTCCAAATTTGATACCTCAAGTTGGTCCAACTGGAGGAGGAGACGGTAAAACAGACTCAGAAACATATCCCGTATCAAATAAAATATCAGATCGATGGTTCACTCCTGAAAATGGTTGGGAGGAAAAAGAAAATTGGGCTTTTGCAATTAGCGCTAAAGAAGCATGGAAAGGAAAAGCTAAAAGCGATATAAAAAAAATCGTAGGAACTGGTCGTGGATATTCACGTATTTATTTTATGTCAAATCAATTAATTTCCAGTAAAAAGAAAAAAGATGCCCAAGATGAATTTATTAAAGAATTTAACATTGATGTAGTTATTCTTGATGGAGAATGGATTTTAGAAAAAATATATAATAATAATTTGATTAATTTAGTCGTGGACTCTTTAAACCTATCTTCTGCATTTAAAAATGAAAAAATTAAATTAGGAAGTAACGATACAAATCGATTAAAACAGCTTGAAGAACTTGAAAAGAATATTTGTAACCCAAATAGATATTCAGAATATGATTTTCAGTTAGCAGAAGATGCTCTCCAAAGTGCTATATTATCAAGAATGTTAGAAAGACCAAGAGATGAAGTAGAAGGTCGATTTAATAGAGCGTTAAAATTTAGTCAAAAAATAAACATCGAAAGACAACTAATGAGAGTATATTATCAAAAGGCTTGGACTTATATAAATTGGTATGATGATTACCCTTTATTTATAGAAAATTTTAAACATTATAAATCTCTTATTTCTAAAACATCAAATATACCTGAAATAGAAGATTACTGCACTCTATTTACATGTTTATATAATTTACAAAATTTAAATAAATATGATTCAATGAATTTAAATGTTGATATGGAAATAGAAAAACAAGATATAAATAATCTATTAAAAACTATAATCAATGATAATAGTAGACCAGCATCTTCTTTATTTGCAAAAACAAATGTATTAATTTTTAAATTAGTACAAGAAAAACAAGGTATAAATAATATTTTTAATGAATTATCTAAAATTATAGAACAATGCAGTAATTATTTAGATTATCCATTTGAAACGATTAGTAAACTGATTGAAATATTCAGCGAACTATTTCCTGACAATGAAGCTTTTGATAATTTGATAGACAAATTAGCTTTAATCTCATCAAAAAGAAATTCAGAATTAGAGGCTGGAAAAATATTTTCGAGAAGAGCTATTAAAAAATTAGAATCAAAAAATTATAAAGAAAGTATTGTTTATTTTGGAAAATCGATTGCAAAATTAGCTAAAGAAGAAACTCAATATGATATGTATTTTAATTTGTTAGGCTTAGGTATGGCATATAAAGAACTTGGCTTAATATGGGCTTCCAATAATTGCTATACACTTGCTTGCCATTTTTCTTTTAAGCTATATAACGAAAAAGGTACTGTTTCAAAAGAAACATATTTTACTATAAAAAATATACTAATTAATGAACTTTTAATAGGAAGGATTCCCCAAATTTTAACTTGGCATGAAACATTTCTAATTTTTAATAGAATTTTGAATATCGATGAGAGCGAGGAAGAAATTCCATTTAGTTGCCTCTGTGATGGGACACTTTCAACAAGGCTAATGCATACACAAAATACTTCTGATGATAAATTACAATACTTACCAGAAATATTAGAAAAACAAGAACTATGGTTATCTCAAAATACTATATTATATAAACAAGGCTACATTGAAAAGGTTTTAAATACATATGAAGATATTTCTAATGAAGATGAGCTTAATAAATATTTTGAGATTCTATCTAATCAACCATTCGTAGAGCAAATATTATATGACACTAATTTTATGTCAGAAGAAAAGATAACATTATACTCTAATCTTTTAGGATGTAAGTTTGAAATTAAATTTTCTAAAAACACTGATTTATTATTAATAGCAGAAACGTTACTTGCATTTGTTGAAGGATTTTTAGGAACATCTTTATCAAAAATCTATTCGCATAGAGAAAATATAATAATAAATCTTAATAAGAGTAACACTAATACATATTTTGTATACGATGAAAATTCTTATGAATACAATTTTTATTCATCAAATTTTGATGAAACAGATAATATTCCTGGTTCACTTTGGAATATAACAACGGAATTTATTTCTGATATAATCGCAAGAAATTTTTTCACTGATAACATTGAAAAATATCTTTCTGAGCTTTTCAAAAAAGAAGAAGTTAATGAAAGATTAGCTCTTATTTTTAATTATAGAAATAGTGTATTAAATATTTTAGGTAACAATCCTAAATTATTATTCGATGATTGGTCTTATGTCAATATAGTGGACAACTTTTCTTCGTGTTTTTTTCG
>ASRL01000218.1_pt1 | contig 10867 bp, 10 predicted proteins | sample 692978 | NCBI WGS metagenome assembly ASRL01 (sample SAMN02169241, study PRJNA158439) | bioreactor metagenome | isolation source: day 67 sample from continuous culture bioreactor inoculated with sediment... | place: Germany: Bremen | reverse complement strand
ACACCCATAATCGTAAAGTTGCTATTGGTCCGATCATTACCTCGTTTCCACGGATCTAGGACAACTAGACCGCCGCTATTATCTCGTCCAAAATAATATCCTGTTCCATCGTTATATCCACTCGATGAAAAGGGAAATCCACCAACAAAACTACTCATAGGGATAATCCGTTTTAGAACTTCTTCAATGGCCTCATCTCTTGTGTAATAGGGAGAAATCCCCTTAAAGGCATGTGCTTGTAAATTGGCCATGATACGGATTTTACACTTGTTACTAGCTAGTATTCCCTCTGTCTTACGACAAATTTTGTTAAAGTTCCCTTCATCACGAGCAAGGGCCATAATAGATATAACCATTGTTCCAACCGTTTCACCTTCCCTGTCAATCTGCAACATAATCTTCTCTCCATCTGAGGCGGCCCGTTCAGCCCGTTGTCGAACTAAGGGATCTTTAGCTGCTTCTGCCTGACTCCGATGCTGAATAATATTCTTAGATAGATCGGATATAAAAGTACCGTTATCAATGGGTACAAATGTTATACCTACAACTGTTCCTGGGATATTGGTAATTTTAGCAAGCCATCCATAGTCAACCTTCTGGGGATATTTAATCACACCATAGACTCGACCCTTGTTTTCTCCAATAACAAGACTATTTCGTTTAAGTTCAAGACCTATTGGAGTGATGATGTTTAGCAGTGAATGATTCATTAGTGTTTCATTATCCTGTTTTTTACTCATACTTCATACCTCTTTTCCACTATTCATAATAACTATAGGCTGGATTGTTGATTAAGTTACATAAACGAATAATCTCTGGCTCTTCGATAAGTTCACATTGTATGTTGGCATTCTCATACTTTTGTATCATTTCTCGACATTCTTTTATGAGGTCTTGTTCAATACCTTCACGATATTTACGCCACACCATAATAAAAAAATTCCGTTCAATGACTTCTCCACTGGTGGCGTAATTACTGATCTCCATCATTTCATTTCTTAGCAGCTCTTTCTGCTTTTGGTCAGTTGTTTCAGAAAGTAATTCTGTATATTCATTAATAAGGGGTGTGATGTCCACTGGTCTTGATACAGCTAAAAACTTAAAAGAGTTTTGCAGGCTAGATAATTCTGCTGTAAGCACGCGACAGATCTGCTCTTTTTCACTGTCTGAAAACAAATCGATGCTGATGGGATGAATCTTAATATAGGCGATAATCTGACCATCTCTTGTATATAAGAATCTATCATGAATATCTTTCACATTGACAAACTCTTGAGCTGTCACCTGATGTTGGTTTTTGATTTCTTGTTCCCCTTGCTTGTTTTGTCGTAAATAAAAGAAGGCCATTGCTCCTGCAATAGCACATAAGACTAACATTATAATAGCTAACATGACGTTTTCCTCCTTAATGATTGATGAGTACAGCCGGTCGTCTGAAATAAGTCAGCCCAATGTCTTCAGCACTTCCAATGCTCACACCCTTAGCACCTGCTGAACAATGAACTATCTGAATATTTTCCTGACTATCCATGCTTACCACAATACCCACATGATTCACTTTACGAGTTCCCGGAATGGCAAGAAATGCCAGATCTCCGGGTTGAACCTCTCCTTTTGTAATCGACGTTGATTGATTCCATTGCTTCGTCGTCCCTAGTCCAAGTGTATTCTCGATTGATTCTGCAGGAATTCCCGCATTAATGAAAACCCATGCAACATAACCGGAACAATCTAGCCCATAGGGCCGTATTGTTCCGCTTGTTGAACTTCCTGGTGATGTCACTTCAGTGTCTTGTCCCCAACGGGAGTCCCATCCTTTAGATGTGCTTTTCCCTCCCCAAAAATAAGACACTTGCCCCACCAAACTGCTTGCTTGATTAACAATTATTCGTCTTTCCATAGCTAAATCTTCCGGTAACATCTCTTGAATGGCTTGGATTTCTTCAAAAGAAAGTGTCATCCTAGTATTATCCTGCATGAGCATGGTGCCCATACCACTTGCCTGCATTTCGCTTAGGACGCCCATCTGTTGTGTATTAAACCGATAACTTCGCGCACCTTCTTCAGCTGTTAGACTATTGACGTGAATCATTTTAATTTCTTTTGTTACGGTTTTTGTTTCCTTAACAACTTCATTTTCAGCATTTACCATTTCTACCTGAATGTCTTTGGATTCTGTCTTTTTTGTTACTTCAATGCGGTTCATCTTTTGGTATATCTTTTCAAGTTTTTGTAAATGGTCCGGAGTCAAAACAGATATTTGCATGGAAGCTTCTTTGGCCATATTATGTTGAATCGCATAGACATAGACTACATCCATGCGATTATCAATAAAAGTATTATCTTCACTCCCTAAATATGTAACCTGGACTTCATCTACAGATGCATCTTGAATTTCCTCTTCAATCCTTACTTTAAACTCATCTTGATAATTTTGAAGAATCTCCATGACAGATAGTCCACTCCCATCAACACTCGCAAAAAAGATAGCAAAGGGAGAGCTTAAGACAATTAAAATACATAAAACCGGTATAAGGCCAAGTGTTATAGTTACTTTTCGAGCACGTTCATCTGCAACTAGGCTCGCCGCTGTTTTTGCAATGACTTTTGCTGTCACCGGATCAACTGCCATTGTAACGCCTCCTTTCCATTCCGCAATATTTATGGTTGCTTAGGAACAATACTCCAATCATCAAACACGCTCCCCGATATGGTAACATGGTCGTCGAGATTGATGCGTAACATCCCTTCCGGCGTCCAATAATCTATAACTTCTGCGTATACAGGATATTGACTGTCAGGATACCAAACCGGTGAGAAATGAACGCGACTCTTATAGGTGGAATACTTGTTTTCTGAAAACATAAAATCGCCATATCCTATCGCATCAAGCACACGCCAATAGCTTTCAAAATGAAATTCCGGAAAATACGTAATGACATTTTGTACTTGAGTCACATGGGAACTTGGTGCATTAGTTGTTGGTGTCGTTTGAATGTCAATATTCACTCCGTAACCGGATTTCATGGTATCTTCTGTTGCCGTCGGTACATTTATGTCCGGAACTAAGTCCATTTTCCCGGATAAACTGGCTGAGTAATTGGTGTAATAATATTCCCAGTGTCCTTCATCAACCCAGTGTCCATTGTCTACCCATTGACCATTATCTTCCCAACGATAGCGACGATGTCCCGGACAATAATCATCCTCACCATCATCATCCCTATCTTTACATCCACCGGAATGATGGTAGGTATAATAATCTTTTTCCCATTTAGCTTCCCATTCCCACTTTGGATGCCATACCCAATTCGGAATCCAATAGCAACTATATATGCCCCACTGGGCTGATATTTTTTCTGCTTTAACCGGAATCATTGATGCCGTAAAGCCATCATTGCGATCATTGGCTGTGGGATTTGGTGGTTCACTCAAACTAAGGTCGACCACTTTTCCTGTCAATGTTGCACGTCGACTACTTCCGTCAATCAATGCTGCACTATTACCGGATATACTAACGTTGATATTTACATCACCAGGCTCTGAGGGTGTATGCCATTTTAACCATACGAGTTCCGATCCACCTTGTGGAATAACTACTTCTGTACTCTTGCTATAGCCATTGGCTGACATAGTTATTGTTGCTGTGTTTTTTGTAGGATTCGCATAAGCTTCTTCACTCTCGTGTCGATTATCCGGTGTGATATCCTCAGTCGCATGAATTCGGACTGAAGTAATCACATCAGTATCGACGCGATACTCATAATCGTATTCCGTATCATTTTCAACAACATTCATAGCATTGGCTTTTAGCATACGCATACCCCAACCCCCACCGGCAATAATACGGCTATTGGGCCAATGGACGCCATCAGCTAAAGCAGGTGTTACCGGATATCCAAACCAGCTTTCTTCAAGAAAGATAGAGTTGGGTAAGGTTGAATGGGTCATGGCGCTAATATATTGACCATCCGTTCCCCCCTTAAAATTAAAATAATCTAGCTCTTGAGCTAGGGCATATTCTGTGGCTGTAAAAGCGAGGGTAGTCACACCATCCTTGAGATATGAAATAATCACCGGTTCATAAACAATCAACCAGGGAACTTTGTTTTGATATTGTCCATCAACCTTGATGGGTAAAATCTCATTTGCCGGAAAGCGTTTTGTTTCACCTGCTATTGTAAAGGTTATGTTTTCAACAAGGGTTTCTCTTGATTTTCCTTGCTGTGAAGCAAATGCATCAATAAATGAATTTAAGCTAGACGTATCTCCGAAATACGATTTGACTGATGCTATATTTCCTCCACTGGTAATTGGTGGTGGCGGGGGATTATCCACAATTATTGTTGGATTATGTGGTGATAGCCTCTGATTTATTTGATAATTTATTTTATTTTCTTTTCCATAAAAGATGCTTTCATTTGGTGTAAAACTCGGTGTTCTAACGTATAAGGGTTTTGATCCAATCCTCTTCCAGTCTGTATTTATTGAACCCTTGGTATCGGCCTTATCCGACAAACCAACGTAAACAGATACTTTATACATATATTCGCTCTTGTTGTAATAGCCTTTATCTCTATCCGCTTTTCCCGTATCACCTGAACCTGTATCCGCATTATCAGATCCATTAACGCTGAAAGAGTTTACCCACAATAACATTATCAATGCAATAAATATAGTTTTTTTTATTCTCTTCATTGTTTTCCCTCCAAAAAAAAGACAGCCTAATAATTAAGACTGTCTTGGTTGATATATTTTATTTATTTAAACATTCAAAATTTATCTCCGGTTCCCGGAACATAGTCACTAATATCTGACATATCTAATTCTGTCACTTTTCCTGCATTGTCCGGATTCAAAAAAGGATTTTCTGACGGCGGTACCAACTGGCTGTCGGATTCTTCTTGAACTGGCTCACTTTCTGTTACATCTTCTTCCGGCTCATGTCTGACCACTTCTTCTGTTTCAACAACGGTTTCTTCTTCCTTATAGGTCGGTAGTGTATCCATATCTTCGAGGTCAGCATCTGTTGTTGGCTTTTCTGTCGGTGCCTCCAACTCCGGTTGCTTAGGTGGTGTCGGCATAGGCTCTTCAATGACCACTTCTTGTTCCGTATCCTTAACCACATTACTTGGCTTATCCTCTGTTTTGTCTTGAGTCACAGGCATAGCATTTATACCTTTATCAGTATCTTTACTCGGTTCAATCTCAATCGATTCGACATCAGGTGTTTGTACATTTTCTATTTCTGTCTCTTGAACCAAATTCTCTTCTTTAGGATTTAACTTTATTACAATAGCAACAATTAAAATCAAGGCTACTGCCATGAGTCCAATCAAAAGACCTAATTTTTTTATTTTTTCTTTCATCATAATCTTCATCCTCCTATTGCTCAATTTCATGGTATCATTTACATTTTCAAATGTCTATAGTTCATTTATTTTAAAATTTTGGATGATAACCTCCTGTCACTTTTAGGCGTATATGCATGGGTGGTAAATGCTCCCAACCGAAAGATAGCGGTACTGTCAAAGTAACCCATGCATCTGCATCAAATCGTTCTTGTGTTGTCCCAGGGGCTAAGGGAACGTTGGTAATATGAATGTCTAGATCTGACAGTTCATATTCTAGGTAGCTTCCGACGAACTTTTGCTGACCCTGTAATCCTAACTTCTGACGAAGTTTCTCCCAAACTGCTCCATCATCAATACGCTCTTCCCACCGGTCCTGTGCATCTAAAGTATATGCTCCGGAATAACCTTCCCTGAGTCCGTTATAGACTTCATCGTAGTTTTCCGTAGCTACCGCAATGATTGACGACTGTAAGGCATCCCGTACACCAGATGCAATGATTTGCAATCGTAGATATTCACTGAGTGCTGAAAAAAGTAACATCAGACTAAGAACAATGACGACAGCAAAAAGTGCTGCGTTACCTTCTTGATTTTTTAAGATTGTTCTCATTTTCTATACACTTCCGATCTGCCTGTAGCTTTGGCTCTAAGCCTTATGGGAAAAGATCCAAACTCAAAAAAACCTATATCTACCGGTAAAGTAAGCTCAACACTAAAAGCCTCATTAAGTTGCATATTTCCTGTAGTTGACCACTGGATTCTTGGTTCTATCCCAAGATTTGCTTCTAGGTCATTAGCTTTTGATGCGGTTTTTGGTCCGATATTGCCTTCGATTTCTGCTACACGTGCCAGTTCGTTAGCAAAGATATTCAGATCATTTTTAATAACAAAGACGGGGTAAACCTTAACCCCCATCCCAATGAGAATCATGGCCACAAGGACCATTATAACGACATCGATATAGCCTTCCCCTTTGTTCGTTCTTAATCGTTTTAACATTAGTTTCACCTCCTAAAACAGATTGCCAAGGGTTTTGATAATCTCAACAAACATCACTGATAGGTACATTAACAAGAAGCAAAAGAGCATGGCAAAGGAATACTTTCGAACTTTACCCGGTCGCTTCATGGCAATCGTTTTTAGACGTTGAAGTTCTAATTGCTTAAGATCATGGGCTAGCATCTGAAAATATACTACTCCATCATCCCCACGCAAAACACCAATCAACCCTCGAATAGTTTCTGATAAAGGTGGGCTGTTTAATCGCGTTTCCAAACGGGTCAGTGCCGATTCGTAACTACCGGATTTCATGTCTGCAACGGTTATTTCTAGCTCTCGCTTAAAACTATCGCCTGCGTTTTGTTTATAGCTTTCCAATATACTAAGAACATTTCGGCTAGCTTTGAGTTCTTGGGAAAGAGTAGATACAAAGCGAGGTAATTCAAACTCCATTTCTTCCCGACGTTTTTGCATCATGTCATCAGCACTACGGATTTCTTTAAAATAAACGGCAACAGCTAAAAAGAGAATGACTGGAAAGACCATTGGAAAGATTAACAGTGCCGGAATAATAAGAAGTAGCACCAAACCGGCTTTAACCCATGCTCTAGCAACAAAAGCTTCCGGTGACAGTTTAATATTTGCTGAGATTAAGGTCGCTACAAGCTTTCTTCGACCATAATCTGTAAGATGAACAAGTTTTGATAAGCGTATTGCCCAATCGTTGATAATAACGTCCATATTTTTTGTTTTTTTCCGTTCTCTTTTATCAATGACCTGTACGGCCTTGATGGCTCGACCTGACGGCAATCCCATCAGATCCTTGAAAATCATATAAATGCCCATTGAAAAGGTTACAGAAAAAAGTAGTAGAATCTGTATCATGTTGGTCTCCTTCCTAACGTCTGTATTCCACAGGTTTTGATAAGCGTATAACGGCGGCTAAGGAAACAAAGATGACCACACCGCAAACGGCCAGTACGAACTTCCCAATTTCTGTAAACATCAAGGTATGATACCAATCTTTGTTGAGCATGTACATCAGTGGTATATTCCCAATGAGTAGAAGGGCCATAGTGACAAATTCCTTCATGGGTTCATACAAAAGATAATCAAGTTCAGCAGATACCATACGCATATCCGATAGTTTGGAGACAATGGGTGTTAAGGTGCTTTTGAGATTTTTATCTTCCTGACAATCAATCAAGGCATCGACCCATTCATGAAATACCGCACTGTCGATATTGGTCTTCAGCCGCTCTAGTGCCATCTTTGTATTGGAATTAATGAGGTGGGTCTGAGCTAAAAAAGCAGAAAACACATCTTGGACCGGTGGATTGATGTAGTTCACATTTTCTGTAATAGCTGTAATAATATTTTCACTTCTTAGATAGGATGTAGTGATCACCGATAAGGCTGTTTCTAATTCACTGTTTAAACCTTTTTTCCATTTTGTGGCAATAAACTGTACATACCAAAAAGGTAAGAGGGAAAATCCTATGGCAAGTACCGGTAGTAAAAACACATTGTCTATCGCTATGGCGACGAAAAATCCCACGCCCATGAGGATTAAAGATGTAATCACTACGACGGCAACTTGATTTTCTTTATTGCTCATGCGTAATATATGCTTTGTTTCATCCATCAGTTTTTTTATGCCTTTTTTCTTTTTATTCGTAGTCAATTCTTTGATTTTTCCATTCAAACTTTTTTCTTTGGTCGCTTGGTGATGAGAAAGTTCAATTGCCATATCCGGAAGAGATAGATTTAATAACAAAAAAAGCCCTGTTACCATCGCAACAAAGCTAATAAGTAATAAGCTATTCACAGGCTTTCCCTCCTTTAAATCGTTTTAATAGGCTACTTGGCATACCATTTTCTAAGAGTCTTTTTTCTAAAGATAAAGAAATATCATTCACCTTTTCATATTGACCTATGATTTTAATGTTTCCGTCAATGACTGCATTATCAATGACATTAAATTTATAAAGCGTTCGGATATGACGTGTTCCATCTTCTTTAATCTCGCATTCGGTCACTTCCATAATGTGTCTTGAGTTGTCCTCGAGCTTCTTGGAAAAGACGACAATAGGAAAGGCTTCAGTCACAAGGTTGTATAAGGTGCGTTCATCCATATCATACCGTTGCTTACATAGTGTCACCATGCGATAATAGGTAGCTATGCAGGAACTGGCATGGATGGTTGTTGTTACCCCGTGACCTGTCCGTGCCGATTCTTGGGCGAAAAAGGCTTCCTCCGACTTCATCTCAGCCACACAGATATAATCCGGATTCACCGTTAAGCCTGTTTCAAGCAGTTTGACCATAGTAATATTTTGCTTTGGATCATCGCTATGTCGGGTAACTGTGTGGATAACATTGTTAATAACTTGCCCTTGTTCATTACGTTTGATGAGATTAAACTCTCGAGTCCCGTTTTCAATAGTATATAAACGTTTATTATTCGGTAAAGTAGATAGAATCCAACTCATAAGTGTCGTTTTCCCACTGGATGTGGCACCGGTAATACATAGGCTTTCACCGTAGCGATGAACAAGGGATAGGAAATCCAACATCTCTTCACTGGCTGTGTTTTGTTCAATAAAGTCTTCTTTTGTCAATTTTTTAGGATTAATGATACGAATAGAAACGGCTACACCTATAGCCGGATCAATCACGCCTTGACCAAGAACAGTAATACGAATCCGGTCCGACAAGTGACCAACCACAATGGGTTGAGATTGATCAAGAATCATACCACTCTTATGCAATAAGCGCCGTATAACATCGATAGCATGACTGGGTGAATTAAATTTCTCTTTGGTTGGAATGATCTCTCCATTCGCATAGGTGACCTTAACATCATTCCATGCATTGACATTAATCTCCTCAATATCGTTACGAAACAAATATTTGGTTAAAAAGGAATACTCTGCCATTTCTGAGTAGAGTTTGCCTACCAGATCATCTAAAGTCATATTTTCTACAGCTAAGGAATAATCCATCAAGTACTTGGTAATATAGGCTTTCATTTGTTCTTTTTGATGGTCACTATCATGAGAAATCAAGATGGCATATTTCCCAGAAATGTATTCTTGTACTTCATGTAAAATATCCGAAAAATCTCGAATATGTTTTGCTGATTCTAAAAACACCTTACTCATTTGTGTTCACCTCTTTCCTGGTCCTCTACCATTGTATCCACAAGATGGATAAGTTGCTTTTGATAAGCGCGACTTTTCTTTTCCATTAGGTCTTCAAAAAGTCTTGCTTGGCGCATTTGTCCTTCCAATTCTTCAGTATACTCTAACTCCCTCTGAACGCCACCAAAACGATGACTTATGTTATCTTTAGGCATTTCCGCTTTGACCTTTGACAGTACATTTAGATGATTCATGGAATTGTATTTTCGCTCCTTGATAAGGGGCAGGATTGCATCGTAAAAACTAATGGCTTTTAAATCAGGTGAAATTAAGCGAATGACCTGATCCGATAATTCTAAAGCACTTCTTGATAATAGGTCATGATGAATATAACTGCTACAATCAATAATAATGTGATCTGCAAGGTGTTTTAATAAAATAAAAAAGTCGATAACTCTTTCCTTTCCGTAGTCTGCATAGGTTCGACTATTTTCGCCATGCAAATAGGTCAATACACTTAAGTTCTTGGTTCTCTCTACCGGAATGCATTTTTTTAGAATGCTTTCTTGAGAAATCTGAATGGATGATAAAAGCTCGCCTAATGATTGTTCTTTGGTTTCCGTGAAGGGTAAAACAGTATGAATAACCGGTGTATAGGAATCTGCCATAACAAGAATGACACTTTTTTTGCGTTTAATGAGCTCATTTGCTACTTTAATACTTAATGTAGTCTTGCCACTATTGGGATTTCCCCATATGGCTATGATTTTATTCTTCATGATTACTCGTCACCTCCACGTTTTCCTCTTCCTGAATTAATTCGTCTTCGAATATCCGTTCTTGCTCTTCTAAGAAGGCCTTCGCATGATCTTCTGTCCCTCGGTATACAAAAACAACATGGATTTTGCCTTTTGCTTCCATGTCGGCCAAACGTCTCGCTTGTATTTCGTCGACCTTTACTGTTAAAGTTGCTGGAAGTTCCTTATCTTTTTCAATGGCGTCTGCATCCTTCTCATACTCATCGGTATCTAGTCCCGTCCCGGCAGTAAGTGCTAGAACTTGGACATATTGAAGTTCAACCGGACTGACCGTTTCTCTTGCATCCCCATAATCCGACGCCATTATGGTGACAATATCACCTTCTTGTAACTTCCCTGATAGACCGGCCGCCAAGCTTTTAATGCTCACAGATATTGCACGACTCCTTCCGTCAAAGTTGCTTAAATATTCATAGTTGGCCAATGACTGTTTGGAAATCTTTGAATTTAAAACATAATCACCCCTATGAAGATCAGTTAAGGCATAGTTTCCAAGGATGTTTTCTTCTTGACGCAAAACGGATTCCGGCAAATTATAGCCTCCGATTTCAAC
>ASRL01000217.1_pt1 | contig 10918 bp, 9 predicted proteins | sample 692978 | NCBI WGS metagenome assembly ASRL01 (sample SAMN02169241, study PRJNA158439) | bioreactor metagenome | isolation source: day 67 sample from continuous culture bioreactor inoculated with sediment... | place: Germany: Bremen | reverse complement strand
ATTCAGCTGCTGTTGTTGCTGGCGGGGTTAGCCATTATCGTATTTATTGTACGACGCACAGTAGTAAGACGTATCAACGCCATGCGCCATACGATGGAGGCGATTGCTGAAGATGACGACCTAAGCCACAGTGTAAAGATTGAAGCACGCGATGAGGTGGGGGCAGTTGGACAGGCTTTCAATGACATGATTGCCAAGTTTAAGAACAGTTTGCACGCGGTGTCTGATGTCACTCAGCAACTCAATAATGTCTCCGATAGGGTTGCTAGTGTTGCCGACTCCACTCTGCAAGCCGTTATGGAGCAGCGTACTGAAACTGACATGGTTGCTTCAGCCATGAATGAAATGAGCACCACAGTGCAAGAGGTTGCTCGTCATGCCACGCAAACAGCTGCAGCCTCACAAGGTGCAGATGATGAGTCCAAGGCAGGTGTTTTAGTTGCAGAGCAAGCCATTGCAGGAATTAAAGAGCTGATCACTGAAATTGCAAGTGCGGCGCAAGTGGTGCAGCAGGTGGAAGCTGATACAGAGAGTATCAGTGCAGTCTTAGATGTGATTAAGAGCATTGCTGAACAAACCAACTTGCTGGCTTTAAATGCGGCCATTGAAGCGGCGCGGGCCGGCGAGCAAGGTCGTGGTTTTGCGGTGGTTGCTGATGAGGTGCGCACATTAGCATCGCGAACACAAAAATCGACTGAGGAAATTCAAAACACAATTGAGCGATTGCAGCAGGGCGTAAAAAATGCTGTAGGTGCTATGTCTGGCGCGCAAGGACGTGCAACCTCAGGCTCAGACTGTGTAGAAAAAGCCGCGCATAGTTTACACGTGATTGCTGCTGAAGTGACGACGATTAACGATATGAATATCCAGATTGCAACTGCAGCAGAGGAGCAAAGCGTTGTTGCAGAAGAGATTAATCGCAATATTACGGCGATCAGTACAATTGCTGATACGACCTCAAGTGGGGCGACGCAAACGGCGCAGAGCAGTGAAGAGTTGGTACGATTAAGTGTTGAGCTGCGCAGGTTGGTTGATCAATTTAAACTGCAGTAAGTGGTTTAAATAGTCAGGACAAAAAAACACGCTACGGCGTGTTTTTTTGTAAGTTGAGTACTTGTTTTTGCAATGTGGTGATGGTGCGATTGGTCTGTGCACGATAGGCGTCAAAGTCAGCAATGGTGGGACCAGTATGGCTTACAGGTGCGGGCTGGTTATCGACTTGGCTACGCAAGATCAGTAGCTCTTGTTGTATGCGGGCAATATCATCATTAAGTGCTGTGTTCTTTTGCAGCGAGCTGAGCGCTGTAGATACGCTTGTTAAACGGGTGTCGAGCTCTTTTAGTTGGGCCAGTTGTTGTTGGTTGGCTTCTAGCGTGCTGTGTAAGTCTTGCAGTTGTGTTTGCTGGGCTGTGAGGCTTTTGCTCAGTTCTGATTGTGCTGCATTGGCTGCATGAACTGCTTTTTCTTGCTGTAGTGCCGTGGTTTTTTGCGCTTCTAACTGACTGCTTAGATTGTTGCTGCGCTCAGCTAGGGAGGCGAGCTCAGCACGGAGTTTGCTCAAGTGTGTTGAGTTTTCAGTTAAGCTGATTTGCTGCTGTTTATATGTGTCTACTGTGCTGCTCTGTAGAGTATTAAGCTGTTTTCTTAATGCTTCGTTATCGCTAAGTACTGTGTTTTGCGTGGCGCTGACTTTGCCGGTGATCGCGTTAATACGGCCTGCAGCATCTTCATTGATTTTTGAGAAGCTGTCTTGTGTGGCTATCAGTTGCTGTTCTAATAATTGCATGCGTTGCATGCTCCACCAAGCAAAAGCAGTGCTTGAGCATGCAATAGCAATGGTCACGGCTGATAAAATGCCGAGAGCTTTGTTCGAGCGGTTTTGAGTGTTTGTTGGGGGTGTAGCATTTCTGTGACTGTCGATTAGCGTTGTATGCACTGCCGAGGTATCAAGCCGTGGTTCTTTGCGCTCGGATGTTAATTTTGGGAGTTCGTCAATGTCATCTTGTGCATCATTACGCATAGTCAATAAACCGTTTTAAAGGCTAATGTAGGGTTGAGTGTAGTATAGCGGAAAATGCTTAGTTGCTAGCTGTGGATACTTTAGATGCGTGTTTTAGCTGGGGTTCAATTGTGTTTGTCTGTGCTGGCTGGGTTTGTGTGGGTTTCTTGTCGTCTCGTCTGCAATGCAGTTTTGCGTGAGTTGCTAAATGCAGGCATTGTGCATATGGCGCACTGTGCTAAGTCTGTTTTTCCCTTAACGAGCCCATCCGGGGTTCATCGACGGATAAACACCAATCCTGAAGTACGGCATACACCGCACTCAACTGCGCCTTGCGTCATGCACTAACAGTATGGGGGCGTGCTGTGTTGTTGGCGGGATTTGCGTAAGTCTCATTGCTGTTGCATCGTAATGTGCTGCTGGCTAAGAGCTAGATCTCAACTTCAAACCCTACAACCTATAAACAATGGCATCTGCTTGTTCTAGCGATTAAACTGCGGTTTTGTGATGACAGCCAATGGAGCGTCCGATGAGTTTGTTTTTAGTGGGGTTATTGATTGCCGCTATTTTAGTGCTGGCTTGGGGCGTCAGTTTATACAACGCCTTGGTGCGCTTAAAACACAGCGTGACTAAAGCATGGTCCAATATTGATGTACTGCTTAAGCAACGCCACGATGAGCTGCCAAAACTGGTAGAAACCTGCAAACAATACATGCAGCACGAACGTCAAACCTTAGAAGACGTCATCAGTGCGCGCAATGCAGTATCCAATGCCCGTGAGCAACATGATATTGGCGCATTAGGTACAGCTGAAACCGGTTTGCGCTTAGGCTTAGGTAAGTTATTTGCTTTGGCAGAAAATTACCCTGAGTTAAAAGCCAACGAAAGCTTCCAGTTTTTACAACAACGCATCAGTGGCTTGGAGAATGGCATTGCTGATCGCCGTGAACTGTACAACGAAGCGGTCAATCTTAATAACGTGCGTATCGAACAGTTTCCAGATGTGTTCATTGCTCGTTATTTTAATTTTGCCGCGGCTGAGCTGTTGCGTTTTAGTGATGCTGAAAAAGCGGACGTTGATATTAAAAGCCTGTTTGGTTAAGCCTGCGTGGATATTGTTGGCATTGGCCTCACCTTAGGGCTCACCACGCTTGGTAGTTTTGCCAGTGGCTGGTGGAGCATCTATAAATTAAAAAAAGCGCGTTACCTGCTGGATACTCCAACCTCCAAAATACGTTCAGCGGCACAAGGTTATGTTGAATTGTACGGTGTGCTCAAGAACGGCGTAGGACAATTAAGTGCGCCTTTAAGTGGTGAGCCCTGTGTCTGGTGGTTATTTAGTATTGATGAGCAAATACGCAGCGGTAATAACAACAAACGCTGGCAACAAGTCGAGAAAAAAAGCAGTGCAGCGCTGTTGTGCTTAAACGACGGCACCGGCGAGTGCTTAATTGATCCTGTCGGCGCACATGTCATTCCTATGACCAAGCGTGTTTGGTACGGTAGTGCGCGGCATCCTCGTAAGGAGCAGCTGCGCAAGAGTTTCCTGCAAAGCATGCTCAGTGGTGTGAAACGCTACCGCTATACAGAGCAGCGCTTGCATGTAAATGAACCGCTGTATGCTATTGGTGACTTTTTTAGCCGTGGCGGTGGCGGTGATGCGTTTGATTTGAATGCCAGTCAGGGCGCGCTGATCCGTGAATGGAAACAAGACTATGCGGGCTTGCTGCGCCGTTTTGATCGTGACCGTAATGGTCATCTCGATCAGCAAGAGTGGCAAAATGTACGTGACAGTGCAAAAGTCGAGGCGCAGCGCTTGTATCGCATACGCAGCAGCGATCCTGCACAGCACTATTTACGAAAACCCGAAGAAAAGCAGCCGTTTATTTTGTCAAGTTATGGTGAGGATGACATTGCTAGACGCTTTTATTGGCAAGCGATACTCGGTGCTTGCGTTTGTATTGCCTGTGCGTTGGGCGCTGCCTATATTATTAATACCCAGTTCTAGCGCTGAGGAGGACTCGGCAAATAGTGATTTTCTAAGGTGTCCATCAGTACCCGTACTTTTTGAATTGACTCTTGATATTCTTCGTCGCTATTGGAGTCATAGACAATGCCGCCGCCACCCCAGCAACTGATCTCACCATTATTTGCCAACATTGTACGAATGCTAATTGAGCTGTCCATTTCGCCACGCGTATCCAGATAAAAAATACTGCCGCAATAAATGCTGCGCACGCTGGCTTCAAGTGATTGGATAATCTGCATAGCGCGCTGCTTCGGTGCGCCGGTAATTGAGCCGCCAGGAAAGCTGCCGATCAACACATCCAAAGCGTCAAATTGCTCGGCCAAGGTGCCAGTAACACTGCTGACCATGTGGTGCACGTTGGGGTACGTTTCTAGGGCAAACAGTTCAGGGACGCGAATGCTGCCAGTGCTGCAGTAGCGGCCTAAGTCATTGCGCAGCAAATCGACAATCATTAGGTTTTCGGAACGGTCTTTAGCACTACTGAGCAACGCATCGGCTAGAGCTTGGTCCTCTGCTGCAGTTGCACCGCGGGCGCGCGTGCCTTTTATCGGGCGACTTTCGACTTGACGTTGACGTACTTGAATAAAACGCTCAGGCGATAAACTGACAATAGCTTGCTGCTGATTGACGCGGATAAAGCTGGCAAACGGAGTAGGGCAGCGCTCACGCAAACTGATATAGGCTTGCCACGCATCGCCTTGATAATGACTGCTAAAACGCTGCGTGTAATTGACTTGGTAGCAGTCACCTGCGCCAATGTAATCGTGAATACGCTGTAGGTCGCTGTGGTACCGCTCTGGGCTAATCTGTGCTTTGAATGGCTCGGTCAATTGAAAACGATTGTTATCATTGGCAATCTGATCGCACTTGGTCGCAGATTCAAACAATAGCTGCAGTTCTTTTTGGCGTTGCCTGCTCATGCTTGGGTGACAGACCAGCCAGCAGCGTTGCAGTTGATGGTCATTGATCAGTGCCCAGTCATACAGACCCACTGTTGCGCTGGGTAAACCTTCGACTTCAGTGCATTGTGCAAGGTTGTTGAGCTCATAGGTTAAATAACCCAATAAGCCGCCAGTAAAGGGCAGTTCCAGCGCATCAGGTGCTTGGCAGACTGCAAGTTGCTTGAGCAATGCTTGGCAGCGCTGACGAAAGCTGTCGATGGATTCAGCAGCGTTTGGCGTAATAGAAGCCAGCGGCCAAGCACTGAGAATGTCAAAACGACCGCGCTGGCTGCTTGGTTGTCCTGAGTCCAGCAGAACAGCACCACTGTGTGCATGCACTTTTGCAAAGTGATGGGCGGGATCGGTATGGTAATCAAGCGCAAACAACTGGCAAGTGAGCATAGACAGTGGGTGACGCTAAGTCCCATAGGATTTAGCGTCTTAGGCCTTTTCAGTGATATTAAGGAGGGCTGCTGGCAAATAAATTCTGTGAAAAACGCACACGTTCTTCAACTGATTCAGTGATGCCTTGACGTTTTAACTCAGCGAGGTGATTTTCTACGGCATGCGCGCGCAGAGTCAGCCCAGCATTGTTAGCAATTTGAATATTCAAACCAGGACGGGCGTTGAGCTCTAAAATCAATGGCCCTTTTTCTTGATCAAGCACCATATCCACACCAATGTAACCTAACCCGCACAGCTCATAACAACCGGCTGACAGTGTCATAAAGCCATGCCAATCAGGCAGCTGCACACCTGCCACATGATTACTGGTGTCAGGATGCTTACTGATTTTGTTATTCAGCCAAGTGCCTTGCAGGGTGAGCCCCGTGGCTAAATCAACACCAACACCAATTGCGCCTTGGTGTAAGTTTGCTTTACCACCAGATTGACGGGTCGGCAAGCGTAGCATGGCCATAATTGGGTAGCCCATCAGCACAATCACGCGAATATCCGGTACACCTTCATAGCTGATACTTTTGAACAGTGGATCAGGTGTCACGCGGTATTCAATTAACGCGCGGTCACGTGAGCCTCCAAGTGAGTACAGGCCAGTTAAAATACTGGAGATTTGGTATTCAATTTCTTCATGGCTGATGATCTTGCCAGAGACTGTTTTATAACGATCCTCAAAGCGATCAGCGATCACTAAAATGCCGTCACCACCCGCGCCCATAGCCGGCTTGATAACAAAATCTTTACGTCCACCAATAATTTTATCGAGTTTTTCGATTTCTTTTTCGGTGGAAATAATGCCGTACATTTCAGGCACATTAATACCGGCGGTAAGCGCACGTTCTTTGGTGAGGATTTTATCGTCCACCAGTGGATACAGATGACGCTTATTGTACTTAAGCACGTAATCAGCATTGCGCCGGTTGATGCCCATGATGCCTTTGGCGCTGAGCTCGCGCCACGTTTTAATTAACCCAAACATGGCATCAGTCCTTTAAGAAGGCTTTGAAGCGGAACAGTTCTGTTAAGCGGTAACCGCGGTAGCGGCCCATCGCCAACATAAAGCCGACCATAATCAACAGCACGGCAGGGAAGGTAAAGATAAAGTAGTTGAGCTCAGGAATGCTCATCAGGTAGTGCGCTAAAGCGGCAGCAAATAATGTACCGATTGCGACTTTAAAGGCATGGTTGCCGCCGCGTTCCTCCCAGGTAATGGACAGGCGCTCGATGGTCATGGTTAAAATCACCATAGGGAATAAAGCTACAGATAAGCCGCGCTCTAAGCCAAGTTTGTGGCTGAACAGGCTGATCACTGCAATCAATACCACAACAAAGGTCAGAACCACCGAGAGTCTTGGCAGCATTTGTAATTTCAGGTGCTCTAGGTAGGAGCGCAGTGATAAACCTAAGGTGGTAATCACAGTAAACAGCACAATACCAAAGCCCAGTTGGGTTTCACGGAAGGCGAGGGCAATCAGCACTGGAGTAAAGGTACCCAATGTCTGCAGGCCGCCAAGGTTACGCAAAATCAGAATGACCATAACGCCGAGCGGAATCATAATCATGATTTGGTAAGTCTGCTGAGTTTGCAGCGGCAAACCGTACAGGGTGTAGTCTAAAAAGCTGGCATCAGCGTTTTCATTGCTCAGTTGCGCTAAACGGATCGCGTTGATCTCACTGTTGTTAAGCGTGAAGGTTACTGCAGCCTTGCTGCCACCCTCTAAGCCGACTAATGGCTCATCACCAAACCACCAGATCATACGGTCGCTGGGCAGACCTTGTGCGCCTGATTGCGGGTTAAAATACAGCCATTTATCGCCATTGAAGCTACGCAACCACAATTCAGGCTCTTGCGCGATATCAGCTTGCAAGCGAATGGTGTGCAAACGCTGCATGGGTACGTGGGCAATTGATAGCAGCAAATCGACGACATCTGCCTTGCGTTCGCTCGAGGTGTCACCACCCAGCAGCAGGCGCACATTGTCATCGCTGGTATTATTGACGCGCTTAATGGCTTCGCTAATAAAAGTTTCGACATCGGCAGAGTGCTGGCGAATGGGCGCCAATAGTGCTTCAGCCGCTATTTTTTCAGCACCCTCGATAGGCAGGGTTTCGCGGTAAATTGGGCCTTTTTCTTTAACTTGAGCCGAGCTGTAGCGCTTGGTCATCACCATGCGGTAATACAGGGTTTGCTTGCCTTTGGCACGTCGCGCAGACCAGGTTACGCGACGGTTATCATCAACGACATTGACACTGACACCATAGTTGTTGGAGATAAAGCTTTCATTGAGGCTGACATAGGCTTGATTGAGTGGCGGTACAAACATCTGCAGCTTAACCGGCTCATTGCCATTGGCATTAAAGGCAACTTTGGCATCGATGTTCCATAGGTTGTCTGTTTCATCCGCTGATACCGGGATACCCAAAACATATACTTGGTAGGCCGTAACCGATGCTCCGATGATGACACACAGAGCGATTAGTATTTTTAGATGCAGTGTCAATGAGCGCATGATAATTACTCAGCAATGGCGATGGTAGTGTTTTGGGTGTCGCACTGTGGTTTGCCCACAGAATATTTTAAGCTTGGATCAACCAGTGCGCCAAATTTTTTCAGCGCTGTTGAGCCCAATAAAAATGGGTACTGGAAGGTGCTGCGGTCAGTTAAGTTCACTTCAATGGTTTTCAGTGTGCGGCCCATGCATACTGCCATTTTGACCACGGGGCGCGGTGTATAACTTTTATCTTCTTCGGGGTCATAATCGCCTGAGCGACGCTTAATCTTACTGATGCGGGCAATGGGTAACTCGAACGCGTGTTCGTGTGCTTCATCCAGTGCTAAATTAAAACGCACCCACGCTTCGCCATCACGCTTAAAGCGCTCAATATCGCGCGCGCTAAGAGAAGCGGTTTTGGCGCCTGTATCCAACTTGGCTGTCATGTGCATATCAATATCGGCGATATACACATGCTCGTTTAAACCATAGATGTTTTTTTCGTTTGCTGTAGTCATAGCAGGTAATGCAATAAGGCACATTAAAAGTGCAAATATATTAAATCTCATAATGCTCGCAAATATAAAAAACTGAGTGTGCCCTAAGCTGTGCTGTCGGCCAGCCTCGGGAGGTAAAGCGTTAACCTTATACCGCAGAGTATGACAGGCGTGGGCAGCGTATTCTAATCGGCAATGCTAGAAATAACCATTTAATCCTTTGTTGGCGCTGCTTTCCTTTATCAAGCTGCTATAAGGCAGGGGTTAATTCAATCGAGTAGATTGACGTTAATCAAAAGCAGATGTTCATTTATTCGACCTTGGTCGCTAGATTGTCGACAATACGCTTTGCTTTGTTGACATGTGCTGGGCTCGTATGTAGCTTTTAGCTATTGATTGATCAAAGGTGTCGACACTGTGCCAGAGCTTATTGAAGAGATAGCACGTACCAGCGGAGATTCTGCAACCTTGTCTGAACAAGTGTTTCGCAGCATTCAAGCCGCGATCGTCTGTGGTGATATTGCGCCTGGCAGTAAAATCTCTGAACCTGAATTGGCGCGCACCTACGGTATCAGCCGTGGGCCTTTACGCGAGGCGATCCATCGTTTAGAAGGACAACGTTTGCTGGTCAGGGTTCCGCATGTCGGCGCTCGCGTGGTGTCATTATCGCACGCTGAGTTGATTGAGCTGTATGAGATTCGTGAATCTTTAGAAAGCATGGCCTGCCGTTTAGCAGCAGAGCGCATGAGTGCCAAAGAAATAGATGGGTTGCGTGCGGTGCTCGATACCCACGAGCGTGATGCAGCATTCCAAGCAGGCGTCGGCTATTACCAGCAAGAAGGTGATTACGACTTCCATTATAAAATCATTCAAGGCAGCGGCAACCAAATGTTGGTCAAGCTGCTCACGCAAGAACTGTATCAGTTGGTGCGTATGTACCGTATTCAGTACTCAACCACGCCCAACCGTCCCCAGCAAGCGTTTAAAGAACATCACGGCATATTAGATGCCATTGCCGCAGGCGATGGTGAATTAGCCGAGTTATTGATGCGTCGTCATATTGCTGCCTCACGGAGCAATGTTGAGCGTCATTACCAAGGTGCCAATAACACCGTCCAACCCCTACGAGGTAAATTATGAGTCGTACAACTCCCGGTCAACGCTTTCGTGATGCTGTTGTAGAAGAAAGTCCACTACAAGTTATCGGTGCGATCAATGCCAACCATGCTTTATTAGCGCAGCGTGCTGGCTTTAAAGCTATTTACCTGTCTGGTGGCGGTGTTGCTGCTGGCTCACTGGGTATTCCTGATTTAGGCATCACTGGTCTGGAAGACGTGCTCATTGATGTGCGTCGCATTACAGATGTTTGTGAACTGCCACTATTAGTCGATGTGGATACCGGTTTTGGTGCTTCAGCGTTTAACGTTGCACGGACTGTGCGCTCAATGAGTAAAGCCGGTGCTGCTGCGATTCATATTGAAGACCAAGTTGGTGCCAAACGTTGCGGCCACCGTCCAAACAAAGAAATCGTCACCCAGCAAGAAATGGTTGATCGCATCAAAGCCGCAGTGGATGCGCGCACCGATGACAGTTTTGTGATTATGGCGCGCACTGATGCACTGGCCGTGGAAGGTTTGAATTCTGCGTTAGACCGTGCTGCCGCCTGTGTTGAAGCCGGTGCCGATATGGTATTTCCGGAAGCCATTACCGAATTGGAAATGTACAAACTGTTTGCTGAGCGTGTGAATGCGCCGATTTTGGCCAATATCACTGAGTTTGGTGCAACCCCCTTGTTCACTGTAGACGAGCTTAGAGAAGCCAATGTGGGCTTGGTACTGTACCCGCTGTCTGCTTTCCGAGCGATGAACAAAGCAGCAGAAAATGTCTACAACGCGGTACGCCGTGATGGCACACAGAAAAATGTCATCGACACCATGCAGACTCGCATGGAGCTGTATGACCGTATCAACTATCACGCTTTTGAGCAGAGTTTAGACGCTTTGTTTGCTCAGAAAAAAAGCTAATCTCAAATTAATCGCTTGTTCGAGTGATAACCAATAATAAAAGTAAGAGGAATAATCTGATGACTGAAGCAAAGAAGAAAGTACTCAGTGGTGCAGGCCTGCGCGGCCAAGTTGCTGGACAAACCGCACTCTGTACTGTTGGTAAAGAAGGCGCTGGTTTAACTTACCGTGGTTACGATGTTCGCGACCTAGCTAAACATTGCAAAACCTTTGAAGAAGTGGCGTATTTGCTGCTTTACGGCCACCTGCCGAACCAAAGTGAAATCGATGCCTATCAGAAACGTTTACATGGCATGCGTGATTTGCCCGCAACACTAAAAGAAGTCTTAGAGCGCATTCCTGCTGATGCTCACCCGATGGATGTGATGCGTGTGGGTACCGCGATGCTGGGTACGCTAGAGCCAGAGCTGAGCTTTGAACAGCAGCTCGATGTGGTTGATCGCCTACTGGCTGCTTTCCCTGCCATTCTGTTGTACT
>ASRL01000216.1_pt1 | contig 10920 bp, 10 predicted proteins | sample 692978 | NCBI WGS metagenome assembly ASRL01 (sample SAMN02169241, study PRJNA158439) | bioreactor metagenome | isolation source: day 67 sample from continuous culture bioreactor inoculated with sediment... | place: Germany: Bremen | reverse complement strand
GCAGTGGTTAATGTCGCTGCTTCTGCGTGGCTGTAGCCTTTGGGTGCATGGGTAAAGGATGTTGCTGGCGCAGTCACTTGCTCACGTGCATAGCCATCTACACCATCACCGGGTACCGCGCCAAAGCCTTCTTCCTGCGCCTCGCCATCCAACCAGTTGGGGAAAAACGTACTAACCACATGATCGCCAACCGCGAACTCGCTAACGCCCTCACCGACAGCAACGACTTCACCCGCTCCGTCTGCCATAGGTATGCGGTCTTCGGTTGGTCCCCACATACCACTGACCACGGCAAAATCATGATAGTTCAGCGAGCTGGCATGCAAGCGCACCTTGATCTCGCCTGCGCTAGGCGCGGCCGCCGCATCACTGCTACTGATGATGACACGCTCATAGCCGCCACCCTTTTGTACGATAATAGTTTTATTGCTCATAGTGTCTCCATACGATAAAGAGTTTATCGTGTTGCGAAATAGCGAGGTGTACAGATAAAAATTACAGCTCTGCTTGCAACCGCCGGATACATTCAGCAATAGCTGACTCGTCACGACGGTAATAAGTCCACTTTCCGATTCGATGTACTTGCACCAATCCAGCGCGTTGCAAAATCGCCAAATGCGCAGATGCGGTTGAGGGCGCAAGATTTACTTTCTGTTGGATGTGGGTGACACAGACACCAAATAACTCTGGTGCCCCATGTTCTTGGGCTGGGTAGTTGGCTTGGGGCGCTTTTAATGATTGTATGATCAACATGCGCGTATCGTTCGCCAACGCTTTTATCTGTTCGAGTAGCATTGGTTCATATTACGCTTTTTTACGAAATGTTCAAGTTTTGACCAGATTACTGGCTTACCCCAAGGGTATTGCTTCAATAAAAAGCAAACAGTGGTCAGCTCATTCGGCAGAGTGGCTGTGCTGTTAATCTGCAATAGGCTATTTATATGCGCTAGCAAACAAACAACGTGCAAATTTGTGCCCAATCAAAAAACAAACAACCAACACAATCATGACAACGAAGGCGGCGACCAAGTAGCTGATGCTTGCCGGCAGCCCTAATACCCAAGCTAAAGTGAAGACTAAACCTTGAAATGCCTCATATGGCCACTGAATAACTGGTGCTTGTGAGCCCGAGGCCAACAGATATATCAAACCAACTAAGGCAAGCAGCGACGTTAAAACAGCAAAACCTCTTACTTTATTCATATCATTTAAGCCTGCACTTAACGTTGATTTATGCTGATCAAGTTGGCGCCAACCATCACCGGTAGCAATGTTCAATACGCCACAAAGTTTACAGCAACCGGCTTTGTTGATGGGTATTGTGCTACAAATTGATGGCGCTATGCCGCTAAACCTGAAGTAACCAGCAACATTATAAGCGTGGCTCAATTTCTGTCACGATATGTATTTGCAGCATAACTTCACTTAATTTAAGACGTAAACTGGCTTTGCATCAAAAAAGGCAAGGTACTAATCCCATTAGGATTATTACCTTGCCTCATTAAACTGCTGTTCAACGTTGCTCAGCATTCTATTAAGCAAGCAGCGCAGATCCTGTGCGAAAAAAATCATGCGAGCTGATTGCTGCCACTGCGATAAATTGCCTAGCTAGCACTCATTTCGCAACGCATTACGCGGTGTTCAAAATAAACGAAGCACCATCAAGACCGACTAGCGCACGTTTATCGCAGCTATAAAACGCCCCATCACCTTCTCTTTAGGGCAACGACGATTAGGCGAAAACCATTTCAGGGACATGCTCAGGCACAATTAATTTACCCTGCGTTTTAGCAATAATCTCTTCCACCGAGACGCCTGGAGCCCTCTCTTTAAGTACAAAAGCGCCATTTTCAATCTCGATCCAGGCTAAATCCGTTAACACCTTTTTAATGCAGCCTTTGCCTGTAAGCGGCAAGCTGCACTCTGCCAACAGCTTTGATTCACCTGATTTGGACGCATGGGTCATAGTCACAATAATATTATCGGCGCCTGCCACTAAATCCATGGCGCCGCCCATGCCTTTGACTAGCTTATTTGGAATCATCCAGGAAGCGATGTTGCCGTTGACATCCACTTCAAACGCACCTAAAACGGTGAGGTCAACATGACCGCCACGAATCATGGCAAAAGATTCTGCAGAGGAGAAAATTGATGCGCCCTTTACTGCTGTTACGGTTTGTTTGCCCGCATTAATCATATCGGCATCGATGGTTTCTTCAGTTGGAAACTCACCCATACCCAATAAGCCATTTTCAGACTGCAGCATGACTTCAATATTGTCTGGAACGTAATTGGCGACCAAGGTCGGAATGCCAATACCTAAGTTAACGTAAAAACCATCTTGCAGCTCTTGGGCGACACGTTGCGCCATTTGCTCTCTTGTAAGTGCCATCTAAAATCTCCTTATTATTGCGCTAACTTTACAGTTCTTTTTTCAATACGCTTTTCAAACGTACCGAGCACAACGCGATTTACATAAATGCCAGGGGTATGGATATGCGCTGGATCTAGCTCACCCACTTCAACAATTTCCTCAACCTCAACCACAGTAATTTTTCCAGCAGTCGCTGCAAGAGGGTTAAAATTTTGCGCGGTATGACGGTAAATCACATTGCCGTAACGATCTGCTTTCCAGCCTTTAACAATAGCGAAATCACCCACGATGGCTTCTTCCAGCAAGTATTCACGACCATTAAATTCTTTGGTTTCTTTACCTTCTGCAACCGGCGTACCCACACCTGTGGCTGTGTAAAAAGCCGGAATACCGGCACCGCCGGCACGCATTTTTTCAGCCAGTGTGCCTTGCGGAGTCAGTTCGACTTCCAGCTCACCGTTGAGCAGCTGCTTTTCAAATAACGCATTTTCACCCACATAAGATGAAACCATTTTCTTAATTTGTTTTTTTTCTAATAACAGACCTAAACCAAAACCATCTACGCCACAATTATTAGAAACCACGGTTAAGCCGCTGGTGCCTTTGCGTTGAATTTCAGCGATTAAGTTTTCTGGAATACCACACAAGCCAAACCCACCGGCCAGCACGGTCATACCATCTTCTAGTCCTGCCATCGCTTCTTCATACGAAGCAACAACTTTGTCAAATCCAGCCATTCTTGTTCTCCTAGTTTTGTTCTGCTTGTTGATCAGTTTGCTTCAAACCAATCAATAAATTAAATTTGTTTTCTCTATTTATTAATAAGTTTTTCAAATCAATCAATTTACGTTTATGCACTTGATCGGCAGTCTTGATTGCGCGGCTGCGCCAGTGTCCGTGCCCGCAACGCGTTATGAAAACTCGCGTCTCAGATCAAGCGTGGACTCCTTACCTAAACTGTCATAGTGCTCATCAAGAAAGGCCCGTGCTGATTCACGACCAATGTCACGTAAATGCGTTAGAAATTTCCACTCAGAATTGACTTTACTCGACGCTGACAACGGATTTATTTGTTCTGTGGCTTCAATGCGGTGCACTAATATTTCAGAATAACGACTTCTATCCAGTTTGTTTTCACGCAACTGCCGCGTGACAAAATCAATACCGCGCAACTCTCTGAGCAAGGATGAATTAAATGAAATTTCATTGACGCGATTCTGTATTTCCTGCGCAGTTTTAGGCGTTTCATTGCGCTCAATCGGGTTAATTTGAACGATTAAGATATCTTTAGACTGAGTGGTATGAAACAAAGGATACATAGGCGGGTTGCCAACATAACCACCGTCCCAATAGGGCACACCATCAATTTCAACAGCTTGAAAGTAAGAAGGTAAACAGGCAGACGCTAAGACCATATCCGCCGTCAACTCTTCACGCTCGAATACTTTTATCTTGCCCGTATGCACGTTGGTTGCCGCAACAAATAGCTTTAATACGCTGCACGCCCGGACCTTTTCAAAGTCAATAGTTGACTCAACCAATTCGCGTAGCGGATTAATATTCAGCGGATTGGTATCATAAGGTGAAGCGACCCGACTGAATAAATCGAGCATCACATAGGCTGGAGAGTCATCCAAATCCCAACGGCCTGTGAGAATACTTAAAGGGCTTCGTTTAATTGGACTAAACCTGCCCATGTGTGACACGTGGCGCCAAAATGTCTCAAGCGATTCGCGCGCGCCATCTGCCCCACCTTCCATATAGCCTTGTGCTAATACAGCTGCATTCATTGCGCCAGCGCTCGTCCCTGAAATACCTTCGACACTGACGCGGCCATCTTCCATTAAATAGTCCAGTACGCCCCACGTGAAGGCACCATGCGAGCCACCACCCTGCAGTGCTAGATTGATCGATTTTTTAACCATGCCAATTGTTACTCCTATGCCCACTCCAACTCACTGCTGAGCAGCAGCTTGTCAAACATCCTACTTCCTAGTTTTATCTGATTGCAGATCAGCTTGGCCCAGCTAATAAATAAAGTCTTCCTTTCCTATTGATTGATAGCTTTTGCAAATCAATGCGCTTGCACTTATTCACTCAAAAACATACCGTTAAACAAATACTTTACAAACACTCGCTTTAACTAACCAAAGCATTTTGGAATCCATCAGCATACATGAACATCAAACAGGTTCGCGCTTTTCTTGCAGTTGCTCAGTCCATGAACTTTACGCATGCCGCGAGTCAATTGCATCTGTCTCAGCCTGCTTTGAGTCTTTCAATAAAAGGCTTGGAAGATAATTTAGGCGGCAAGTTACTTATTCGCACCACCCGTCATATATCTTTGACGCCAGAGGGTGAGGCTTTGGTACCTATCGCAAAGCGACTGTTGGCCCAATGGGAAAATGCTGAAGATGAGATGAGGCAACGCTTTGCACTCCAACTAGGCAAGATTACCATTGCCTCCATGCCGTCTTTTGCAGCCTCATTACTCCCCAAAGCCATTCAAATCTACCACGCCTCCTACCCTAATATTCAAGTCGCTATTGACGATGTGCTATCAGATAAAGTGATCGAGATGGTGCGCAACAATCAGGTAGAGCTGGGCATTTCCTTTGAATCAAGCAGTCTATACGACTTGTCTTTTTACCCGCTGTATGAAGACACATTTATTGCCATCCTGCCGAAAAACCATGCGCTAGAACAACACGAAAGCATCACTTGGCAAGCATTGTTAAAATACAACTTCATCACATTGCAGCGCCCATCCAGCGTTCGCGCCATGATAGAAAGCACTCTGAATGAAGCCGGCATCGAACTTAACGTCGCTTTTGATGCGCACCAGCTGACCACAGTAGGGCGCATGGTTAGCGAAGGCATGGGCGTCGCTGTGGTGCCTGAGCTGTGCCGCCAGCAAGCCCTAGAGCAAGGCGCTGTTTGTCGTCCAATCATACAGCCGGAAATCCGCCGCCGTGTAGGCGTGATCTGCCAACCACGATCGCACTTATCTATCGCTGCGGCAGCCATGCTCGATGTACTTATGGATACCTATGCCTCAAAAGCCTATGCTGAATAAAAGCATGCTTAAGTCGAGCTCTAAATAGCCGTTGCTGCTAGTAAATGTACACCTAAGCTTCAGGCTCAATAATTTCTTGTGCCGCACGAAAAGCTTCACTTGCAGCAGGTACACCCGCGTATACAGCACAGTGCAGAATTGCTTCGCGGATTTCCTCTACTGTACAGCCATTGTTTAGCGCACCACGTACATGACCCTTCAGCTCTTGCGATGCTTTTAATGCCGTCAGCGCTGCAATTGTAATCAGGCTGCGCTCTTTACGACTAAGCCCCTCACGCTCCCAAACAGAGCCCCAAGCATGCTGATTAATAAAGTCCTGCAAAGGCTGAGTAAACTCAGTGGTGTTGCTCATCGCACGCTCAACGAACGCATCACCCATCACTTGTTGGCGTACTTGGTTGGCTGGAACCTTACTCATATAGCCTCCTCCTTTAGTTTATTTCATAGTCTTTTATGCTGCTCACTCACGTTTTTCTATAGTATCGGGTTCAAGCTGTATTGCCCAATGGGTGACTAAAGTTTGTCAGGTTAGCCACCCACATTTATCAACTGCTGCAATAGCATTTAACCAATTGCTAAGGTGACATTATAAGTACACACAACACTGCCTGCATTTGCACATGCCCGCCCAATAAGATATTTAACGAGGTAGCATCGTGCATATCGCTAGAATACAAAAAGTCTTTAATCTTACTAAACCACCCAACTCAGTACTGCACCGCTAAAAGTGCTAGTGTGCGCTTGGCTAGAAAACCTCTGTATGATTCGGCAAAATCAGTCAATCAGTGAGCAGCGGTCAGGCAGTGTCTGACTCACCACACTAAAACATAGTGTTTGTGGTGCGGTCGCTGCATATTAAATTTTTATAGGAAGTAAATAATGTTAACAGGTAAAAATGCGGTGATTACCGGCTCTACTTCAGGTATCGGTTTAGCAATAGCGCGTGGCCTCGCGGCACAAGGTGCTAATGTAATGATTAATGGTCTAGGCAGCGCAGAAGACAATGAAGCCACTAGGCAATCGATCGAATCTGATTTTTCAACAAAAGTGCTCTTTTCACCTGCAAACATGCTGAAACCAGAGCAAATTGTCGCGATGATCGAGGAAGCAGAACAGACGTTTGGCTCTGTTGATATTCTGGTGAATAACGCTGGCATCCAGTTTGTCTCGCCGATCGAGGATTTTCCAAACGAAAAGTGGGATGCAATTATTGCGATTAATCTGACCTCGGCTTTCCATACCATTAAAGCTGCTACACCAGGTATGAAAAAGCGCGGATGGGGACGCATCATCAACACTGCTTCGGCGCATGCATTGGTCGCCTCTCCTTATAAATCAGCCTATGTTGCAGCTAAGCACGCCATTGCTGGCCTGACCAAGACAGTTGCATTGGAGCTGGCTGAGTTCGGCACCACAGTAAATGCGATTGCGCCGGGTTATGTTTGGACCCCTCTCGTTGAGCAACAAGTGGCTGATACTGCCAAGGCGCGCGGCATTAGCGAAGAGCAAGTGATGCAGGATGTGTTGCTCAAAGCACAACCAACGAAAAAGTTTGTCACCGTCGATGAAGTCGCTGCTGTTGCAGTATTTCTCTGTAGTGATAGCGCGGCATCAATTACTGGGTCTACGCTTCCTGTCGATGGCGGCTGGACTGCGCAATAAAAACACTAAAGCACTCAGTTTCAAGAATTTATAATTAAAAAATTATGCATGTAAGTTCTACGAAAGATAGCAGGAGTAACCTACGGATGGCTAAAAAATCAATCAATCTAGCACTACAGGGTGGCGGCTCGCATGGCGCCTTCACGTGGGGCGTGCTGGACTATTTAATGGAAGATGGCCGCGTCAACGTGCAGGGTATTTCAGGCACGAGCGCGGGCGCAATGAACGCGGTCGTATTTACACAAGGCTTTATGAGCGGTGGCGCAGATGGCGCGCGCGAGTCGCTTGAGAAATTTTGGCGCAAAGTCTCAAACTTAGCGATGTTCAGCCCCTTCAAGCGCAACCCTATGAGTGTCTTGACTGGCAACTGGGATATGAGTGGCTCACCAGCTTACATCATGACAGATCTGTTAAGCCGAATTGCTTCGCCTTATGATACGAATCCGTTCAAGTTTAATCCGTTGCGTAAGTTGATTGAGTCGACTATTGACTTTGAAAAAGTCAGAGCCTGCAAGGATATAGAATTATTTATTGCAGCCACCAACGTACATTCAGGCAAAATCAAGATATTCGAGCGCGAGCAGCTCACAGCAGATATGATTTTGGCCTCTGCCTGTTTGCCCTCCATTTACCAAGCCGTTGAAGTTGATGGTGTACCCTATTGGGACGGTGGTTATAGTGGGAATCCGCCTTTGTTTCCTTTGTTCCAGACAACAGAATCCAAAGATATTTTGATTGTTCAGGTTAACCCGATTGAGCGTAACGAAACCCCAACAAGCGCACAGGATATACAAAATCGCATCAACGAAATTTCGTTCAATTCATCGCTACTCAGAGAGCTGCGCAGCATTGAGTTTGTGCATCGTTTGATCGAGGAAAATAAACTGGATAGAGACCACTATGCTTATATTTTAGTGCATCGTATCGAAGCCACTGAGCAAATGAACCCACTGTCAGCATCCAGTAAAATGAACTCTGAATGGAGTTTTTTAACGCATTTACGTGACATTGGTCGTGAATCTGCACGGGCTTTTCTTGATGAGCACTATGACAGTTTAGGCAAAGAATCTACACTGGATCTCGAGCGCGAGATTCACTGGTCATGAATTTGCCCCAGCTTTTCTAATCAACAGCAAGCGATCTAAGCTCGCTCTTGAGCCTCAACAATGAACTGACAGCTCACCTAGAAGGTCAAGAGTATCCTGAATACTTGGAAGTCTGACAAAGGAGGTCGCCCAGACTGGGCGGAGTCACCATGTACTTCATCAATGCGAGCTGTACCAATCTTTTAGTAACAACGTTAGCGGCAGAAGGGCTCAACATAGAGCAGCTCTGCCGCCAAGTCGGACTTGAAGCTCACCTCTTGCAAAATGAAGACAGCCTCTTCGAGCGCCGTGTGATATATCGTCTGTTAGAGCTGGCTGCAGCGGCTGCTAACAACCCCGATATAGGCTTGAAGACCTATACACACTCAACGCTCGGTGATTTTCACTTAGTGGGCTATACAATGATGTCCAGCGCTAACTTAAAGCAAGCGCTGGAGCATTTTGTTCACTTTATACCGCTACTCAGCAATGGCTTTACAGCCACCTTCAACAAAGAAAAACATGGCTGCATGAGCTTATCTTGGCTGTCTCATCCTGAAACTGGCAGTATTGAGCCGCGCCAGTTTGTCGATGCGACTACTGCGGCGCTACTCGGTTTTTGCCGATGCTTGCTCGGTAACAACGTATCCCGTCCGCAAATGATTGAATTTGATTACCCAGAGCCAGAAAACATTAACACGCATCGCGACGTATTCGACTGCTCTCTGCGTTTCGGTTCTGAACGCAATAGAATCTTTTTCTCGATGAAAGATTTACTCTTACCGCTCAGTACTGCTAACGAAACACTGGCTGTAATGCATAGGCACGCTGCTGAGAAAAAAATGAAGCGTTTGTTTGGTCATTCACTCAGCAGCCGAGTGCAGTCGCTATTAGTCAAACGCCTCAGCCAAGGCGGCGCCAACCTTGAGTCAATAGCTGCAATCTTGTGTATGAGCAAACGGACTCTTCAGCGCGGCCTAACAGAAGAAGGTGAGCAATTCACGATCCTTCTCAAAAATACGCGTATCCAGCTGGCCGATCATTATCTACGCCGCACTCAACACAAACTGGCAGAAGTCGCACGCTTACTTGGTTTTAATGATCAAAGCGCCTTGCACAAGGCCTGTTTGCGCTGGTTTGGTATGACGCCTGGCCGCTATAGGACAGCATACAATCGGCAACAGTCAGCAAAGATGCTGGAGAATACGCTCATCAAGCCAGACACTACTCTGCCACCTTAAGGTTTTGTACCTGCATCTTGCTGCAGAAGGTCTCGCACCTCTTCACCCAAGCTTTGTCCCTGCTGATAGAGCCTTACTCACCATCAGGTCGTTGCGCACCAGTCAACGTACTGAGACCACCATAGATAGCATGGAAACTCATCACCTGCGAGGCATCACGCACATCACGGTAGGCATTGAGTTGTGCCTCAATTAAATTAGAGAAGGTCTGCTGCCAAGCCAGTAGCGGGTTGTCAGTGGAAACCGGCTGACGGTATGTACGCAGTAAAGAAGCGCCACCTGTCAGCCAGCTTACAATTGGGTTCAAACTACTATAAGCGTACTGCTGCATGCGTAATGGGTGCGCATTACGTATCAGCTCAGCGGTAGTCTCATTGATTGCCCGGCGCAGCCAAGGGCGTACACAGCACTCATACATTGCGCTGTTGATCTGAGAGGCTTGATCAACCACAGTAAACGCATACTCATCATCCCACTCCTGCCTATGTTCATCATCAAGCAAAATATCTGCGATTTGTCTAGGCTCGAAATACACTTCATGGCTTGGCTCAGATTCACTTGCAGCCGCTACGTCCTCAATAATCATCTCGTACAATCCTGGTGCCAATAGCTTAATCGCTTCGCTAGCATTGAGAAGCTTGCGGTGTTCGCGGCGAGCAACAGCAGCAGAGATAAAGATGTCCAAATGATCAATGGAGGTATGTTTCAGGTAAACGATAGTGCGACCCGCACTACACAGAGCTAGATCGTTAGGATAAGTATCAGCAATCCAATTTAACGCCTGCTGCGGCGGAGCGATAACGTCACCAGAAGAGCAGAATACGACGACCGGCGCTTTGATCTTCTTTAGATCAACCTTACTGCTTTGCAGCCCCAAACCTGTCGTTAGACGATTGCCAATAAACAAATCATCAACAATTGCTTCTATTTCCTCGCTATTGAATAGGACTGGATTACCCCACCAGCGCTCAAAGTCAAGAAAGTGTGGAACTTCGCTGTCAACCTTACTAAAAAGATTGTAATGCTTGCTCCAGTACGCATTGGCAGGGTTCAGACTTTCAAAGTAGCTGATCAACCAGGCTCCATCAAAACGGTCACGGCCCAGATCACTCGCTAAACGAGTCAACCACGCACCACCAAGTAAGCCACCGACATAGCGCATGGGATTATGTCCGTCGCCATCCTCCCTAGATGACAGTGGTGCAGCGTTAATAATCAATAAACTCGGCAATTCTGGACGTGCAGCTGCTAACCTCATTAGCGCCCAGCCGGCCTGACAATTACCAATAATTATCGGCTTCTCTGCATCTGGGTGACGATCAATCACATGCTCAATAAAATGCGCTTGAGCGACGTTGACGTCATGCAAGGTTTGCCCAAGCTCGGGAAAATAATTAAAGGCAACAAAGTATGTTGGGTGTCCGGCACGCAAACTTTCACCAACCGTTGAGTCTTGCTGGAAAGCGCCAATGCCCGCACCCG
>ASRL01000215.1_pt1 | contig 10943 bp, 4 predicted proteins | sample 692978 | NCBI WGS metagenome assembly ASRL01 (sample SAMN02169241, study PRJNA158439) | bioreactor metagenome | isolation source: day 67 sample from continuous culture bioreactor inoculated with sediment... | place: Germany: Bremen | reverse complement strand
GCAGCCAAGCACAAGAATCACTGCCGGTCGCTATTATCGTTTCAACTGCGGCGGTGATCTGGAATTTTATTTACAACACCCTGTTTGAAGCCTGGGAATCACGCAGCAAAATAACAGTGCGTACCCTCAAAATTCGCGTGATCCATGCCACGGGGTTTGAAGGCGGTTTGTTTTTGTTTTGTCTGCCGGTGTACATGCTGTGGTACGGGGTGGGTATAGGGCAAGCCTTGGTTATGGAATCTGCTTTGTTGCTGTGTTTCTTGGTGTATACCTTTGTGTTTACCTTGCTGTTTGATCAAGTATTTACCTTGCAGCATTTGAGTAAGAAGTAGCGCAAAGGCCTCGGCTGGCACAGCGTGAGGTATGTATGCTGAGCACACTTTAAAGGCGACTCAAGGCTGCGGTTTTAAATGTTGACTGATCACATACTCGCTGTAGTAAAGAGGCAATACTATGTGTTCCTGCTCCAGAATTGAGGAGCCTTGAGTGCCTGTCAGCTTAATGGTTTTATGCGGCGCGCACTTATTGATATAAGAGCTCAGTGACTTTGCTCGCGTGCGCTTACCGCTTTTGACTTCAATCGGAATAACCCTGCCGGCATCATCGCTGATAATAAATTCGATTTCAGCGCGCGCGTCTGTCCATGAAAACGTTGGATCTAGTCCCTGCGCAACAAACTCTTGCTGAACAAAGTTTTCTGCCACAAAGCCTTTGTATTCGTAGCCTTGCTGCTTAATTTCTTTATAGCCTAGCCCCAGCATGTGGTTGAGTAGGCCGACGTCAAATAGAAATAATTTTACGGCATTGTCTTTTTTGTAAGCGGCCAGTGGGCTACGCGGTGTGCCTGTAATTGGGTGGTTTTTTAAGACTAAACGGCATTTTTCGAGCCAAGTTATCGCACTTTCTAGCTCGCTATAACGCGCTTTGCGTTCATGCACAGCTTTGAATTTAAAGCGCTTGACTGAGTCATCCATAACAGCGAAAAGCTGCGCAGGCACATTGCTAAATACCGACTCAATAAGGCCTGCATCAACTTTGCCAGAGTACTTACCAAAGTCACGTAAATAACCAGCAACCAAGTCGCTCTGGATTTTTGTAACGGCGGCAACACGCTCAATAATATTGTGCTCTGCCAGACTAAACCAGGTGCTGACTGCTTCAGGCATGCCACCGGTAAAATAGTAGTCTGTGAGCTTATCGAATAGCTTACTGTGCGCTGCTGCAGAGTTCACCTGATTTTCAAAAGCTTTAAGCAGCGCAGGCTCATTGGCGGCAGTAAGAAACTCTCGAAAGGTCAGTGGGCGCAGATTGTGTTGCTCTACTTTACCCACAGGAAATGAGTCGAGTAGCCCAATATTTGAACCGCTGGCAACGACATACATCTGCGGTGCTCGCTCAGCAAAATACTTGAGCGCTGTTACGGCACGTTGGCATTCACCAATCTCATCTAGGATCAGTAAATCTGTCTCTGGGTTAAATACTTGGCCAGTTAAAAGTTCGAGATTGCTAATGATATCTTTTGGCGTGAGCGAGCCGGCGAATGCTTCTGCGATATCGGGCGACTCTAAAAAGTCGACTCGCAAAACGTTCTTAAAGGTTGAGCCAAATAACTGTTTTAGCAAATAGGTTTTGCCGGTTTGCCGTGCACCATCAATCAGCAGTGGCTTGCGCTCGCTTTGATGCTTCCAAGCCAGCAGTGTTTCAAGTAGGAGTCTCTGCATGGGTTGCCTCGTAAAAAGCTTAATGCAAAGATTATTACACTTTTATGCGCGTAAAAGTGTGTTTTATTGCATTTTTATGCGCATAAAAGTGTGGCTCAGTCCAGTTTTAGGTTTTAAGTACGTCCAGCTATGACATACCGGGTACTGTATTTATCTAAAATTGGCGATATATGTCATATAAATGAATGCTCTGTTGGTCAGAGCCTCAATGCATAAGTTGATTAGAGAGATTATTCGGCTCATAGAATGAGCCAAAAGATAGAGTCAATTGGCTCAGGGGCAAGATGCGTTGGATCACATGAAGAGTGGTTTGTTGGAGTATTGATAACGTTGTCTAGCACACAAGACAGTCCTCGCAGCAAAACGTATAGTTGGGCAGCACACTACACTTAGGATTCAGGCATGCAGCAAATAGGGATTTATGAGCAGCTGATTACCCAGTTGGTTGAGTCACGTTTAAATCGTGATACGTTTTATGTCGGCGAGCGCAGCTTAGAGCCGGCTGAGGCTGCAGTCTGGCTGTCGCGTTTTTTAAGCGGCATTCTAGAGTTTGCCGTGGGCTCAGTGGCCAGTGGTGATAACCAACTGCAAGAGCAAATTAATCTAGCCAACCAGCTGCTGCTGTGGCTCAAAGCGCAGATGGACGATAAAGATTTTTTTAATGAAAACTTGCTCGATAGCCAAGGAAGAATCTTAACCGCTTTATATACGCTGGAAAATCCTGTCGCGGCTGACCTAAAGAAATATGTGGACGATATTTTCCCGCTGACTGGCCTCACTCAAAGTGAGCTGTTTTGTGGCAGCAATGCCGGTTTATCCTTAGAAAGTGAGTTGAAACGTGAAATACTCTCATCCGATAAGATTTATTGGTTGGTGTCTTTTATTAAGTGGACCGGTATTCGTATTTTCCGTAAGGAACTGGAAGAGTTTGCTCGTAGTGGCCGACAATTAAAGGTAATCACCACCTCCTATATGGGTGCGACTGACGCCAAAGCAGTTGAGTTTTTAGCATCGCTGCCCAATACCGAAGTCAAGCTCAGCTACAACACTCAACGTGAGCGGCTGCATGCCAAGAGCTATTTATTTTTGCGCAATAGCGGCTTTCATACTGGCTATATTGGTTCCTCGAATTTATCGCATTCTGCGCTAACCAGTGGCTTGGAGTGGAACCTTAAAATTACTTCGCAAGAAATCCCGCATATCATTGATAAGTCGCTGAGTACCTTTGAGACCTATTGGGCGTCGAACGATTTTGAAGTCTTTGATGGTGAAGCCGACAGCAAGACCAAGCTCAATACAGCGCTACGTGAGGCTCGTGGTGGTAGTTCTGACACAGCAGTCTATTTCTTTGATTTAAAACCTTTCCCGCATCAGCAGGAGATTTTAGAGCAGCTGGCGGTTGAGCGCGATTTGCATCAGCGTTTCCGCAATCTAGTAGTGGCGGCAACAGGGACGGGTAAAACTCTAATTTCAGCGTTTGATTTCGCTCGTTTTTTACGCAGCAAACCCGGTGCTACGTTTCTTTTTGTTGCCCATCGCCAAGAGATTCTCAGACAAGCGCAAGCTGCCTTCCGTGCAGTGTCGCGTAACAGTAATTTTGGTGAGCTTTGGGTGGGTGGCGAGCAGCCGGAGCACTATCGCCAGTTGTTTGCTTCGATTCAAACGCTGAATAATCAATTGGCTGACTTATCTTTATCGCCTGATTATTACGATTACATTGTGATTGATGAGGTGCACCACATTGCGGCGGCCAGTTACCGCGCTGTGCTGGAGCATTTTAGCCCGAAGATACTGCTGGGTTTAACTGCAACGCCAGAGCGTCACGATGGCAGTGATATTTTGGCGGACTTTGGCGGTGTGATTGCTGCGGAAATTCGTCTTCCAGAAGCCATTAATCGACGCCATTTGTGTCCGTTTCAATACTTTGCCATTGATGATGATACCGACCTGCGCAACATTCCTTGGAGTCGCGGTCGTTATGACATTGCCCAATTGACTAATCTGTATACGCACAACCACACGCGAGTAAATAAAATCTTGCACAGCCTGCAGGAAATTGTCACTGATATTGGCCGTATTAAAGCCTTAGCGTTCTGCGTCAGTCGTGCGCATGCTGATTTTATGTGTCAGCAGTTTGTGCTTAAAGGCATTAAAAGTGATGTGCTAACCAGCGATAACAGTCATGAACGTCAGCAAAAACAACAGGCGTTGCGTTCGGGGCAAATCAATGTGTTGTGTGTGGTGGATATTTTTAACGAAGGCGTGGATATCCCTGAAGTGGATACGTTGTTGTTTTTGCGTCCGACGGAGAGCCTGACCATCTTTTTGCAACAGCTAGGGCGTGGTTTGCGCTTATTTGACGGTAAAGAGTGCTGCACGGTTTTAGACTTTGTCGGTAACTCGCGTCCTGAGTATGACTTTGCTGAGAAATTTAGAGCATTAGTTGGCAAAACCAATCGTGCGATCAGTGATGAGATTAAACAGGGTTTCCCGCATGCGCCCTTAGGTTGTCGCATTGAACTGACGAAGCGCACGCAAGAGATGGTGTTGAGTAATATCCGCCAAGCAACGGTGAATTTAAACCGTTTAATTGGGCTGATTCGCAAGTTTCCATCGGACTCAAACCTACCGCTAACCTTGCCGAACTTCTTAAAAATACATCCGAATTTAAAGCTAGAGGACATTTACAAGCGAGGCAGTTGGTCAAACTTAGTCGCTCAGGCGAATGCGAGCGAGGTGATGGAGAAAGGCAATGAGAGCCTTTTTGCAGTCTATGAGCGTGCGATTAAAAACAAGTTATTGAGCTGCGATTGTTTTGATTATCTGCAGTTTCTGCGTGAGTTGGCTATCAATAATTTCAGCATAATTGAGCACATGAATCTGCGTATGGCCGTGATGTGCCATTACGATTTCTGGCAAAAGCCCGGCCCTGAACTTGGTTGTGTATCACTGGCGCACAGTCTTAAAGCACTTAATCATCCGCTGCTAAAAATAGAGCTGATCGATGTGCTGGATTTGTTGATTAATCGTATTCGTTATGAGCAATTCCCATTAACCAACTTACCGCTCAATCCACTGAAGGTGCATGCGCGTTACACGCGGGAGCAAATTGTAGCGGGCTTTGCTGTCACAACTTTTGAGTATCAAAAAGTTGTGCGTGAAGGGGTGTTGATGATTGCAGAGCAAAATATTGAATTGCTGTTTGTCACCCTGAATAAAAACGAAAAACAGTTTTCACCGACCACCATGTATCATGATTATGCGATTAATGAGCAGCTGTTCCATTGGCAGTCACAAAACAGTGCACGGCCAGAGCGGGGCAAAGGCTTGAGCTATATTCAGCACCAGCAAATAGGCAAGCGCTTGTTCTTATTTGTACGTGAGCAGAGTAAAGATGAATATGGTGCGACCATGGGTTTTGTGAATTTTGGTGAGGTGGATTACGTATCGCATCAAGGTAGCCAGCCGATGAGCATCACTTGGCAGTTACATACACAGATGCCGCATTTTATGTGGAAGCAGGCGGCGAAGTTGGCGGTGGGGTGATATGCAAGAGCTGCAGCTTTATCAAAGGCAACCATTATAGGTTAGTTGTAAGGGTTAGGTATCAAAACGGTATTGCTGTTGTTGAGTGGGTCGGAACTCACGCCGAGTATGACAAGCAACGCTTTTAGGAGGGGGACTATGAGCCACATTAAATTAATTAAGTCAGCGCAAGATCATGAGTTAGCAATGGCGCGATTAATGTCATTGATGGACTTAGACCCACAGCCAAACACCGCTGAAGCCGATGAGATGGATGTATTAGCACTGCTGATTGAAAAGTACGAGGATGAACAGTTTCCTATTGATACGCCAGATCCTATTGAGGCTATTAGGTTTCGAATGGAGCAGCAGGGGTTGAAAAATAAAGATCTTGTGCCGTTTATTGGCTCTGCATCCAAGGTGTCTGAGGTGTTAAATGGCACTCGCAACCTCAGCATAAATATGATTCGCAAACTCAGTGAAGGGCTGGGTATCTCGGCGGAAATTTTAATCCAAGCACCCTCACAAAAGGATGCTGTGCAAAAAAATATTGATTGGGGTGCGTTTCCTTTATCGGAGATGCGCAAGCGAGGATATTTTGAAGGCTTTAGTGGCTCGCTACCAGAGTTGAAAGAGTATGCCGCAGAGAAACTTACTGATTTTATTGGCTCTGTAAAGTCAGGCTTTGACCTTCAGCCTGCAATGCTGAGGTCTTCTGCGCACCTACGCTCTAATAATAAAGAGACTGACCTTTACGCATTATGGGCTTGGCAGGTCAGGATATTGAAACAAGCAGCAGAGCAAAAATTGCCTTGTAACTATAAGCCTAATACTGTTTGTTTAGAATGGATGCAGAAAGTTGCTAGGTTGTCGTGGCTTGAGTCTGGACCCTTATTAGCTGTCGAGTTCTTGGGTAAGTCAGGAATTCATGTGGTGATTGAACCGCATCTGCCAAAGACTTATTTAGACGGTGCTGTGTGTATCAGTAGTGATGGAAACCCAATAATTGCGCTAAGTTTACGACACAATCGCGCAGACAGTTTTTGGTTTTCACTGATGCATGAGCTTGCTCATATTGCTCTACATTTAGATGGCAATGAGGTTTGGTATCTTGATGATTTTGATGTGCAAGGTGCTGATGAAATCGAGCAACAAGCTGATGCTATGGCTCAAGAAGCACTGATACCAAGCAACGTATGGGAAAATAACATGCCTATTAGCACGCAAAATGTGCGAGAGCTTGCTAAAGAGTTGCAGATTTCACCCTGTATCGTGGCGGGTCGTCTTCGCTTTGAGAGTGGAGATCACAAAAAGTTTGGTACTTTATTTCGCGATAAAATAAGCCATCATTTCTCACTTTAAGGCTTATTAGCTACAAAATACAAACACAGGTCGCCTAGGGCACTTGGATTTGCACAGCCTTAGCCAACGTCTAGGGTCGTAAGAATGACTTTCCGTTTCTGTTTCTGCTGAACTGGATAATGCTATATAGCTAACCCAGCTATATAAAATACTAGAGCGACCGGATCTGTCGCTTAATCCTGCTGTAATCTTTGTTGGTTAGATTTTAAGACCTTAAAACGTTTAAAAATAAACAAGGAGCAGTTATGGCCCTATCAGCGCAACGCTTACCTGATGACCTGCAGCAAGCCGTTAATCAAGCCCGCCAAAAAGCCGGTGAGTTTTATCAATTTACTGAAGATGAAACACCACTGTTAATCCAGTCTCAGGATGGTACCGCCAGCGGTAAAACCTTCAGCGTTTTTTATCAATATCTCCGTGCGGTGAACCCAGCTGTGTTGCCTGGGCAGGGGCATCGCAATTTGGTTTTTATTACGCCGCTCAAATCACAGATTGATTTGCCAGCAGAGATTATTGAGTTGGCTGAGCGCAAGCAGGTTAAGGTTTTGCCTTTTTTATCTATTGGTGATTTAGCTGACTTGGCTTTTATTCCTTGGGGGCAAGAGCAGCAAGGTGAAGAAGCCACTAATAAAAATCGCTACCAGCGCTGGATTAAGCAGGCAGCAGGGTTACTAAAACGCAGCTTAAATGATGGACCCAACGCAGCCCTAGTGGCTTTTAACCGGCTAGAAGAAGAGCTGTTTACTCACGCGCGTCTTGAGAGACGCTTATCTGAAGAAGCGGATGCAGGCTTTGTTGATGAGCAGCAATTACTGCAAGATCAACTCGATAAAAGCAATTTTAATCTGGTGCGCCGTTTACAAGAGGCGTGTGTCGAACTGCTCAATGGGTTGAACACAGATATAGAGGGGCTGATTACTGCAGCAGAGCACGGTCATCAGGGCAAGGCGCAGCTGGCTGTTAGTATGTTGCAGCATCTGTTCCCGTTTCAGGCTGCCTTATATCAGCGCTGTATTTTACTGGCTACCACGAAGAAATTTGATGGCAGCGTAACTCTGCTACGCCAGAGTAAAGATGGACATTTTGTACACTATACGCGCCCTTTAGATCACCTATTAGGGCAGAAAAAAGTCTTGCCAGATAACCCTCTGGGAGAGCTGGCGCAGTTACCAGAAAGTGAACGCATAGACGCGTTAAAAACGCAGTATTTTGTGCATGATGCAGATTCACCTGTTGCCTTGCGCGATATTCGTTTTACGTTGGTGCTGGATGAAGAGCATGACGCCTATGCCATCTTTCAGCAAAGCGTCACTAAAATACTGCTCAGTGATGATGTGCAGCTCCCTTCATTGTTAGCGACCTTGCATCGGGTGATCGAGTTTGTGGATGAGTGTGCGGATGATCCGCGCGCGCCGAATTACGAGGCGCTCAAAGACTATATCGATGAGATTAAAAAGGCCTTAGCCAAGTGTGATTTAAGGGCTGACTTTGAGCTCAAGCAGCTGACTCAATTGTTTCAAAATACCTTGCTGGACGTGGTGGTGGATGGGCGCAACACTGAGCAGGTGATTGCGCTGATTGGCAATGTGTTTAGTCATCAGATTCAGCGTTTTTATCGTGAAGCTGATTTGCGTCGTATTCGTTTACGCAGCCATGGCCGTTATTCGTATACTGAGATGTATGTGGCAGCTGATGACGCAGACGATAATAACTTTAGCCTTTATGAGTTGTATCAAACGGTGACGGCTGTCTTAGCGGCATCCGCCACTTTAGCGCAACCCAGTCATGTGCAACACATGCTATCCCAGCAAGAGCAGGCCAATCACAATAATCCGTTATCGCGCTTTATTGGTAAGGCGCAAGCGATCAAGGGTGAGGCCAAATACTTATTGGCTGGCCAAGGTGATCATGCGCAGTTTATTGATGATTTTTTTACTTATTTTCAGCCAAAAACCCTGTTTGCCTTGTCGCCGCGCGATCAGGTAATGATGAAGGCTGAGCAAGTCAAAGGCTGGATTTTACTCAAGTTTCGTATGGAGCTGATTAAGGAATTACCGGAAATTAGTCTATTGCGTATGCTGTATCAAACGCGCAATACAGTGACTTTACTTTCAGCGACTGCAGGATTTCCTAGCACCTATAATGGCCAATACAGTCGGCCTTTTTTAGAGCGTTATGCCAGTATTTTAGGCTTCCACACGCGTTGCCGTGATCTTGCGGCAACCGAGTCACTCGTCAGCGTACGCACACTGCGAAGTCAGATACGGCCGGTCAATATTGAAGTTTTTGATGAGCAGCAACTGCTGCTATCGCCTGTAGTGAATGAGCCAGCATTTGTGCGGGTGTATGAGCGCTGGCTGCAACTGCTACAGCCTTACCTACACGACATTAAGCACAATCGTTATCACAATCGTGAGTTTTGTCGGCATTTACAAGCTGTTATGTTGGCGGCCTATACTGAAAATCACTCTTTAAGTATTGGCTTAAGTGGTCGTTTTTTTCGAGTACTGGGCTTGTATTTGGATGCTCAAACACGCAGCTCCACCCCAGAACGGGGGCTGCTGATGATTGATAAACGCCAAGGTCAGGATTTGCATCGAGTCTTTGAGTTTCGGCCGTTTAAAGACAAAAATCCGCTGCGTGTGGTGATGTTTGATTCTAGGCTCAACCGTGAAGATCAGGTGCGTGAGTACCTGCGAGTTGATCGGCCTGATCTAACCATTTGCATGGTGTCGCACTTTAAAGGGGCGAGCACCGGGCTGAACCATTATGTGAGTTACCTGCTCGATGAGCGGGTGTTTCAGGTGGACTTTCAGCGATTGGTATTGGTGTGCAGCAGTTATTGGAGTCAGGTGACTCAGAAGGATACGCAGACGGGTAGCCGTAGCCGCAATACCTTGGCCAACTATATTACGTTGCTTAAACACTACAGTCATGGCCCTGTTTTGCGTCGTGTGGATGAGTTTGAGACTGATTTAGTCGATTCTTATGCAGGGCGCTTATTAGACAGGGAGCATGTTGTGGAGTTGCACAAAACAGCCATGCAAACCTTTGGGCGTACCGAGCGGCGCGATGCTCTGATGCAGGGCTATATTCAGCTGCCTTACGATGTGCAGCTTAATGCTATGCGGGTATTTCGTGATTTAAAACGTCATCCTGATGCCCAGGTGTTGCTAGCCTCCTTAAGTTTGCACAATCATGCTTGGGCCACGCATGCGTTGCATAACTTGCAGCAAGCCAGCTTTGCGGATGCGCAACAGCGCGGCTCTTTTGAGCACAAAGTGGAGCAAGCCTGCCAGCACTACGATGCGTTTGAAAAGATCTTTGTGCAGCAGATTTTACCGCAAGCGAAAGCGGGTGATTCTGATGCGATCGCCTTTAATGAGGCGCTGCGTCACAGTGATAGTTTTCAAAACCCTAAAGCTTATATGGCCCGCCTTCAGCGCACAGCGTGGGTTAAAAAAGATTCTTTTTTAGCGCACTGCATTGATCAGTTTTATCTCATCCGCGAGGCTGACTGGGAACAGGTGATTGTTGCGCATACTGCTGATGATCCTTATGGTTTAACTGACTTAGCCAGCGGCACCACGGCCTATCAGCCGGAGAAGCTGTTGCCACCCTACCATCAAGATATGAGCGATACTGCGTTTGTTTTGGAGAAAAAGCTCTTCAGTGATTTTCGTAAGTTGAAGCCAGAGCCACTGCAGCACAATATTCCTATCCCTAAATTGCTCCCACTGCTAATGGGTAATATCGGTGAGTGGCAAGTACAGCGGGTGCTTGAGCATGCAGGCATTCAGGCGCTCACACCACAGCAAGTGTGCGAGCAGCTTGGCAGTCATTATTATGAAGACTTTGATATGTATTGCAGAGTGGGCCAGCAGCTGATTGCTATAGATGCGAAGAACTGGCGCATGGGTGCTAATCACCGTCAGCAAGGGCAAGAGCTCCATGCTCAAGCGCTGCATAAGTTACACAGGTTACAGCAATTAAGTGCCGATAATCCGCACATCCGGCAGGTGCGCGCAGTGTATTTAAACACCCGTTACAGTCGCAATGCTCTGAATGACCGTGCTGAGCAAATGGCGCAAGAGCAGCTGTTTTATTTGAATTTGTTTAAATCTATCCCGCTTTACCAACCTCATCACAGACTAAAAGATCAAGCCAAACTGCACTATCAGTTACGTGTCAGCCCGATGCTCTTAGCACTATTAGGCAAGGCTGAGGGCGATCAACAAGGAGAACAAGAATGAAGAACAATGCATCGCATAAAGGCGGCTACCAGATTGATATGGCGGCTGAGTGGGGGCTGCAAGAGCCTGCCAATTATGCACC
>ASRL01000214.1_pt1 | contig 11022 bp, 9 predicted proteins | sample 692978 | NCBI WGS metagenome assembly ASRL01 (sample SAMN02169241, study PRJNA158439) | bioreactor metagenome | isolation source: day 67 sample from continuous culture bioreactor inoculated with sediment... | place: Germany: Bremen | reverse complement strand
AGAAGATATGAAAAGTGTAAAGAAAATTGTAGTAGCTCATAGAGGAGCTAGTGGTTATTTACCAGAACACAGTATGGCAGCAAAGTCTATGGCATATGCAATGGGAGCAGATTATATTGAACAAGATGTAGTTATGACAAAAGATAATGAATTGGTAGTGTTACACGATCATTATTTAGATAGAGTAACTAATGTGGCTAAAGTATATCCAGATAGAAAAAGAGAAGATGGAAGATATTATGCTATTGATTTTACTTTAAAAGAGATAAAAAGTCTTAAAATGACAGAAGGATTTAATATTAAAGATGGAAAAGAAGTAGCAGGCTTTCCTGAAAGATTTCCAATTTGGAAATCAGACTTTAAAGTTCATACTTTTGCAGAAGAAATTGAGTTAATACAGGGATTAAATAAAAGTACAGGTAAAAATATTGGAATTTATCCTGAGATCAAGGCTCCTTGGTTTCATAGACATGAAGGCAAAGATATAAGTGTGGAAGTATTAAAAGTTCTTAAAAAATATGGATATACTAAAAAAAGTGATTTAGTTTATCTACAATGTTTTGATCCAAATGAAGTAATGCGTCTAAAAGAAGAATTATTACCAAAATATGGAATGGATGTAAAATTAGTACAATTAATAGCAGAGACTAGTTGGAATGAAACTATGATATATATAGATGGAAAAGCTGTTCCTTATAGCTATGATTGGATGTTTGAAGACAAAGGAATGGAAAAAATATCTCAATATGCTGATGGGATCGGTCCTTGGAAGCCTATGCTTGTAAAGGAAGAATCTACAAGAGATAATTTAATTATTACAAATATGGTAGTAGATGCTCATAGATATGGTATGGAAGTACATCCTTATACATTTAGATTAGATGAAGGAAGAATCCCTGCATATGCAACAGATTTTGAAGATATGTTAGATATATTTTATAATAAAGTTGGAGTAGATGGAGTATTTACAGATTTTACCGACCGAGCTGTAAATTTTTTAAATAGATAAAATTATTAATAAGAAATATTTATTAAAATAAAAAATATATAATAGGAGGAACAAGATGAAGAAAATTTTTAAAATGTTAACATTGTTAATAGCAGCTACTATGTTATTTGTTAGTTGTGGGAAAAAAGAAGAACCAGCAGCAAAAGAAAGTGGTGAAAAAAAAGTAGTAATTAAATTAAGTACTAAATTTGTACAGGATGAGCAGACAGCTAAATCATTAGTAAGAGTTGCAGAAAAAATTAAAGAAAGATCTAATGGTAATATTGATATCCAAGTATATGCTGGTGGACAATTACCAATCGGAAAAGATAGTATGGAACAAGTAGCTAATGGAGCGAACTGGATATCAGTAGATGGACTTAACTTTATAGGGGACTATGTACCTGATTTTAATGCTATCAATGGACCTATGTTATATAAGAATTTTGATGAATACTTAGCAATGACAAAGTCAGATTTAGTAAAAAAATTAAAAAATGAAGCTGAAGAAAAAGGAATTAAAGTATTATCTTTAGATTATTTATTTGGATTTAGAAGTATGTTAACAGATAAAGTGGTAAAAACTCCTGCAGACCTTGAAGGAGTTAAAGTAAGAGTACCAAACAGTCAATTATATATGTATACATTAGAAGCAATGGGAGCTAATCCTACTCCATTACCATTTACAGAAGTATATAGTGGAATTCAACAAGGAGTAGTAGATGGTTTAGAAGGTTCTCTTATGACTATCTATGGAACTAAAATATATGAAGTAAGAAAAAATGTTTCTTTAACTAATCATTTATTAGGAGTATCAGCAGTATCTATTTCTAAAACTGTATGGGAAGGATTATCTGAGAATCAAAGAACAATTATTCAAGAAGAATTTGATGCAGGGGCTAGATATAACAATGAAGTTACTGTAACTTTAGAAAAAGAATATAGAGTTAAATTAGAAGAATTAGGTGTTATGTTTAATGAGGTAGATCTACCTTCATTTAATAAACAAACTTCTAAAGTATTCTCTAAATTCCCTAAGTGGACTCCTGGAATATATGATCAAATTGAAAAAGAATTAGAAACAATTAGAGCTAAACAATAATAAAAATTAAAATATAATTCGATAATCGTGATTAATTGTGGTAGGAATTTATCAAAAGTTATTCACGATTATCTTTTATAGATTTAAGATAGAATACGGGGTGGAATATGAAAAATTTCTTTAGAAATATAGAGGTAATTCTGGGGAGTATAACAATAAGTGTAACAGTATTATCTGTAATAACGAATGTTATTCTAAGATATGGTTTTGGGATTCAATTTGCATGGATTGAAGAAGTTTCAGTGGGGTGTTTTATATGGACTGTTTTTTTAGGAGCTACAGCAGCATATAAAGATAAGGCATTGATAGGAGTAGAAGTTTTAACGCAAGCACTTCCATATAAAGGGAAAAGGTTTTTAGAATTATTAATATATAGTTTTTTATTTATTTTAACAGCAACTCTGTTTGTTCTGAGTTATAATTATACAGTAGGATCTGGTAAAATTACAGCAGCATTAGAGATATCGTACGTGTATATCAATTCATCAATAGTATTTTCATTTGGAATGATGACTTTTTATTCGTTAAAATTTTTAATTGAAGATATAGTATCATTAACAGGTTGGCAAAAAAAAGTAGAAAAAAATTAATTTAGTAGAAAAGGAAGTGAGAAAGTGGAAGGTTTTTATCCAATAATAATTTTATTTATATTGTTTTTCTTGAATATACCAATAGCATTTGCCTTAATGGGTGCATCGATGTATTATTTTATCTTTGTAGATAATGTTATGTCAATGAACATGGTTATGCAAAGATTTGTGACTTCTATTGAGTCATTTCCATATTTAGCGGTACCATTTTTTATAATGGTAGGGTCGGTAATGAACTATTCTGGAATCAGTAATAGTTTGATGGCAATGGCAGAAGTGTTAGCAGGACATATGGCTGGAGGATTAGCTCAAGTAAATGTAGTTTTAAGTATGATGATGGGTGGTATTTCGGGATCTGCCAATGCAGATGCAGCTATGCAATCCAAAATATTAGTACCAGAAATGAGAAAGAGAGGATTTAGTGCTCCATTTTCAGCAGCAGTAACTGCCGCATCATCTTCTGTTAGTCCAGTAATACCGCCAGGAACAAATCTTATTATTTATGCATTAATAGCTAATGTATCTGTATCAAAGATGTTTTTAGCAGGATATACACCAGGAATATTAATGACGGTAGCACTTATGATAACCGTTCATATAATTTCTAAAAAAAGAGGGTATTTGCCTTCAAGAGATAAGATGGCAAGTCCTAAAGAGATAGCTATTCAGTTTAAAGATTCTATTTGGGCATTACTTATTCCTTTTGGGATAATACTAGGGATGCGTTTTGGATTATTTACTCCTACAGAAGCAGGAGGAATGGCTGTATTATTTTGTGTAATAATAGGAATTTTTGTGTATAAAAAACTAAAGTTAAGACATATTCCAATTATTTTAAAGGATACAGTATATGGTACTGGTTCAGTTATGATTCTTATAATAGGAGCTAAAGTATTTGGTTACTATTTAACTCTAGAAAGAATACCTCAAAGTATTACAGCATTCTTGATGGATTTTACTGATAACAAATTTGTATTATTAATAATCATCAATGTATTGTTGTTATTTATTGGAATGTTTATAGAAGGTGGAGCAGCACTTATTATATTAGCACCGTTATTAGTGCCAGCAGTAACTAGTATGGGAATTGACCCTATTCATTTTGGAGTAATCTTAATAGTTAATATTATGATTGGTGGAATAACTCCTCCATTTGGATCTATGATGTTTACAACTTGTACAATAGTCGGCGTCAAACTAGATGATTTTGTAAAGGAAATAATACCATTCATAGTTGCTTTAATGTTAGTACTTATACTTCTAACTTATTCAGCTCCAATAGCTATGTTTATACCAAACTTACTGGGGTAGATAAATTATGTGTAAATTAAAAAATAAAAAATGTTTTATATTCGATATGGATGGAACTATCTATTTAGGAGATCATTTTATAGACGGAGCTGTTGAACTTTTAAAACATATTGAAAAAAGAGAAATAAATTATGTATTTTTAACAAATAATTCTTCTAAAAATAGTGGAGTTTATTGTGAAAAATTAAAAAAAATGGGATTTGAAGTAGATGAAGATAAGATATTTACTTCAGGAGAAGCAACTAGAATATATATAAATAAGTTTAAACCTAGAGCAAAAATTTACTTGTTAGGAAACGAATATTTAGAATCGGAATTTGAAAAAAATGGATTTATTTTAGTTAAAGGTAGAAATTCTAATCCAGATTATGTAGTTTTAGGATTTGATACAACTTTAACATATGAAAAAATCTGGATAGCTTGTGATTATATAAAGGATGGGGTAGAATTTTTAGCTACCCACCCAGATTATGTATGTCCATTACCTATGAATAAGAATATGCCTGATACAGGTGCTATGATAAAGATGTTTGAAGCAGCAACAGGTATATCTCCTAAAATCATAGGTAAACCAAATAAGTTAATAATTGAATCTATCTTAGAGAAATACCAATTAGAACCTGAAGATGTGGTTATAGCAGGAGATAGATTATATACAGATATGAAGTTAGGAGAAAATGCTGGGATAGATTCTATCTTAGTACTTAGTGGGGAAGCAACAGAAGAAGATGTGAAAGCTTCTGATATTTTACCGACATATATTTTTAAATCGGTAAAGACAATACATGAAAATTTAAAATAAAAATTAAAAAAGAGAAGTTTTGTAAATGATTTAAATACAAAGCTTCTTTTTAAAATTTATTAGAAAACACCCAATTGGGATATATCGGGGCTAAAGAAAGTCCATGTAAGGAGTGGATAGATTATGAAGATGATAATGGAAATGACGCTTTATGGAATGAGTTTCTATGAATTTATGTTTCGAGTATTTATAGCTTGTGTAGTAGGTGGGTTATTTGGTTTTGAAAGAAAAAGTAGGGGAAAACCTGCAGGAATGAAGACAAATATGTTAGCTTGTGCAGGAGCAGCTATAGTATCTGTAATTCAACTTATGATATCTAATAAAACAGCAGAAGTAGGTTTAGATATAGGAAATATAAAGGCTGACCCTACAAGACTTACGGCTCAGGTTATATCAGGACTAGGATTTTTAGGTGCTGGGGTTATTATGACAGGAGGAAATAAAGTAAGAGGTCTTACTACTGCTGCAACTCTCTGGTTAGTGGCAATATTAGGAATAGGAATAGGTTATGGATTTTATTATTTCATACTACCGGCTTCTATTATGATATTACTATTATCATATTTAATAAAAAAGTTTGAAACAACATTTATTGAAAGAAGGAAGATAAAAAAAGTGATTATAGAATATAAATTGAGTGAAGATTTAGAATCTATAATAAATGAGATAACTAGGGAAAAAGATATAAAAATAGTAGTTGATAAAAAAATAAGTGAAGTAGATGATGGTGAATATATTATTGTAAAAAAAGTAATGCATTTTTCATTGCCTAAATATGTTAACTCGAAATATTTTTTCAATATTATAAGAAAATTTGAAGAAGTTATAAGTGTAACTCGAATTAATTAAAAACTATAAATAAAAAACATATAAAAATAATTGTAAAAATAAAGGCTGTAGTGTATAATTATGGTATAAATTAAATAGAGGCTAGAGATGAAGAGAGCCGAATGAAACAAAGTATACTTATTTTGTTTTATTCGGCTATTTTTGTTTTTTTATAAAATTAGATTTAGTTATTTTTAAGGAGGTAGCAATGCAAGATATTTTAATTGTAGGAGCAGGTGTAATAGGAGGGTCTATAGCAAGAGAACTTTCAAAGTATGATCTTGATGTAGTAGTAATAGATAAAGAAACAGATGTAGCTAATGGAACAACCAAAGCAAATTCAGCTATAGTCCATGCTGGATACGATGCTACAGAAGGAACTTTAATGGCTAAATATAACGCATTAGGAAATGCAATGTTTGATAAATTAAGTGAAGAATTAGATTTTCCATTTAAAAGGATAGGGTCGTTAGTAGTAGCAAACAGTGAAGAAGAAAGAAAACATATAGAAGAGTTATTAGAAAGAGGGATAGAAAATAATATTCCAGGAGTTAGAATAATTGAAAAAGATGAATTACAAAAAATTGAACCAAAAATAAATAAAAATGCAGTATCAGCATTATTAGCTCCTACAGGAGGAGTAGTAGGACCATGGGAGATGACTATAGCTCTTATGGAAAATGCTGTAGATAATGGAGTGAAATTAGACTTAAATACAGAACTTTTAGACATAGAAAAAATAGAAGGTGGATACAAAGTAATTACAAATAAAAGAGACTATGAGACTAGATGTGTTATAAATGCTTCTGGAGTATATGCTGATAAAATCCATGGAATGGTAGCAGAGGAAAGTTTTAAAATAACTCCTAGAAGAGGACAATATTTTGTTTTAGATAAAACACAAGGAGAATTAGTTAATCATGTTATATTTCAATGTCCAACTAAATTAGGAAAAGGTGTTTTGGTAACTCCTACAGTTCATGGAAATATACTAGTAGGACCAGATGCAGAAGATCTAAGTGATAGAAAAAATCTAGCTACTACAGCAGAAAGATTAGAATTTGTAAAAGAACATGCAGTAAAATCTATAGAGGAATTAAACTTTAGAGAAGGTATTAGAAACTTTGCAGGACTCAGAGCTCAGCCAAGTACAAATGATTTTATAGTTGAAGAAGTAAAAGAAGCTAAAGGGTTTATAGATGTGGCAGGAATAAAATCACCTGGATTATCATCAGCTCCAGCAATAGCATTAGATGTTGTAGAGATAGCGAAAAGAATCTTAGGAGACGTAAAATTAAATAAAGAATTTAAACCTAATAGAAAAAAACACTATGAATTCATAACTGAAACAGCCAAGAAAAAAGCAGAATTAATAGCAGAAGACAAGAGATATGGAAATATGATTTGTAGATGTGAAAATATCACTGAAGGTGAAATAGTAGATTCTATTCATAGAAATGTTGGAGCTACTACAGTTGATGGGGTTAAAAAAAGATGCAGACCAGGAATGGGAAGATGTCAAGGTGGATTCTGTGGACCTAAAATACAAGAAATATTAGCTCGTGAATTGGGGAAAAGTTTAGAAGAAATTGTACTGGATAAGGCAGATTCATATATATTAACTGGGGAAACTAAAAAATAAATAAATTTGAATTTCAAAATAAAATTGTAACACTTTTCTAAAGAGTGAGGAGGAAATAGATGAAATATGAGTTAGTAGTATTAGGTGGTGGACCAGCAGGGTTGGCTGCAGGAATAGAAGCTAAAAAAAATGGTGTTAAAAATATACTAATCATTGAAAGAGATAATGAGTTAGGAGGAATTTTACAGCAATGTATCCATAATGGATTTGGACTACATGAATTTAAAGAAGAACTTACAGGACCTGAGTATGCACAAAGATTTATAGATCAAATGGCTAAAGAAGGAATAGAATATAAGTTAAATACAATGGTTTTAGATGTAAGTGAAGATAAAAAAATACAAGCTATAAATTCTGTAGATGGATATATGGAAATAGAAGCAAAGGCTATAATACTAGCAATGGGATGTAGAGAGAGAACAAGGGGAGCTATTGCTATTCCAGGAGATAGACCAGCAGGAATATTTACTGCAGGAACAGCCCAAAGATTTGTAAATATGGAAGGATATATGGTAGGGAAAAAAGTTATTATATTAGGATCTGGAGATATTGGACTTATCATGGCTAGAAGGATGACGTTAGAGGGAGCAAAAGTAGAGGCTGTAGTAGAACTTATGCCTTATTCAGGTGGACTTACTCGTAACATAGTTCAATGTTTAGAAGACTATGATATTCCATTATTACTTAGTCACACTGTTACAAATGTAAAAGGTGATGGAAGATTAGAAAGAGTAACAATAGCAAAGGTTGACGAGAATAGAAAACCTATTCCAGGAACTGAAATTAATTATGATGTAGATACTTTATTATTATCTGTAGGATTAATTCCAGAAAATGATCTTTCTAGAAATGCAGGAATCATATTAGATAGAAGAACATCTGGACCTATTGTAAATGAATCTATGGAAACTTCTATCGAAGGAATATTTGCATGTGGGAATGTAGTTCATGTACATGATTTAGTAGACTTTGTAAGTGCTGAATCTAGAAGAGCAGGAAAGAATGCAGCTAAATATATAAAAAATGAAATTAAAAGAAATGAAGAATTTGTAGAAATAGATGGAATTAATGGAATTAGTTATACAGTTCCTCAAAAATTTAGAAAAGAAAATATAGATAAAGGTTTAGAAGTATTTATGAGGGTTAGAGAAGTATTTAAAGAGGTAAAATTAGAAGTGAAATGTGGAGATGAAGTTATAATGAGTTTGAAAAAACCTCATATGGCTCCAGGAGAAATGGAAAAAATAATGATTCCAAAAGTATTTATGGATAAAATCAAAACAAATAAGATTGTTGTTACAATAACAAAATAGGAGGGAAACGGATGAAAAAATTAATATGTATAGTTTGTCCAATGGGATGTCATATAGAGGTAGATGAAGAAAATGATTATAAAGTAACTGGCAATAAATGTCCTAGAGGAGCTATATATGGAAAAAAAGAACTGACTGCTCCTACTCGTGTAGTAACTTCTACAATTAAAATATCTGGTGGAATACATCATAGAGTCCCAGTAAAAACTGCAGGAGATATTCCAAAAGAATTAAATTTCAAGTGTATGGATTTAATAAGTAGGTTAGAAGTAAAATCTCCAGTGAAGATGGGAGATATAGTTAGTAAAAATGTATTTAATACAGGTGTTGATATAGTAATTACAAGAGATATGTAATCTATAAAAATAGAGTTTTCTTAATTGAAAACTCTATTTTTAATTATTTTTTGTACTTTATAAAAGAATAAATTAGGCGAGAACTCTATTTTAAATATTAAGTATGATTTATTCTTATTATAATTAGAGAACTCCTTGAAAAAACTCTAGAAATGGAATATAATTGTATAAGATAATAAATTAAAAGGGGTAAGTATATGGAAAAGATAATGGGAAAGGCTATTTTTGAAGGAATAGTAATAGGAGAACCATATCTACGAAGTAAGAAGCAATTGGGAATTGAAGAATACAAAATAGAGCCCCATATGTTAGAAGATGAGATGAATAGGTTTGAGATAGCTATAAAAGATGCTAAACAAGACCTTAAATTTTTAAAATCATCATTAAAAGGGAAGGTTAAAAATAATGATTTAAAGATCTTAAATGTACATCTTATGATATTGGATGACCCAGTGTTATTATCAGAAATAGGTAAAAGATTAAGGAATGAATTAGTTAATATTGAAAAAGTTGTAGCAGATGTAGTGGAATTTTATGTAGATATGTTTAAAGATATGAAAGATCCAATATATAGACAAAGAGCTGTAGATATTCAAGATGTTGGTGAAAAGATAATAGGTCAATTAATGGTTGAAAATTGTGAGTTGAATGAATTGGATAATAAAATTTTAGTAACTAAAGAGATATTACCTTCAGAACTTTTTAAGATGCATCATGATAAAATTAATTTATTAGGAATAGTTACGGAATATAGTGGGGCAACTTCCCATGTAGCAATCTTAGCTAAAACTTTTGGAATTCCTACTCTTATGGGAGTGAAAGACGTATCTCGAATGGAATGGAAAAATAAAGTAATATTAGATACTAGAAAAGGTGATCCTTGCGTAATAAAAGATCCTACAGAGGAACAAATTATAGAATATAAGAAACAAAAATTAAAATTAATGGCTATTAAGGAAGAAAATAAAAAACTAAAAGGATTACCTGCTATAACAAAAGATGGAGTAAAGGTAATTTTAAATGCTAATATTGGAGGGATAACAGATTTGATATCTCTAAATAATAGTATGGCAGATGGTGTAGGACTTCTTAGAACAGAATTTTTATATATGGAAAGTAAGTTTTTTCCTACAGAGCAAGAACAGATTGATTTATATGAAAGAGCTTATAAAAAAGTAGAAAAACTAAAGGGAGAAAAAAGTTTAATTATAAGAACTCTAGATATAGGAGCAGATAAACAACTACCTTATTATAAGATGCCTAATGAAGAAAATCCATTTTTAGGATTTAGAGGAATAAGGTTTACTTTAACTCATAAAAATATATTTAAAACTCAGTTAAGAGCAATATTAAGAGTAGCAAAGGATAAAAATATTAAGGTAATGTTTCCTATGATCTCTAATTTAGAAGAAATTATTCAAATAAAAGAAATATTAGCTGTAGTAAAAAAGGAATTGAAAGATGAAGGATTAGAACATGCAAGTTATATAGAGACTGGAATAATGGTAGAGGTACCCTCTACAGTATTTTTAATAGATAAATTTTCTAAATATGTAGATTTTTTTAGTTTAGGAACCAATGATTTAACACAATACGTTATGGCCGCAGATAGACTTAGTGCCGATGTTGCATATTTAAATGATTATTTTGAACCTGCAGTTCTTAGAGCTATAAATTATATAGCTGAAGAGGCTATAAAACAAAATAAAAAAATAAGTGTTTGTGGTGAAATGGCTAACGATCCAATGGCTATATTAACTCTTATGAGTTTTGGAATAGAAAGATTTAGTATGTTATCTACATATATACCTATGGCAAAAAGAACGATTTTAAGATTAAATAGTAGTGATCTTAAAAAGGAATTAAAACCCAAATTATTAAATTGTAATAACGCAAGGGAAGTAAAAAAAATATTAAAAGATTATATAGAGGTGATTACAGTTGAAAACGATAGAAGTTAAAATTAAAAATAAAGCGGGTTTACATGCAAGACCATCTTCATTATTTGTACAGATAGCTACTGGATATGATTCAGAGATAATGGTTATTTGTGATGATGAGGAGATAAATGGAAAGAGTATAATGGGACT
>ASRL01000212.1_pt1 | contig 11073 bp, 10 predicted proteins | sample 692978 | NCBI WGS metagenome assembly ASRL01 (sample SAMN02169241, study PRJNA158439) | bioreactor metagenome | isolation source: day 67 sample from continuous culture bioreactor inoculated with sediment... | place: Germany: Bremen | reverse complement strand
CCGACGGTGAATTTTCTTTAGATGACTCCCTCTGTGCAGGGGAGATAATAAAAAGATTAAATTATAGAACTCTCAGTGACAGTGCAAGAGCAATGTATATGATAGCTTCTACTCCTGGAACTCTAAAAGATAAATTAAAAGCAACTAGACACTATAATTTTTTAAAGGAACTAGGGGAAACAAAAGATTTAGAGATCTGTTTTTCTATAGATAGTCAAAATATTATTTTAGAATATAAAGATGGAGTGATAAGAAAATAAAAAAATCTTCTACAAACTAGATTGCTCTAGATGTAGAAGATTTTTTTATTATTTAATTTTATTGTAGATATTGATGTCGCCACCTTCAGTCATATCTTTAAATTGAGGAACGATCTCTTCAAAATGAGGTGCTTTAAAATGTGCTTTTAAAACTATCATATCTTCCCATTTTTCAATAAATGTAATAATATTTTTATTTTTTGAATCTTCATAAAGGGAATAATCTATACACCCTTTTTCCTTTAGTGTTTCTTTAATTAATCTTTCAGCTAGAGATTTAAATTCTTCTAACTTACCTTCTTTTACAGTGTTTTTAGCCACTACTGTTATCATCTTATTCCTCCTATTATCTATCTAATAAAGTTGGTCCATTTTTTTCTTTCTAATTTTGGTGGTTCTACTATTCCCTTTCCATTTTCTACTAATTTTAATACCCAAGCCATATTTTTTCCCAAAACTTCCATAATTTGTTTTCCTTCAGTATCTTCTTTAACTTCTCCAGGGGTAGTTCCGTGAATAACATTCCAATAATTTCCAGTAGGCATTACCATCTCTGAGTAATTTAAATAATTATTTAGTTGTTCAAAGGCAGGTATTCCTCCAGAACGTCTTACTGCAACTACTGCTGCTCCTACTTTGTGTCTTAACATAGATGTAGAACCCATCACATAAAATGATCTGTCTAAAAATGATTTCATAGTTCCACCAATAGCTGCATAATGTACAGGAGTTCCTAAAATTATTCCATCAGCTTCTTTCATTTTTTGAATCCATTCATTGACGCTATCACCTTTTATGATACATTTTTCATCTTTATTTTTCATACATGCATTACATGCCATACAGCCTTGAATAAGTTTATTACCTACATGGATAACTTCAACTTCTATTCCTTCTTTTTTTAGTTCTGAAGCTACCATCTCTATTGCTAAATTAGTATTTCCATTTACCTTTGGACTTCCATTAAATGCTACAACTTTCATAAATATATTTCAACTCCTAAATTTTTAATTTTTATTTTTTATATTTTATTCTTAGAAAGAACAGTTATCTGGATCTGGAAATAATCTCATACCATTCCATTGTTTTTTCAAAATTGTTAAGTCCTCTTCATCTAATGAAAAATCAAAAATATTTTTATTGTTTAAAATTCTTTCCTCTTTAATAGATTTAGGAAGTACAATGATTCCACGATCGACTAAAAATTTTAAAGCTATATTAGCTATTGATTTATTATGTTTAAGGGCAACTTTTTTTATATCTTCATTGGTAAAAATTCCACCAGATTGCATAGGAGCATATGCTTCTAACTTTATACCATTAGATTCGCAATATTCCTGCAAATTATATTGTGGAAGTCCTAAATGGATCTCTACTTGATTTATTACAGGTTTTATTTTTGCAGTTTTCAATAGATTTTCAATATGATTTACATTAAAATTTGATACTCCTATAGATCTTATCTTACCTGCCTCACATAGTTCTTCCATTGCTTTCCATGAATCGGCAGCTTTTTGCTCACCTTTATACCAATGAATTAAATATAGATCGACATATTTTAATCCTAATTTTTTTAATGAGTCATCAAATGCTTTTTTAGTAGTTTCATAACCTTGATCAGAGTTCCATAATTTTGTTGTAATAAAAAGTTCTTCCCTAGGAATATCACTATCTTTGATTGCTTTTCCTACCTCTAGTTCATTCCCATAGATCATAGCAGTATCTATATGTCTATATCCTGATTCTAAAGCTATCCTTACAGAATTATAAACATCGTCTTCTTTTGCTCTAAATGTTCCAAGTCCAATAATAGGGATCTGGATACCATTATTTAAAGTTACCTTTTGCATAATTTACCTCCAATGTTAAAATTTTTAAATCTCTATTTTGATATTCTTACTAATATAAGAATAACATATATTTTTTTTTTTAGAAAGAAGGCACTTTTTAGTACCTAGGTTACCAAAAGGTTACCTTTACTGTAAATACTAGATTATAAAAGAAAATCGAATTAGTATTTCTATATCTTAAACATTAAAAAAAAATTAAAAACATAATTTTTTTTTAATGTTTAAAGGGAATTTATATAAGATTTCGAAAGATATATTTAAGGTAGATTTAAAAAAATATGAGAGGTGAAAAATATGATTTTATTTGTAAGTGATGAAAGAAAATTATCGACTATACTATTAAAAAAGATTAAAAAAATAGATTTTGAAATTAAATTTACATTTTCTCATAAAGAAGCTTTAGAAGAGTTCTCAAGGGATCAATCGATTAATTTAATTATATTAGATATTAATAATTTGGATAATCCAGGGGAATTTATAAAAAAAATATTTTTACAAAGAGAAGTTCCTATTGTATATATGAGTGATAATGTAGAAAAAGAAATAAAAGAAAATTTATATAATAATTTTTGTTCTGGATATATATCTTTAGATGATGATGATTCTGATATATTATTTACTATAAAGATGACTCTAAAATTATTTAAAGACAACGATAGAAAAAAAACTATAAGGGAGACTCTCTATGAAATAAATAAGGAAAAATCAAAAAAAAATATGTTCAAAAAAGAGTTGGGATATAGAGAGATGATTCAAAATCATGACGCTATTATGCTTGTAATTGATACTAAAACAAGTTGTATATTACAAGCAAATTATGCAGCAACTAAATTTTATGGGTGGAGTCAAGAAGAATTTAAAGGGATGAAGATGGAAGATATAAATACTATGAGTAGAAAAGAGGTTTTATTAAAATTAGAAAAGGCAAGATTAACTAAGAATACTTATTTTGAATTTCAACATAAACTATCAGATAATAGTATTAAAGACGTAGAGGTACACTCTGGACCTATAACAATGAGTAATAATGGAAAAGTTCTTGCAGTTATTCAAGATGTTACAGAGCGTAAAAAATCTCAAAAAATAATTCATGATTTGGCATATTATGACTCGTTGACAGGGCTTCCTAATCGAAGGGTGTTTATTGATGAACTTAAAAAATTAATATATATAGGCAAAGAAAAAAATTATAAAATAACACTTTTAAATATAGATTTAGATCACTTTAAAAATATTAATGACAGTTTTGGTCACGATACAGGAGATCTTCTTTTAATTAAGGTAGGAAAAGCTTTAAAAAGAGCAGTAGATATAGAAAATATGATCTATAGATTAGGTGGAGATGAATTTGCTATAATAATAGAAGGGGATTCTGATCATATAAAAATTAAAAAAATATGTGATAATATTTTAAATAGTTTAAATAATTTTTTTAAGATTAAAAATAAAGAATTTTTTATATCTGCAAGTATAGGGATTGCTATCTATCCAAATGATGGAACTAGTCTAAAAACATTATTTAAAAATTCTGATCTAGCAATGTATAAAGCTAAAAATGGTGGGAAAAATAAATATTGTTTTTTCTCTAAAGAGATGAATTGGGATTTGAAAAATGAAGTTAAGATGGAGATGAACCTTCGAAAGGCTTTAAAAGAAAATGTATTGAAGTTATATTATCAACCTAAGATAGATGCTACAAAAAATGAGATTATTGGGTTGGAGTCTCTTCTTCGTTGGGTTAATGATAAAGGTGAATATATTCCACCTTCAGTATTCATACCTTTAGCTGAAAAGTCTAAACTTATTTTAGAGATAGACAGATGGGTCTTTATGGAAACTTGTAGACAAATAGACCTTTGGGAAAAGATGGGAATTAAAGATCAAAAAGTTTCTATTAATATTTCTGGGATTCATTTTAAACAGGGGCGTATTTTAAAAACTATTACTAAAATTTCAGAAGTTATAAAGATCCCTTTTGATAGTATTGAGATTGAGATTACAGAGGGAGTTTTCTTAGAAAATGTAGAGGATGTAATCTTAATTTTACAAGAGATAAGAGCTATGGGGATATCTATATCTATAGATGATTTTGGGACTGGGTATTCATCCCTTAATTATTTGAAAAAACTTCCTATAGACAGGATCAAGATAGATAAAAGTTTTGTTGATAATATTGTAGAAAGCAAAAAAGACCGAGCAATAGTTCAGACAATTATAACAATGACAGAATCTCTTGACTTAGAAGTAATTGCAGAAGGAGCAGAATTTTTAGAACAAATAGAAATATTAAATAAGATGGGATGTTATGAAATTCAAGGTTATTATTATGCTAAACCTATGTCAGCAGAAGACTGTAATACTTTTTTTAAAAATTGGAGTCAAAAAAATATTTAAATATAAAAAACCTTCTAAGATCTAAAATTTCTAGATATTAGAAGGTTTTTTTTGATATTTAATCTTCTACATTAAACCAACCTGGTATATTTTTTATAGTTTGTCCAAGTTTCATTGGTATTTTTTGTTTTTCTAATTTTTTCATATGAACTACATTATCTGCTACTTCTCCTTTTTTTATCTTTTCTACCCAACAAGGATCGGTAATCATAGAGTGTCCAACAGCTATAAGATCGTAACCAATCTCATAGAGAGCATCATGAATATCTTTTTCTGTAGAGATACCACCTACTCCTATAAATGGTTTTCTTTTTGCAATCTTTTCAGATATAACTTTACCAATAGGTCTCGTATCATTTTTATCTCTAATAGATGTCTTAGCAAAATGTGGGATAGATATATTTAGATAGTCTAAGTCATCTATATTTGAGAGTGTATCGACTAAATAAAGTGTATCTTCCAATGTAATTCCAGGATTTTCAATCTCTTCAGGAGAAAATCTATATCCTATAATAAAACTTTCATCTGCAAATTTATTTTTAGCCTTTGCTGCTGCTTTTATTATTTCAAGGGGAAATTTCATTCGTTTGTCTATATTTCCTCCCCATTCATCAACCCTTCTATTAGAATGTGGTGAAAAAAATTGTTGAATCAAATATGTATTGGCACCGTGTATCTCAACACCATCAAAACCAGCCTCTATAGCTCTTCTTATAGCTTCGTAAAACCCATCTACTAGTTCCCAAACTTCTTGATTTGTAAGTTCTCTAGGAGTTGGCATATTTTCTACTGGACCAAAAAGATTATGTGTGGGTTTTATTGCTGAAGCACTGACTAAACCAAATTTTGGATCAGCCATCCTTCCTCCATGAAATATTTGAAGGATAGCTTTTGCGCCTCCTTCTTTTATAGAGTCTGCTAATTTTTTTAATGAAGGAATAAATTCATCGGAGCCAGCATAAAATTGATTTTCAAATCCTTGACCATTTTTTTGAAAAAATGTAGTTCCTGTAATAACCATTCCAGGACCTTTAGATCTTGCATTATAATAATTTGCCTCATCATCGGCAACAGTCAAATCAGTATTACTTGACCATGTAGTCATAGGTGCTAGGACTACTTTATTCCTAAGTATTATCTTATCTTTTAATTTAAATTCAGAAAACATATTTACCTCCTAATTTTTTATTAATTATCATAGTTATATATATGAAATAAAATAAATATTTCCTTTATTTTAAATTTATTTTTTACTGATCATTTAAAATTTTAACAAAAAATATTATTATTCTTAAGGGATTAAAATTATATTGACTTTTTGATTATAAAAACATAAAATACTATACTAAAATATATAATTGGGTGAGTACACACTAAATATTTTTATATTGTTTTATGACTTTTGTCTTGGTTTGATAGAAATTAAATAAACAGCAAGATGCTGTATAAAAGGGGGAAAAAATGAACATAGGTTTTATTATAGATGAGTGGGATAGATTAAATCCGGCTAAAGATTCCACACTAAGAATGATTCATGAATGCTGTGCAAGGGGTCACAATGTAGGTATTTTATATCCTTATAATCTTACAATAAGAGATAATGTAACTTACGGTTTTGTAAAGGTATTAAAAAAAGAAAGTTATGCACTTAATAATTTTGCAAGCTTCCATAAAAAAATGAAATTTAATGAGAAAATGATGCCTATAAACGCATTTGATGCATTATTTTTAAGAAAAGATCCTCCAGTAGATTCAATCATGTTGAATTTTTTAGATTCAGTTAAGGATGAAGTTTTTATAGTAAATGATATAGATGGAATCAGAAAAGCTAATAACAAACTTTATACAACAACTTTTCATGATCCAGAAGATGAATTTCTTCCAAAGACCTATGTGTCAAAAAATACAGAATATTTAAAGGGGATAATAGAAAAATCAACTGAGGAAAGGATGATATTAAAACCTCTTGATGGTTATGGGGGAAGTGGAGTAATTGTAATTGAAAAAAGTGCCAGTAAAAATTTGAGTTCCCTCTTAGATTTTTATATAAATGGAAAGACTGGTAAACATTATGTGATAGTACAAGAATATATCCCTGAAGCTGAAAATGGTGATGTTCGGGTAATGATGTTAAATGGAGAACCTATAGGAGCGTATAGAAGGGTTCCTTCAGAAACAGATAATAGATCTAATATTCATGCTGGAGGAACTGCACAAAAATATATACTAACAGACCATGACTTAAAGATGTGTAGAAGGATAGGAAAAAAACTTGTTCAAGATGGACTTTATCTAGTAGGTTTAGACATCATTGCAGGGAAACTTATAGAGGTAAATGTTCAAAGTCCTGGGGGAATAGTAAATATAAATAAGATGAGTAAAAATAAGATTGAAAAAAATATCATAGATTTTGTTGAAGAAAAGGTCCAAGAGATAGAAGATTTTTTTAATATGAAAGAATTTAGATTAAATAGAAGGAGAATATTTAAAAAAGAGGTGTTCAGTGGAAAAATTGAAGATTGATGAAATCATTGAAAATATTAGAAACTTTAAACCCTTTAGATGTATCTCTGAATCAGAAGGATTTTATATAGAGGTAGAAAGTTATCTACCTTATATTGGTGGGGCAATACATAGTGGTCATAAATTAAGAAAGGAGATTGAGTCTAAGTGTAACCTTTCAGAGTTTGAGAGATGGCAAGAGGAGGATCCCTATACAGATATCTTTATCAAAAGTCTTCCTATAAAAATAATAGGTTTAGATAGTAGATATGAATATGATCTAAATAGAGATAAAGAAAATTGTATCTATGAAGATGCATGGGGAAAAAAAGTCTGGTCTACAGAACTAACTAAAAAAGAGAAAGCTCTATCTCTAGATAAGTATGATGAATTTTATTTAGTTGTAGGAGAACTCATTAAAACATTGGAATTTATGTATGAAAAAGTATATGTTTATGATATACATTCTTATAATTACAAGAGAGATAGTTATGCAGGAAGGGATCTTCCTTTATTTAATTTAGGTACTACAAATCTTTCTAAAGATAAATTTTCTGAAGATATAGAAGTTTTTTTAAATCTTTTATCAAAGATTAAAATAGAAAAACATAAAAATTATACTGCAGAAAATGATATATTCAAAGGAAAAGGTAATTTTTCAAAATTTATTATGAAAAAGTTTTCTAAGACAGCAGTTTATGCTCTAGAGATTAAAAAAGTTTTTTGTGATGAAAATACAGGAGAATCCTATAAAGAAATTATAGATAATATTAAAGAAGAGTTAAATAAAGTTATAAAAATCCATATAAAAGATCTTCAAGAAGGATTTAGTATTCATTTTTTAAATAATTTTTGTGGAAATACAAATGATCTTTCTTATGAGGAATCAAAAAAGATCTGTGACCTTGTCAGTGAAAATTTTAGAAAGAGTAATGAAGGGGAATATTCTAAAGATGAAATTGAAAAACTTGTATCTACAAGAACTCCAGAGGCAATTATTGAGAGAAATAAAAAGGGACTTCTTATTTATTTTAAAAATAAAAAAGACCAAGTAATAGCTTGTGGAAGTGTCTCTATGAGGGATAAAAATCCAGAGGCAAAACTTTTAAATGTAAGTAAAAACTATAGAGGTAGAGGATTTGCACAAAAAATATGTGATCTAAGGGAAGATTTTTTAAGAAAATTAGGATTTGATAGATTATACATAGAAAGTTTAAAGTTTGAAAATACAATTAGATTTCATACTAAAAGAGGATTTATTTTTGCAGAGACTGATAGACCTTTGAAATACAGTGTTTATATGTGTAAGAAACTTTTCTAATAAGTTTAGAAAATTAAAAATAATATTAGAGAGCTCCTTGAATTATTTTAGAAGCTCTTTTTTTTTGTATAACTTCTATTATTTTTTTAAAGGAAAAACTAATCCAAAAATGTATATAGATATGAGTTAAAAAATATAGTGATGGGAGTGTGGCTATGGAGAATATTTTTGAAGAAAAAATAAATCTTGGGATTTCTGCTTGTATGTATGGAGCTAAAGTTCGATATAATGGAAAGGGAAATGATATTCTAGGATATTTAAAAAGGGAAAAAGGCGATTTTTTTTGGACTCCTGTATGCCCAGAAGTTATGTCCGGATTAGGAGTTCCTAGGACTGCTATTAGATTAGTAGGTGGAAATGGATTTGATTTTTGGAAGGGAGATTCACAGGTAAAAAATAGAGCAGGAAAAAATGTTAGTGGGATGATAAAAGCTGGAACTCTATCTTGCTTTGAAACTTTAAAAAGAGTTGATATAGATGCATTTATATATATGGAGGGAAGTCCTACTTGTGGAATCCATCGAACGACTTTAAGAAAGGAAAGTTTGGGAAAACCACCTGGGGTTTTTGGAGCTTTACTTTTAAAGGAACAAATATTTTTAATTCCAGCTTTAGATCTACAGAGCCCCTTAAGATGGTGGGACTGGAAGAGACGACTAGTAGCTTTTATTTGGCTTAAAAGAAAAGATATAGAGAGTAGTTCTGAGTTTATTCAATGTTGGGATATTTTAAAAGTCCTTTCCCAAGAGATTGATGAAGAAAATACTAAAAAGATAGATGATAGGGTAAAAGCTTTTTCTGATGAAACTACTCTAGAGGAGTTAAAGAAGATGCAGATAGATATTTTAGATATTTTAAGAACTCCTTCTAGTACAGAAAAGATAAAAAAATGGTTATGGAAAAATTATATTTTTTTAAAAGATACATATAATTTAGAAGTAGAAAAAGTATGTGATCCTGAATATCTAAGAGGTGTAACTCATGTAGCTTCAGAGATATTAGAAGTAGAATTAAAAGCCAGAAAGATGAAAAAACTTTTTAGAAGCTCACCTATAAATTATATTCCAAAGAGGTAAAAAAAGGAGAAAATTATGAATAAAATAATTATAACTATAGTATTATTAATTATGATCTCTGGCTGTAATAGTAAGAAAAATATAAGATTAGAGGATAATTTTTAAAAAAAATTTTCAATTGAAAGATATCTAGGAAAATGGGATGAAGTTGCGAGGACAGATAATAAGTTTGAAATGGGACTTACAGATGTAACTGCAGAATATATAATAGAAAAAAATAATATTATAGTTATTAACAAGGGATGGGATGAAAACAAACAAATTTGGAAAACTAGTAAAGGGTATATAAAGGAAACTTCCCAGTTAGGAAGGTTAAAAGTATCATTTTTTAGACCTTTTTATGGTAGTTATAATATTCTTTATATTGATAAAGACTATAAATATGCTTTAGTTGGAGGAAATAAAAGTGAATATCTATGGATATTAAAGAGAAGAAAAGAACAAATGCCTAAGAAATTACTAGACGAATATTTAGATATAGCAAAAAAACTAGGTTATGATACAAAAGGAATGATATTTAAAAAATAATAATAAAGAAAAACCCTATAATAGAGACACTAAAAAATAGTATAATCTTATAGGGTTTTTTTGTATTTTTATAGAATATTTAAAAGTAAAATTTCATTGATAAATATATCTACCACTGTTTTATCAAATTGTGTTCCACTATATTTTTTTAATTCAGAAATTGCTTCCTCTAAAGATAATGGATTTAAATTATAGGGCTTCTTTGAAGTCATCATATCAAAGGAATCAGCTACTGAAATTATTCTAGATTCAATAGGAATTTGATCTCCATATATTTTATTTGGATATCCTTTACCATCTATTCGCTCATGGTGGTGGAGAACTCCAGATGATAATCTAGAATATTTTTGAGAACTACCTAGCATCCTACTTCCAGAAAGGGGATGTTGTTCTACAATTGTTCTTTCTTCATCTGTTAACTTATCTGGTTTATTTAATATATTTAGATCGATAACAATTTTACCAATATCGTGGATCAATCCTATAGTTTTGATATCATTAATAATTGTTTTTGAAAATCCCATCTTTTCAGCGATCAAACCAGAAATTTTTGAGACTCTCACAGAGTGTTCCTTAATATCAACACTTTTTTCAAAAAGTGTATTCATTATTATATCGATAGTTTCACCTCGGACACTATCAACCTTTAAAAGTTTATTCTGATACATTAATTTTTCAGCTATAATAAATACTTCATTTATATTTTCTTTTTCCTTGTTTTTAGTATCTGCACCAAATGAAATAGATAGACTTCCATATTCAAAAAAAGTTTCTTTAATATTTTTTTCAATTTTGTCGATCAATTTTTCTGCAATATCTATCTCTGAATTAGGTAAAAGTATAATAAATTCATCTCCACCCCATCTAGCTCCAATATCATCTTCACGAATATTTTGTGAGATAATATCTCCAATAGTTTTAAGGAGTTTATCCCCAGCATAGTGACCAAATGCATCGTTAACTAACTTTAAACCATTGACATCTCCCATAACTATAGATAATGGAAGATTATTAGGACTATCTAAAGTTTTTAATTGCTCTTCAAAAAATCTTCTATTATATAGTCCAGTTAATTGATCATGATAACTTAAATAATTTATCTTTTTTTCTCTTTCTAGTCTTTCAGTTATATCTGTAGCAAT
>ASRL01000211.1_pt1 | contig 11076 bp, 12 predicted proteins | sample 692978 | NCBI WGS metagenome assembly ASRL01 (sample SAMN02169241, study PRJNA158439) | bioreactor metagenome | isolation source: day 67 sample from continuous culture bioreactor inoculated with sediment... | place: Germany: Bremen | reverse complement strand
GTTGGATCGACTGGCAGGGGAGCCTCTGGATGTGCTCGTCAATGGTACCTTGATCGCGCACGGTGAAGTGGTTGTGGTTAACGAGAAATTTGGTATTCGTTTGACTGATGTAATCAGTCCAAGCGAACGTATTAAAAAACTACGGTAAAGCCATGCGCCTTTTTATCATGCTGATGTTTGCCTCTTGCAGTGCTTGGGCGGACGATGTGCTAACCGCAGCAAAAACCAGTGAAGCCAAGGCCGTGCAAGCAGTGCCAGTTAATACGGGTTTGCTTGAGTCAAGCGAGGTCAGCGGGCAATTGCTACAGTTACTGTTTGGCTTGCTGCTGGTCATAGGCTTGATTTTTTTGTTGGCATGGGTGGTGCGCCGTATCCAGCACAGCTTACCTGTAAAAGGGTCGCAACAGGTGATTTCATTGTTGGCCACGCAAGCCTTGGGGCCACGTGATCGCTTGCTTCTGGTGCAGGTCGGTAAAGAGCAAATTCTGCTGGGTTTAACGCCCGGCACTATTGTGCCCCTGCATGTGATGCAAGAGCCTGTTGAGGTTCATACGCCCGAAGGTCATCTGCCTTCAGCGTTTGCTAAGCGTTTAGCGGAGGCCTTAAAAACTAAGGCAAAGGACGCCCAATGATTGCTCTAATTACGCGCGTTCTGGTGGCCGGCGCCCTGCTACTGAGTGCTAGCGGTGCATTTGCAGCCGATGATCCGTTATTGATTTCTGCAATAAAGCTGACCACCGATGCGGCAGGTCAACAGGAGTATTCGGTTAGCTTACAGATACTATTGATCATGACAGCGCTGGGCTTTATTCCGGCGTTTGTCATGTTAATGACCTGTTTTACTCGCATTATTATTGTTTTTTCGATTTTAAGGCAGGCGCTGGGTCTGCAGCAGACACCCTCAAATCAAATTCTAATTGGTTTAACTATTTTTTTAACGCTGTTTATTATGGCGCCGGTTTTTGAGCGAATGAACCAAGATGCATTACAGCCGTATTTGAATGAAGAGTTGGGCGTGCAGGAGGCTCTGACAGCTGCTGAAGGGCCCATTCGCGGTTTTATGTTGGCGCAAACCCGTGAGTCGGACTTAGAGTTGTTTATCAGACTGGCAAAGCGCACTGATATTGAGTCTGCAGAAGAGACGCCCTTGGTGATACTGATCCCAGCGTTTGTGACCTCAGAATTGAAAACTGCTTTTCAGATCGGCTTTATGATTTTTATTCCGTTTTTGATCATTGATCTGGTGGTAGCGAGTATCTTGATGGCAATGGGTATGATGATGCTGTCGCCTTTGATTATTTCCCTGCCGTTTAAAATCATGCTGTTTGTGTTAGTGGATGGCTGGGCGCTGATTATTGGTACTTTAGCCAGCAGTTTTGGCACGCTCTAGGAGAAAACTATGGCCCCTGAAGTCGCTGTTGATATATTTCGTGAAGCTTTATCCAGTACAGCTCTGGTAGTTACTGCCATTATTGTTCCTAGTTTATTGGTGGGCTTGTTGGTGGCTATGTTTCAGGCTGCCACGCAAATTAACGAACAAACCTTGAGTTTTTTACCGCGTCTGTTGATCAGTTTCTTTACCTTGACGGTGCTGGGACCTTGGTTGTTTACTCAATGGATGGCGTTTACGACACGACTGATTCATAGCATTCCTTTTGTGATTGGCTGAGTTGCTTAGGCCATGCTAGAGCTCAGTAGCGCACAAATAGGCAGCTGGATTAGTAGCTTTTTGTTGCCGCTGTTTCGCATTGCTGCAGTGTTGATGGTGATGCCGATTATTGGTACTCAATTGGTGCCGCAGCGCGTGCGTTTGTATCTAGCGCTGGCGATAACCTTGGCTCTAGTACCTGTTTTGCCTGATATGCCGCAGGTCGATGCGCTAAGCCTTAGAAGCATTTTATTGATTGCTGAGCAAATCATTATTGGTGCAATGCTTGGCTTCTCCTTGCAGTTGTTTTTCCATATTTTTGTTTTTGCTGGGCAGATGGTTTCTATGCAGATGGGGCTTGGGTTTGCCTCGATGATGGACCCGGCTACTGGGGTTTCTGTGCCGGTCATTGGTCAGTTTTTGCTGATGCTGGTCACTTTATTGTTTTTAGCGATGAACGGGCATTTGGTTGTTTTTGAAGTGCTGGCAGAAAGTTTTGTGACCTTGCCGGTTGGTCAAACCCTAGAGATTGGCAATTTTGTTATTCTGGCGGGGCGCTTGAGTTGGGTGATTGGTGCGGCTTTATTGCTAGCATTGCCAGCGGTGAGTGCGCTGTTAGTGATTAACATTGCTTTTGGCGTGATGACCCGTGCAGCACCGCAGTTGAATATTTTTACCATTGGTTTTCCACTCACCTTGATTATGGGGTTGATCATCTTTTGGATTTCAACTTCAGACATCTTGGCGCAATACCAGCGTATGGCCAGTGATGCGCTGTTTATGCTGCGCGGTCTTGCACAGGCGCACTAGCGGAGAGCAGTTATGGCGGAAAGCGAAAGCGGTGCTGAAAAAAGTGAAGACCCTACCGAGAAACGTAAACAAGACTCGCGTAAAAAGGGTGAGATTGCTCGCTCACGAGAGCTCAATACATTAGCTGTAGTGTTGGCTGGTACTGGAGGTTTGTTGACCTTTGGTGGTGCGCTCGGGGAAAGAGTTATGCAGGTGATGCATAAGAACTTTACTTTGCCTCGTGAGCTTTTGCTGGATGAGCGCTCGATGGTGATCAACCTCTTGCAATCAGCATTAATGGCCGGTGACGCCTTGATTCCGTTGTTTTTTGTACTATTAGTTGCAGCAGTTGTAGGGCCTGTGGCCTTGGGCGGCTGGTTGTTTTCAATGGAGGCATTAGTTCCGAAATTTAGCCGTATGAATCCGCTATCTGGCTTGAAGCGAATGGTCTCCATGAAGTCGATTGTTGAGCTACTGAAGGCGCTGGGTAAGTTTTCTGTTGTCTTGACTGTCGCCCTGTTTGTTTTGGCGCGAGCGCGCAATGAGTTGATTGAAATTGCTGCGCAGCCGCTGGAAATGGCCATTTTACACAGCATGCAAGTGGTCGGTTGGAGTGCTTTTTGGTTGGCCTGTAGTTTGATTATTATCGCTGCAGTGGATATCCCTTTTCAGATCTGGGATAGCAAACAAAAGCTGAAAATGACCAAACAAGAAGTGCGTGACGAATATAAAGATAGCGAAGGGAAGCCAGAGGTTAAAGGCCGTATTCGCCAGCTACAGCGAGAGATGGCTGAGCGGCGTATGATGAGCGCGGTGCCTGAGGCTGATGTGGTCATTACTAACCCGACGCATTTTGCTGTTGCCCTTAAATATGATGCTGAAAATGGGCAAGCACCGATTTTGCTAGCCAAGGGTGGTGATCACACGGCTTTGAAAATACGCGAGATCGCCAATGAGCATAAAATTATTTTGCTGGAGTCGCCGGCTTTAGCACGGGCTGTGTACTATTCCACTGAAATCGACCAAGAAATCCCTGCCGGCTTGTACCTCGCTGTTGCCCAGGTCTTAGCCTATGTCTATCAGTTGCGCCAGTACCATGCTGGTAAAGCTAAAAAGCCTTCGATGATTAAAGAACCTGAAATTCCCGATGATTTACGTCGAGATGAGTAGCAGCTTATCGTGCTCAAGCAGCGGTTCAGCTGGTGTTCAGATCTGTTTAGGCACAATAGTTAGGATAAGTCACCTAGAATATAAACACCTTGTCTTTGAGATCCCCGCATGAAGCTGTTAGTCGTTGAAGATGAAGCATTACTACGCCACCACTTGTACACGCGGTTGGGTGAGCATGGCCATGTTGTCGACGCAGTGGCTGATGCTGAAGAAGCGCTTTATAAAGTCAGTGAATATAACCATGATTTAGCCATTATTGACCTTGGTTTGCCTGGCATGAATGGCTTAGATTTGATTCGTGAGCTGCGTAATCAAGGTAAAGTGTTTCCTATCTTGGTGCTAACTGCACGTGGAAATTGGCAGAATAAAGTCGAGGGTCTGGCTGCAGGTGCGGATGACTATGTGGTTAAACCCTTTCAGTTTGAAGAACTTGAAGCACGTTTAAATGCGCTGTTGCGCCGTTCATCTGGCTTTGTGCAGTCCACTATAGGTACTGGACCATTACTGCTGGACTTAAACAGTAAACAAGCCACCCTATTGAATCAAAGCCTTGCACTGACAGCCTATGAGTATCGGATCCTTGAATATTTAATGCGCCATCATCAACAGGTGGTGTCTAAGGATCGTCTCATCGAGCAGCTGTATCCTGACGATGAAGACCGTGATCCGAATGTTATTGAAGTGTTAGTGGGGCGCTTAAGACGTAAACTTGAGGGCGACTCTGGTTTTAAGCCGATTGAAACAGTGCGTGGACAGGGCTATTTATTTAACCAAGTGTGTCGTTAGTCGAGTCAAATACTAATATGCCTACACGCAAACATAATAAAACATCTTCTCTACGCATGCGCCTAATGCTCGGTGCTGCGGTGACAGTGTCGCTGTTTATGTTGGCTTTATTTCCAGCCTTAAAGCAAGTCTTTACCGTTGCGCTTGAAACGTCTATTGAACAGCGCTTGGCGGCTGATGCTAGTGCTTTGATCTCGGCAGCTCGTATTGTTGATGGGCAGCTGCGTATGCCAGAAAAGCTCCCCGATGAGGAGTTTGATATTCTTCCTGCGCGTCAGACAGGCATGATTTACGATAATAAAAGTAATTTACTTTGGCGCTCAAGCAGTTCCAAGGCAATTCAACTCAACTATCAGCCCAAATACGACGGTCGAGGCCATGAGTTTTTGCGTGGCATAGATATTGATGGGCGTGAATATTTTATCTATGACGTTGAAGTGGATTTACTGCGTGGTAAAAATGCTGATTTCAGTATTGTTACCATGCAACCTGTCAGTGATTACGAAGTGATGTATATCAGTTTGCGCCAGCAGCTGTATGTGTGGCTGGGTTTTGCGTTGTTGCTGTTGTTGGGGTTTTTATGGCTAGGGTTGGGCTGGGGCGTTCGCAGCCTACGCGGTCTAAGTGCAGAACTTGATGAAGTTGAGACAGGTAAGCGAGCGGCACTTAGCGATCAGCATCCGCGTGAGCTGTTACGTTTAACGCGATCTTTAAACCGTCTGATGGAAAGCGAACGCCAGCAAAGTGAACGCTATCGCCACTCATTGGATGATTTGGCGCATAGCTTAAAAACGCCTCTAGCTGTTTTGCAGGGGGTTGGCGAAGTGTTGTCGGTAAACCCAGACAATAGTGAACAAGTCCATACTTTGCAGGGGCAGGTTAGCCGCATGAGCCAGCAGATCAGTTATCAGCTGCAGCGTGCCAGTTTACGCAAAAGCGGCTTGTTACGTTACCAAGTTAAGCTCAAGCCTTTGCTGGAGAGTTTGCTCGGTGCTTTAGATAAAGTTTATCGCGATAAAAGCGTTGTTGTGACGCAAAACTATGCAGAAGAGCTACGAGTACCTGTCGAACAAGGTGCGTTGTTGGAGCTGCTGGGTAATGTGCTGGAAAATGCCTACCGCTTATGCCTCAGTCAGATCCGCATTAGCGCGAGTCTGATTGAAACGGGCTGCGAGTTAATAATAGAAGACGATGGCCCTGGCGTCCCTAAGCATCAGCGTGAACGCATCCTAAAGCGAGGTGAACGCCTAGACACACAGTATCCAGGGCAGGGTATTGGTACTGCTGTAGTCAAGGATATTATCGATAGCTATGGCGGCCAGCTATTTGTTGAAGATTCGCCGCTTGGTGGCGCGCAGTTTAGAATCATCTTTCCATTAAATTAGCTGCAGTTGATGCATATAGGTAGGCGCTAGCGTTGTACTGTTTTGCTGGTGTAAAGCAAAGTGGTGCGACATTCTTTGCATATATAGCGCGTGCCTTTTTTGCTGCGAGCATGGCGTTGGGCGCTGAGCGCAAAAGGCTCGCGTGTGCTGCATTGGCAACTATACAGATAGTGTGTGCTTGGCTTGCGTTTGACTGCATAGCTATGACAGCGGTTAGCGGGGAGTCCATACACCTCCTCCATCACTGCTTGCCACTCACGACCGTGCGCTCGAATATTTTTGCCGTAAAGACGATAGGCCACTAGATGTGCCACTTCGTGGGCCACAGTGTGCAGTAAAAAGTGCTCAGGATTTTCTTGATACAACACCGGGTTAAAACGTAAACGGTTATCGCAAATATGCGCCACACCGGCTTTTTGCCCGCGCAGTTTGAAGCTGATTTCAGGTCGTTGAAGTGAGCAGTTAAAGTGGTTTTCTGCGGTTTTAAAGCAGGCTTCCACGCGCTCTTTGATAAGCTCAGGCATAGTGTTTTGGTTATTAAGTCGCAGTGCTGCTGCGCTTTGCAGTGTTAGTCTGGTGTAAGCGCCCCTCACAGCGTGCTGAAGAGAGGCGCGTTACTGGCAGTGTATTACAATTAAACTTTAAACTGTCCAAGTTGTTGATTAAGCTCGCTTGCTAACTGATTGAGTTGCTCGCTGGATTGACTCAGGGCGTGAGCCGATTCGTTGCTTGATTGTGACAAGGCTGCAACTTGGGTAACGTTTTGATTGATCTCTTCAGCAGCATGCGATTGTTGAAGCGTTGCACTGGCAATTGATGCGTTGAGGTCATTGATGGTATGCAGTGCATTGCTGATGCTGGCTAGACTCTCCTGTGCTTGCTGTGCTTGTTCAACGGTTGCTTGCGCGGTGTTGCTGCTTTCGTTGATTACGCTAACTGCTGCCTGTGAGTTATTCTGCAGGCTTTCAATCATCGTTTGTACTTCATCAGTGGATTGCTGTGTGCGTTGTGCCAGTAAGCGTACCTCGTCAGCCACCACCGCAAAACCACGGCCTTGTTCACCCGCGCGCGCCGCCTCAATAGCAGCATTAAGCGCCAGTAAGTTGGTTTGTTCAGCGATTGAGCGAATCACATCAAGAACGCGACCCACTTGACTGCTTTCTTCTGCCAGCGTTTGCATGACGTTAACTGCTTGCGCAATGGTTGCTGAAAGCAGGTCAGTTTGGCGCAAGCTGTTATCAATATTGGTTTGACCGGCAACTGCTTGCTCTGTGGCTTGCGACACTTCTGAAGCTGCTTGTTCGGCATGCTTAGCAACATCTTGCACCGCATAGGTAACTTCGTTAATTGCTGTGGCTATTTGCTCAGTTTGTTGTGATTGGTTTTCATTGATATCAAGCGCTTCAGTGGCTTGTAGACCTAAAGCCTCGGCTGATTGTTTAAGGGTTGTGGCGCTACTCAGTAAATGACTAACAGTGCTGCGTAACTTCAGAGCAAAAGTATTGTAGTTCTGACTCAGCTCGGTTATTTCATCCTTGCCATTAACGCTCAGTTCTTGGGTTAAATCACCATCACCGCTGGCAATGTTATGCATGGCTGCTACAACATTTTCTAATGGTGTGACAATGCTGCGCATAATACTAATAATGAATAAGGCAATGAAAACAATAACAAAAAAGCCCATTACACTGACTTTGATCGTGGCTGTGCGAAATTCAGCATGAATATCATCTAAGTACACGCCGGAACCAACCACCCAGTTCCATGGTTTAAACAGTTGTACATAGGAAATTTTTTCAACAGGTGCACTGGCGCCAGGCATTGGCCAGCGATAGCTGAAAAAGCCGGAGCCTTGCTGTTTGGCAATGCGCGCAAATTCATTAAAAATCAGTTTGCCATCGGGATCTTTGTAATCGGACAGGTCTTTACCGTCCAAAGCAGGCGACATGGGGTGCATAATCATTGTGGGTGTTAAGTCATTGACAAAGATATAGTCATTGCGGCCATAGCGCAGTTTACTCAGTGCCTTTTTCGCATGTTCTTGCGCTTGGGCAGTGGTCATTTGTCCACTTTTCTCTAGGTCATTAAAATATTCCAGCGTGCCTATTGTGCTTTCCACTATATGTTGGGTTTTTACCGCTTTAGCCGAATGCATTAAATCGTAAGACTGTTTTAGAGCTAAAGCTCCGAAAACAATAAACATGCCAACAGCGATTAAGAAAATAAGCCAAAGACGCTTGCTGATGGATATTTGACGAAGAAACTGCATAGCGGAGCTCCAAGGAAACGAAATCGCATATCTGTGCTGCGATTGCTAGAGGTGTGTTGTGTGCTTATGGGGTTGTATCGGATGCTTAAAGCAAAAATTTAATGTTTTTCAATCCGTTTGTAAAAATGCCAGTTTGACTAAGTTTTCCTTGCTTGCACAACAACTAGAGGTGCAGTGCAAGCGTCTATATCACAGATAGAGTAAGCAGATTTGCTTCATTTAACCATGCGACTAAGAGCTCTATTTCAACCTAAGTTATTCATAAAAAACGATTTTCAGTGAAAAAATAGCCGTTCGAAGGTAAGATGCGCTGCTTTGTTAATAGTAAAAAATTAATAGGGATCTATGGATATTTGGCTCGCTGTACAGGCAATTATTTTAGGTGTGGTGGAGGGCTTAACCGAGTTTCTGCCAGTGTCGAGCACGGGGCACCAGATTATTGTTGCCGATGCAATTGGCTTTGGTGGGCAACGTGCTAAAGCTTTTAATATCATCATCCAATTGGCCGCCATTTTAGCGGTGATGTGGGAGTATCGACGCAAAATCGTTAGCGTTGTCGTTGGCTTGCCGCGAGAAGCTGGGGCACAACGTTTTACCGCAAACCTGCTGGTAGCTTTTTTTCCTGCTGTGGTTTTGGGTTTAAGTTTTGCTGACTTGATCGAGCAATGGTTGTTTAACCCCGTTACTGTTGCGACCGCGTTGGTGGTAGGCGGAGTGGTGATGTTATGGGCTGAAAAGCGCACACACAGCATTGCGGCAGACACCGTAGACGATATGAATTGGAAGCAGGCCTTAAAGATTGGTTGTGCACAATGCTTAGCCTTGGTGCCGGGCACTTCGCGCTCAGCCTCGACCATTATTGGCGGTTTGTTTTTTGGCTTGTCACGCAAAGCTGCAACTGAGTTTTCTTTCTTTTTAGCGATGCCAACCATGGTTGGTGCTGCAGTCTATTCCATGTATAAACACCGCGAACTGTTTGCCAGCGGAGACGACTTGCCGGTGTTTGCGCTAGGTTTCGTGACATCTTTTATATTTGCGATGCTGGCGGTGCGTGCGCTGCTGAAGTTTATTGCCAATAACAGTTATGCGGTTTTTGCTTGGTATCGGATTGTCTTTGGCTTGTTGATCTTAGCCACTTGGCAGTTAGGCTTTATTGACTGGGCATCGGCAGGGGAGTAGGCGCGCGGCAACGGCATCTTTACAGTGTTTAACTAAAGCATATGGCCCAATGATGTATATGCTTTTGTTGAGTTAAGAGGCTTGACAGCAAATGGACTTCAAACGTAAGTTTAAAACATTTATCTAGAGTGAAGTATGCATGGCTCAGTCAGACACAGTAGAGCGAATTTTAGATGTTGCAGAGATTCTGTTTGCTGAGAAAGGCTTTGCAGAAACATCGTTGCGCCTGATTACTAGCAAAGCCCAGGTGAATTTGGCAGCAGTGAACTATCATTTTGGTTCAAAGAAATCCTTGATCCAAGCGGTTTTCTCAAGATTTTTGGGGCCCTTATGCGCCAGCTTGGATGAAGAGCTCGATCGGCGTTCAGGTGCTGATCAGCCGCCGTGGACCGTTGAGTTATTGCTGGATGTGTTGGTGCAGCAAACCCTTGCCGTCAAACCCCGTAGCGGTAATGATTTGTCCATTTTTATGCGCTTGCTCGGCCTTGCTTTCAGTCAGAGTCAGGGGCATTTGCGTCGCTATTTAAACGATATGTACGGCAAGGTGTTTCACCGTTATATGCTGCTATTGCATAAGGCTGCACCTGAAGTACAGCCCATTGAGCTGTTTTGGCGTGTGCATTTTATGATTGGTGCGGCGGCATTTAGCATGTCAGGTATTAAAGCACTGCGCGCCATTGCTGAAACTGAATATCAGGTGCATATGAACACTGAACAAGTGCTGCGCTTGATGGTCCCATTTTTAGCTGCAGGCTTGCGTGCAGACGGTGTTATAGACGCAGTCGGTATGCAGCCTGTGATTAAAAAATAGCCCGTTAATTTTAAGCACGTGTGGTGAAACAATGATTGATTATCTGCATGTGTCGATTGCAGAGCAGCGTCTGTATGCGTTCTCTAAGGGCCAGTGGCAGGCAACCTATACAATATCCACTGCATTAAATGGTCCTGGTGAGCAAAATAACTCGGGTTGCACGCCACGCGGCTTGCACTATATCAGAGCAAAAATAGGTGCTGACTTGCCGGCCATGGCGGTATTGCGTGGGCGGCGCTGGACCGGTGAAATCTGGTCACCTGAGCTTGATCAAGCCTACCCACAGCGTGACTGGATTTTAAGCCGAATTTTATGGCTCAGCGGCTGTGAGCTGGGGCGCAATCGTTTAGGCCAAAGTGATACGTTTCGACGTTATATTTATATCCATGGCACGGCTGAAGAGTCACGCCTTGGTCAACCCTATTCGCATGGTTGTATCCGCATGGCCAATCACGACATTATTGAACTCTTTGCCCAGCTTATTGATGCCTGTCCTGTTGCAATCAGTGAGCATGCAACAGCGGCGCAGATATTACAGACACAGGTTAAGGACACTCCATGCAAGGCTCATTAATGCTGGATATTGGCGGCACCTATTTAACCGCTGAGGATCGCCACCTGCTACGTCAACCGCAAGTTTGCGGGGTAATTTTATTTGCACGCAATATCGAGCATCCAGGTCAAGTGCGTGAACTGTGCCGTGCTATTCGCGAGGTGCGCAATGATCTACTGATTGCTGTTGATCAAGAAGGTGGCCGCGTGCAGCGCCTGCGCCAAGGTTTTGTTGCCTTACCAGCGATGGGTTTGTTGCAAACCGCAGGTAATCCTGAGCAGGTTGCGCGTGAGTGCGGTTGGTTGATGGCCTGGGAAGTGTTGGCGATGGGTATCGACTTTAGTTTTGCGCCTGTTTTAGATTTAGATTATGGCCGCAGTGCGGTGATTGGTTTGCGTTCCTTTGGCGGTGATGTCGATACTGTCAATACGCTCGCGGGCGCGTTTCTACAGGGCATGCAAGCCGCTGGAATGCCGGCAGTGGGTA
>ASRL01000210.1_pt1 | contig 11093 bp, 13 predicted proteins | sample 692978 | NCBI WGS metagenome assembly ASRL01 (sample SAMN02169241, study PRJNA158439) | bioreactor metagenome | isolation source: day 67 sample from continuous culture bioreactor inoculated with sediment... | place: Germany: Bremen | reverse complement strand
TTACGGCGACTGATCCCTAGCGTAGCCGGTCTCGACTTGGCTGGCTTGGTGCTGGCAGTGTTGCTGCAGCTGATCTTAATCAGCAGTATTCTCGCCATTTCAGGTGTTGATGTGCTGCAATTAATACCCAATATACTGGCCTGGTCTCTGATTGCGATTGGCAGCATATTTTTAAAAATATTTTTCTTTGCGCTGATCATTAGTGTCATCTTGTCATGGGTCGCACCCGGCAGTCATAACCCTGGTGCACAACTGACTCAGCAAATTACCGAGCCAATGCTCGCACCGATTCGCAACCTATTGCCCAACCTAGGTGGCTTAGACATCTCGCCGATTTTTGCATTTATTGCGATAAACTTACTGGAGCGCTTAGTGATTACCAACCTAGCTGTGAGCACCGGCTTAACCGGTCCAATTCGCGCGCTGGTCAGTCCTTTTTTATGACCTCGTATGTGCGCTGGGATGCCGATGACCTAATTTTATTGTGTCATCTGCAGCCCGGTGCCAAACACAGTGACTTTGTCGGTTTGCATGGCGAGCGTATTAAAATACGCCTCAATGCTCCGCCAGTGGACGGCAAAGCCAATAACCAACTCATTGCATTTCTAAGCAAGGCCTTCGCTGTACCCAAACACGCGATACAGATAGAAAGCGGCGAACTTAGTAGACAAAAACGCCTGCGCATCAGCAAGCCAAACCAAATTCCAGAACGACCTGAGTTTAAACATTTAGTAATTTAAAACAGTGAGCTAAACTGTCTCAGGCAATTGTGTTACGTCATTGCTAGTGAATAGTTTTTACATGAGTGAACAGCTCAGTCCATTTGCTTGCACCTCAAAAGGGACATTGAATGAACATGCAATCGCTGCACAAACATATGGATGAATATGCACTGTGGAAGCGCTCACTGATTCGAGAAATCATGCGCTACCGTACATGGCTGGCACGTAACCAACTGGACACACCAGAGCTGCTCAAACAACTTGAACAAAGCATAAAGTCGCTGCGCGCAGACCATATCACCTTAGCTTTTATTGGTGAGTTTTCACGCGGCAAAACGGAACTGATCAACAGCCTGTTTTTTGCAAATTTTAGTCAACGCTTGCTGCCTTCTGCGGCAGGGCGCACAACCATGTGCCCCACAGAGATTTTTTTTGACTCTGGCCAAGCTGCATCTTCAATACAATTGCTGCCTATTGAAACACGTTACTATAACCACAGCATAACCGAGCTTAAACTACACCCTGAGCGCTGGCTCAGTATTGATCTGGACTACTCTGATACGGACAGTCTGATTCATGCTTTCGCGCATATTGCGCAAACCAAAAGCGTAGCAGCGGAAGAAGCCATTGCCTTGGGCTTTTTGCCTGATACATTAGAGCCCGCCGAACTGCCTGAGCATGTCTTAATTCCTGCCTGGCGCCATGCCTTGATCAATATTGATCACCCACTACTGCGTCAAGGCTTACGCATTATTGATACGCCGGGTCTGAATGCTTTAGGCAGCGAACCTGAACTGACTTTATCGTTACTGCCGCAAGCGCAAGCTATTGTGTTTTTGTTATCCGCAGAAAGCGGCGTTACAGCCAGTGACATGGCGATTTGGCAGGACTATGTACGTCCACATCAAGCCGCCCAGCCAACGCTACAGTTCGCCGTTCTCAATAAAATAGACACACTGTGGGACAGTCTTAACCATGATGCGTTCGCCGAATACAGCATCCAGATGATCCAAAATCAGACCGCACAAATACTCGGCCTGCAACCCTCACAAGTCTTACCTTTATCGGCCAAAGGCGCGCTACAAGCTAAAATTTACAACGACCCTGAACTGTTAGCGCGCAGCCGTATTAAAACACTAGAGGACACGCTATCCAGACATGTTGTGGCACAAAAGGAGCAGCATTTAGAGCGCAGCATTGTTGAACAGCTGTGCACCCTGCTGAGTAGCAGCCAAAAACGTATGAGCCAACGCATACAGTTAGCTGACACAGAAAGACAACAACTTAATCAGCAACCGCACAGCAACTCTAGCGTGTTACGAGATTTACTTGAGCAAGCAAAAATTGAGCACCAAGCCTACCACAGCAAGCTACTCAACCTAAAAAGCAATCAACGTTTACTGCATCGCCAAGGGGATATTCTTTGCGCCTTAATGAACTCCCACGCACTGAAGAACACTATTTTAGATACACAAAAAACTTTTACTAACAGCTGGACAACACTGGGTATCAATCGCGCCATTACTGACTTTTTTAAAGCCCTTGAAAACAACCTGCATGCATTTGAAAATGAAGCGTTGATGGCTAACAAAATGATACGGGCAATCTACTTACGCCATGACCTAGAGCAACCGGCTATCGGCATTGAGATTCCTGTTTTAAGGGTTAAACGCTATAGGCGAGACCTCGAGCTATTACGCACTAAAGCGGACGGCTTTCGCCGCAATATAAAAACATTACTGACTGAACAATATCAATTAAGCCGACGCTTTTTTTCTACGCTCGTACAAGAAGCAATCAGTCAGCATGAACGCATACGTCATGACACCTTGATCTGGTCAAATAATGCGCTAACCCCACTTATTCAGCAAAATCTTGAGCAAAAACAACTGTTAGAAAACCACATTTTACGCTTAAAATCATTAGCTCAGTCCGCGCATAGCAGCCAGCAACGCAATCAATTACTCAATCAATTTATTAGCGACCTGAGTGCGCAGCAGATAGAAGCACAGGAAATCCTGCGCAATATTAGCCGTCCAGCACCGCAGCGTCGTCACGCTAAAGTTGTGCAACTGGCAACGCCACTGACTGCAACCGGCAAAGATTGAGCTACGAATACTGCATACACCTTGCCGCGACTGGCTAGGCTCTTTAGACTGCATCTCTTACTTTGGAGAGAGTTGCCGTGTCTTCCGTTTTTCCTGCAGATTCTGTCGGTTTAGTCAGCCCTAAGGTGGCTCATTTTGATGAGCCCTTGAACTTAGCCTGCGGCCGCACCCTTGATCAATACGAACTGATCTATGAAACCTATGGCAAGCTCAATGCCGCAGCCAGCAATGCAGTGCTCATCTGTCATGCGCTGTCTGGCACCCATCATGCGGCGGGCTATCACAGCATTGAGGATCGCAAACCTGGCTGGTGGGACGCCTGCATCGGCCCGGGCAAAGCCATTGATACGACCAAATTCTTTGTCGTCAGCCTGAATAATCTAGGAGGCTGCCACGGCTCCACTGGTCCGAGCAGTCGCAACCCGAAAACAGGCAGAGTCTACGGCGCAGACTTCCCTATCGTCACTGTCGAAGACTGGGTGCACAGTCAAGCACGCCTCGCTGACCAACTGGGCATTGCGCAATGGGCCGCGGTTGTTGGTGGCAGTTTAGGCGGCATGCAAGCGATGCAATGGACCATCAGCTACCCCGAGCGCGTGCGCCATTGCGTGGCAATTGCTGCTGCACCGCGCTTATCAGCTCAAAATATTGGTTTTAATGAAGTGGCACGGCAAGCTATTTTAACTGACCCTGACTTTCATGCAGGGCACTTTGTTGAAGAAGGCAAAGTGCCCAAGCGCGGCCTGATTTTAGCGCGCATGGTGGGGCACATTACCTATCTATCAGATGACTCAATGGGCCAGAAATTTGGCCGTGAGTTAAGAACGGACCGACTCAACTATGATTTTCATAGCGTTGAGTTTCAAGTTGAAAGTTATTTACGTTATCAAGGTGAGCAGTTTTCGACCCGCTTTGATGCCAACACCTATTTACTGATGACTAAAGCACTCGACTATTTTGACCCAGCAGCCAAACATGACGGTGATTTAGCAGCAACATTCAGTGCAGCAAAAGCTAACTTCTTACTGGTATCCTTTACCACAGACTGGCGTTTCTCCCCCGCCCGCTCGCGCGAGATTGTCGACGCTCTGATAGATGCGAAAAAGAACGTATCCTATTTAGAGATTGATGCACCGCAAGGTCACGATGCTTTCCTGATTCCAATCCCACGTTACCTGCAAGCATTTCGTGGCTACATGAACCGCATCAGCGTGTGAGGCATTTATGAGAGCAGATTTAGAAATTATCCAGCAATGGATTCCCGCTAATAGCCGCGTGTTGGATTTAGGTTGCGGTAATGGTGAGCTTTTATCGTGGCTGCAAGACAATAGAAATGTCACCGGCTATGGTTTAGAAATCGATCCTGACAATATTGCCGCCTGCGTCGAAAAAGGCGTTAATGTCATCGAGCAAGACCTCGATTTGGGTTTGGGCAACTTTGCCAGCAACAGTTTTGACGTAGTGGTAATGACGCAAGCACTGCAAGTGGTGCATTATCCGGATAAAATCCTGCAAGAAATGCTGCGTGTTGGGCGCACTTGTATTATCACCTTTCCAAATTTTGGCCATTGGCGTTGCCGCTGGTATTTGGCGCACAAGGGCCGCATGCCGGTCTCAGACTTTTTACCTTATACATGGTACAACACACCTAACATTCACTTTTGCACCTTTGCTGACTTTGAGGCGTTGTGCCGTGATATGCAAATGACTGTCTTAGATCGTCTTGCGGTAGATCGCCAGCATCGCCACAATATTGGCAATCGAATCTGGCCCAACTTACTCGGTGAAATTGGTATTTACCGTGTGACCGGTGCTAATGCTCGTTAACTAAAGGAGTTTATCGCTATGCGCTATTTACTGGCTCTAAGTTTAAGTTTTTTTATGGCGTTTGCTGCGCACGCCGAAGTTAAGCGCCAACAAAGCTATGGTGAGCTGGATGTACATTACAACATCTTTAACTCAACCTTTTTACAACCTGACACCGCCAAAGCGGTCGGCTTAAATCGCAGCAAAAACCAAGCTGTTTTGAATGTATCAATGGTCAAAAATGGCAAGGGACAAAAAGGTGCGGTCACCGGCAGCTTTAAAAACCTACTCGGGCAAACACACGTCCTGACCTTTAAAGAAATTGATGAAGGCGATGCCGTTTACTACTTGACTCAATTTGCCATTACCAGCCAAGAACTGTTGCGCTTTGAGCTGCAAGTAACCGACAGCGATGGCAAAACCCATACCTTAAAGTTCAATCAAGAAGTGTTCCCTGATTTATGAAAGAGCTTGTTTTAGCCAGTCATAACACTGGCAAGCTGCGCGAACTGCAAGCACTACTGGGCGACGCGGTCGTGATTCGCTCAGTCAGTGAGTTCACTGAAGTTGAGCCAGAAGAAACGGGTTTGACCTTCATTGAAAACGCTATTTTAAAAGCCCGCTATGCCTGCCAAGTTTCCGGCTTACCAGCGCTAGCGGATGACTCAGGTTTAACTGTTGATTACTTAAAGGGCGCACCGGGAATTTACTCAGCGCGCTACAGCGCAATAGGCGGCGATGCGGGTAATAACCAAAAACTGCTCAACACACTACAAGGCGTGCCGGACGCACAGCGTGGTGCTCAGTTTATTTGCGTATTAGCCTTATTGCAGCACGCCAATGATCCTTTGCCGATCATCTGTGAAGGACGCTGGCACGGTCGTATTCTGCATGCGCCAGCGGGTGAGCATGGCTTTGGCTATGATCCTCTGTTTTATGTCGCCGAACAGGATTGCAGCAGCGCACAACTGCCCAGCGCGATTAAAAATCAACTCAGTCATCGCGCTCGAGCCATGCAGCTGCTTAAACAACAGCTGTCGCTATGAGCCTAATTACATCTGATTTAAGCCTACAGCGCCCGCTTGAGCATGGCTTTGAACTGCCCCCGCTGGCGTTGTATGTGCATATTCCTTGGTGCATTCGTAAGTGTCCTTACTGCGACTTTAACTCGCATGCGGCAAGCCCTGAGCTACCTGAACAGGCGTATGTTGCTGCATTGCTGGCCGACTTAGAGCTTGATTTAGCGCATGCCCATGGCCGTCAGTTAGACTCTATTTTCTTTGGCGGTGGCACACCCAGCTTATTTTCTGCGCACGCCTTACAGACTTTATTAGAGGGTATTGAACAGCGCCTGCCTTTTAGCCCGAGCATTGAAATCACCTTAGAAGCCAACCCTGGCACTTTTGAGCAAGAGAAATTTGCCGCCTACCGTGCGCTGGGGATTAACCGCCTATCGATCGGCATTCAAAGTTTTCAAGACAGCAAGTTACACGCCTTGGGTCGTGTGCACTCAGCAACTGAAGCAATTGCCGCAGTGCAGATGGCACGCCAAGCTGGCTTTGATAATGTTAATCTCGATTTAATGCATGGCTTGCCTGATCAATCGCCCGAAGAAGCCTTAGCTGACTTGCAAACAGCCATCGACTTAGCGCCCAGCCATCTGTCATGGTACCAACTGACCATGGAACCCAATACGGTATTTTGGAGTAAGCCGCCACTGTTGCCTGAAGATGATGTGCTCTGGGATATTCAAGAAGCGGGGCAAGTCTTGCTGGCTCAGCACGGTTATATCCAATACGAAGTATCGGCCTATGCACGTGCCGAAGCAGTAGCGCAGCACAATGTTAATTATTGGTCATTTGGTGATTTTATTGGCATTGGTGCCGGCGCGCATGGCAAAGTCAGCGATCCACACGGGCGCATTCAGCGTACATGGAAAACCCGTCAACCCAGTGACTATTTAAATTGTGAGACACCTTTCCTAGCAGGACGCTCAGTTCTAGCCGCTGACGACCTCCCCTTTGAGTTCTTAATGAATGCCTTAAGGCTGACTGATGGCGTGGCGCTCAAGCTGTTTAGCGAGCGCACCGGTCTATCTACTGAGGTGCTGCTCGATGGGCTAACACAAGCCCGTCAACGCGGTTTACTGAGTAATGATCCAGAACGTTTAACGGCCAGCGCACAAGGGCAGTTGTTTCTAAATGATTTATTGCAAATTTTTCTAGCGCCTGAGCGTTAAACCCTAGACAAACGGCATGGAAGTTTTATGGACGTATTTTTTGACCTAATCTTGACCCTCTCAAAGTAGAGTCGCACACACCTGCATGATATTTCTCTGGCCGTGATGGCCACGGCATTGGTACTGTTTGGTCCAGCGCTGATTAGCTGGGTACGACGCTCAATCAGTCATTTTAACTTTGTCATACGCACGCTGATTTTTGTCTTAGTCTGCGCCATTGGTTTTGGCTGCGCGATGATTTACCTAACACCCGTGCTGGTTAGTGCATTCGCTCATCTCAATAACTACACGCTCGCACCTGTGTTAGTGATGGTGTTTATTCTGATTGGAATTTTAGCAGATCGAAACTGAGTGAGGTCAGCTAGGCTGCTTCTAAGACTTTATCCAAGCCGCGATGATTAAGCGGCCTACTAGGCTTTAAACAGCAGGTTGAAGCCTGCCATGCATAGCCTAGTGCAGCCAACATTGAACAACATTAAAGACAAAATAAGATTTAGTCAGCCTCCCGCTGGAACTTCAAATCCCAGACACCATGCCCTAAACGCTCACCACGGCGCTCAAACTTTGTCACAGGGCGCTCTGCAGGACGCACCACATAGGTGTTGTCTTCGGATAAATTAACAAAACCTGGCGCTACATTTAATACCTCGAGCATATGCTCAGCATAGGGTTCCCAGTCTGTCGCTAAGTGAAAGATACCGCCCACTTTTAGCTTACTGCGTACCAACTGGGCAAACTCAGGTTGCACAATCCGGCGTTTATGGTGGCGGCTTTTATGCCATGGATCAGGGAAAAATAACATTAGGCGATCAAGGCTGGCATCGGCCACACAGTTTTTTAATACATCTAACGCATCACAATTGTAGACTCGCACGTTGCTGACTTTTTCTGTCAACAAGCTATTAAGCAATGAGCCGACGCCAGGTCGGTGCACTTCAATGCCAATAAAATCCTGCTCAGGTGCAGCTTGCGCCATTGCTAGCAACGACTGCCCCATGCCAAAACCTATTTCTAAGGTGCGCGGTGCTTGTCGGCCAAACACCGTATCAAAGTTTTGTAAGCCATCAGCCAGCAGCAAGCCATATTTTGGCAAGCCCTCATCCAGTCCACGCTGCTGACCATCAGTCATCCGACCAGCACGCATCACATAGCTTTTAATTTCACGGCGATGCACTGGCAGCACCTCATCCGTGATGAGATCATCAGTCATGGGAATCCTATCTATATGAACGATATGGCTGCGCAGGACATGCACAGCCATTTAATTAAATAACAGCCAACTTAGCCGATCAGGCCATCAAGCGGCGAAGAGGCGCTGGCATAGAGCTTCTTGGGCATACGTCCCGCTAAATACGCTAAGCGCCCTGCTATAATCGCATGGCGCATGGCTTGCGCCATCAAAACAGGTTGCTGTGCGTTGGCAATGGCACTGTTCATAAGGACGGCTGCGCAACCCATTTCCATCGCAATAGTGGCGTCAGATGCTGTACCCACACCCGCATCCACCAGCACCGGAACCTTCGCTTCTTCTAAAATAATACGCAGATTATACGGGTTACAAATGCCCAAACCGGTACCAATCAAACCGGCTAACGGCATCACTGCAATGCAACCAATCGCCTCAAGCTCGCGTGCAATAATAGGGTCATCACTGGTATAGACCATGACATCAAAACCCTCATCGACCAGCACTTTAGCGGCTTTTAGAGTTTCCACCACATTGGGAAATAAAGTCTTTTGATCGGCAAGAATTTCCAACTTAACCAAATTGCGACCACCCAATAACTCACGCGCTAAGCGACAGGTACGGATCGCAGACTCGGCATCATAACAACCGGCGGTATTGGGCAAAATGGTATAGCGATCAGGACTGATCACATCCAATAAATTTTCTTCATCCTTATTTTGACCAATATTAGTACGACGCACCGCTACAGTCACAATTTCAGCACCAGAGGCTTCAATCGCTAAGCGGGTCTCTTCCATGTCTTTATATTTACCGGTACCCACCAACAATCGTGAGGAGTATGTTTTACCGGCTATTTCAAATGGCAGGTCAATACGCACAGGATTCATTTAGCGTCTCTCTTAATTCATCAAAGCAGTCAGTTACAACTAACCACCGCCAATCGCATGCACAACTTCAATGACATCGCCGTCTTTAAGTTGTGTGGATTCATACAGACTGCGTGGCACAATTTCGAAGTTTAACTCGACGGCAACGCGGCGCCCTGCTAACTGCAGATGCTCAATTAAACCTGCCACACTGAGCGACTCGCTTAATGGGTAGGTCTCACCATTCAACTGAATATGCATAACACAACCGTGAAATTCCGAAGGGGCATTATTTTAGCGGGTTCGGCCACTGATCGCCAAATGTTTAGGCTTTACGCCAAGCTGAGCAGGCTAAACTCACCCAGCCGAGCACCAACAAGCTGCCACCAATTGGTGTGACTAAGCCAGGCTTAAACGGCGTGAGTACTAGCACATACAAACTGCCTGAGAATAAAACAATCCCAACTGTAAACAATAGCGCCGCAAACCACAGCGCCCGCGAAGGACGGCTTTGCGCTAAAACGGCGACCAGCAACAAAGCAAGCGCATGAATAAACTGATACTGCACACCGGTCTGCAATACAGTTAATGAACTTGCACTCAATATGTTTTTCAAACCATGTGCGGCAAAGGCACCCAGCAAGACTGCTAAACCACCAAAAACGGATGCGATGAATAGGCTATAACGCACAACGGGCTCTCCACATTATTAAAACGCTAGTTATACTGGTATCTATGCTTTTTCAGGTTAAAAACGATGCCACGCAAACTGTTTCGTACTTTACTCTTCACTCTGCTCACCTGTATGGCGCTCAGCATTGTACTGGTACTGGCATTACGCTGGGTTAACTTACCCTTTAGCGCACTTATGCTTGAGCGACAAATTGAAGCAAAGCTATCTGGGCAAGATTATACAGCTGAGCGCATTTGGCAGCCTTGGCATACTTTGCCTGATCATTTAAAGATGGCGGTGATTGCCGCAGAGGACCAGCAGTTTTCCAGCCATTACGGTTTTGATTTTGACGCCATTCGCGCTGCATTCAGCTACAACCAGCAAGGCAGCAGTATACGAGGCGCTAGCACCCTTTCACAGCAAGTGGCGAAGAATACATTTCTATGGTCATCACGCAGCTGGCCGCGAAAAATCTTAGAGGCTTGGTTCACTGCGTGGATTGAGTTGCTTTGGAGTAAAGAGCGCATTCTTGAAGTGTATTTAAACAGTGCCGAGTGGGGGCCAGGGGTTTTCGGCGCACAAGCAGCAGCACAGTATCATTTCAACACAGGCGCAGCGTATTTATCCATCCAGCAGTCCTACTTACTCGCAGCCATACTGCCCAGCCCATTAAAACGCAGTGCCAGCCAGCCCAGCGCAGCAACAGAGCAACGTGCACGCTGGATTCGTCGCCAAGTACAGCAGCTGGGTGCCAGCCACTACCTGCAAGCGCTTAAGCCTTCTTACCCTGAATGGGTTTTAGCGCTCAACACTCGAGTAAAAAACACGTTTAGCCGTTAAACGTTCTACTGGCGTCAATCACTCGTCTAGCCGCATCAGCACCGAACTTTAAATAGTGCTCGCGCATAGAAATGTTGCGCTTGCTTGAGCTGCGGTCACCGGTTTTCCATACCAATAACCCTGTCCTTCATCGCAGCCCAGCTCAATCAGGAAGCGCTCCTGCTCTAGAGTTTCCACCCCTTCAGCAATGACCTGCATCCCTAAGTTTTTACTCAATTGAATAATTGTTTTTACAATAGTGGCATTATCTTCACTATCAAATACATCCTGCACAAAACTTTTATCAATTTTTAACTTATCTAAAGACAGGGTTTTTAAGTAACTCAGAGACGAATAACCTGTACCGAAATCATCAATGGCTATGCGCACACCCATACTGCGCAAACCGCGCAAGTTTCTAGCGGCAGCTCTAATATCTTCCATCAAACCTGTTTCAGTAATTTCTAACTCCAAGCTATCCGGCAGCAAGTTATACAACACCAGCTTAGCCTTCACTTGGCGTAATAAGTCTGCGTGATGCAACTGTGCTGCCGACAGGTTAACCGCCATTCTTAAATCTGTTTTGCCTTGATCATGCCAGGCTCGCAACTGCTGGCAGGCGAGATATAGTCATTTGTGGTGTATGAGGGGAAAAGAGGGTGGCGTATCCT